>Ga0105051_10000815_pt1 | contig 42725 bp, 34 predicted proteins | sample FRY02_FD_78383 | JGI IMG/M metagenome (GOLD analysis project Ga0105051, IMG submission 78383) | Freshwater microbial communities from Lake Fryxell liftoff mats and glacier meltwater in Antarctica - FRY-02 (megahit assembly) | ecosystem: Environmental > Aquatic > Freshwater > Ice > Glacier... | reverse complement strand
TACTCGGTGTTGAAGCCACCGACCAGCTCCTGCTCGGCCTCAACGAGGTCGAACGGCGGGCGGTTGAGCTCGGCCGTGGTCGCGATGACGAAGACGAAGAACGGCAACAAGCCGGTGGTGATCAGATTCCAGTCGACGAAGCGATCCTGAGTCTGAACGATGCCCGACGTCGACAGGGTGCGTGACGACAGCAGCACCGCCGCGAGGCTCAAGCCGAGTGCTGCCTCGTACGAAATCATCTGTGCCGAGGCACGGACCGAACCGAGCAGCGGGTACTTCGAGCCAGAAGCCCAGCCGGCGAGCATGATGCCGTAGACGGCGATCGAGCTGAGCGCAAGAACGAGCAGGATGCCGACGGGCGGATCAGCGAGCTGCAGGCGCGTGGTCTGACCAAAGATCTCAACGGTGCCGTTCTTGAATGTTCCATCAGCATTTTGGGAGAAGTCGCCACCGAGTGGGATGACCGCCCAGACCAGGAATGCCGGCACGAAGGCAAGGAAGGGCGCCAAGCGGAACACGATCCGATCGGCACGGTTCGGCAGGAGGTCTTCTTTGAAGAAGAGCTTGATGCCGTCAGCGAGCGTCTGGAGCAGCCCAGCTGGGCCTGCCTTGTTCGGCCCGACGCGGTTCTGCATGCCCGAGACAACCTTGCGCTCGAACCAAACCATCAGCATCGTGCCGACGAGCCCGAGCACGAAGATGACCAGCACCTTGACGAGGATGATCAGCAGCGGCGTCCACAGCAGCCCGCCCTCGGTAATGGGGTCGATGGCGACCAGGCCATTGGCCACATATCCGTTATATCCGTTGACAAGTTGGGAGGTGAGCATCAGATCCGCTCGATTCGAACGTCGGTGTTGGCAGCAGTTGCATCGATGATGTCTTCGATACTGCCAGCTCCGGCCTGGTTGAACGGTGCCCACACGACACCACGGGGGACGTTGCTGTTGCCGACGACCGGCAGCACCGCAGTTGCCTTGGCACTAATCAGCTTGACCTCGGTGCCTGCGGTGACGCCGATGCCGTCGAGATCAAGCGGGTGCACGTGGGCAGCTGCACCCGGTGCGAGGTTGACGAGCGAACGCGACAGCGCCGTACCAATGGCCCGGTCGTACAACTTGCGGTTGACAACGAGCCGGTAGTCGTAGCTGTTGCGTCCTGCTACGGCGACCGACACTGCCGGCAACGACGCAGCAGGCTGCGCCGACATCACTCCGTTGGGGTCGCTGGCGAGCGCCTCGCGAGTGACCATCGGGTAGAGCGGCGCGATCGCCGCGATGGCGTCGGTGACATCGTTGACCGTGGCGACGTCGGCGAGGGGGTGGTCGGCGCCGAACGAGTTGTCACCGAGCGACATGCCGAGTTCGACAGCAATCATCCAGTCGGGACGAGCCGTGCCGGTCACTGTGACCTTCTGCGCAAGGGTTGTGACGCGGCCCTCAAGGTTCGTCGTGGTGCCGGACTTCTCACCATAGGCGGCAGCGGCGAGCACAACGTCGGCGAGATTGGTGGACTCGGACGGATGCGTGTCAACCGAGATGATGCGACGAGCACCGGCCAACGCACGACGTGCCAGGTCCCTGTCGGGGCAATCGTTGAGCGGGTCGGCGCCGACCAGAATCAGCAGGTCGATCTTGCCCTCGGCAGCGGCGGTCAGTGCATCGATCGCATCGCCGCGGTCCCCGACCGGGCCGGTGGGGGCCATGCCGAGCGAGAGCGCACCGACAACATTCCCACGACGCAGCGCCGGGAGCACTTTGGCGCGGGGCGCTGCGTTGAGTATTGCCTGCAGCGCCGCAACGGTGGCGTCGGACGACTCGGCGAGGTTGGGCCGACCGGCGACGATGACAACGTCACCGCGAGCAAGTTGGGCAGCGATGTCGGCATCAGCAACGGCCTTGGCCACTGCGTCGGCCTGGTTACCAGGCTCATGACGCACGCTCTTCCATGCGTACCGACTGAGGCCGGTGTCGATCGCAGAGAACTCGATGATCTTGCTGCGCTGCTTCACTGCAGCGTCACGAAGACGGAGGTAGAGGACCGGCAGCTCTTCTTTCAGGTCAGGGCTGAGGAGCACGATTGTCGAGGCGTTCGCCGCTTCGTCGATGGTGGCGCGGTTGAGGCCGAGCAGTTCGGCAGGCAGACCGTCACCGAGTTGCGCATCGCGGTACGGGGTGTCGATCGCGTCGGCGAGCTGGCCCCAGGCGAAGGCATCTTCGTTGCTGCCGCGTGCACCACCGAGGATGGCAATGCGCTGGGGACCGCCGTTGGCGAGAGCCTCACGGATGAGGCCGCTGGCGGTCGCCATGGCACCGTTCCAGGTGGTTTCAATCAGGCCCGCGTCGGTGCGGACCATCGGGTTGGAGAGACGATGCTCCGAGTTGACCGCTTCGAAGTTGAAGCGACCGCGATCGCAGAGCCAGCCGTGGTTCACCGGGTCGGAGTCGACGCCTTGGTACCGGAGCAGTTCGTCACGGCTCGACTGGATAATCGTGCGGCAGCCGACCGAGCACGTGGTGCACGTGGACTCTTGCTGTTCGAGGTCCCACGGACGGGCCTTGAAGCGATACGGCTCAGCGGTGAGTGCACCGACCGGGCAGATCTGGACGGTGTTGCCCGAGAAGTACGAAGCGAAGGGCTCGTCCGGGAAGGTCATCACCTGCGTGTTGTTACCGCGTTCGGTGAAGACAATCAGCTTGTCGCCAGCCACTTCGTCAGCGAAGCGCGTGCAGCGGTCGCAAAGAATGCAGCGCTCACGATCGAGCAACACGAGGTCGCTGATCGGGATCGGCTTCTCGAAGTGACGCTTCTCTTCGACGAACCGACTCTCACCGGGACCGACGGCGTAGGACTGATCTTGGAGCGGGCACTCGCCGCCCTTGTCGCAGATCGGACAGTCGAGCGGATGGTTCGCGAGCAGCAGCTCGATCATGCCCTCTTGGGCACGCTTCGCAGTCGGCGACTCGGTGTCGATCTTCATGTCAGGCGACACGGTGATCATGCATGACGGCTGGAGCTGCATCCCGCGGCCGGTGTCGATCTCGACGAGGCACTGGCGGCACATGCCGACCGAACTCATTCGGGGGTGGTAGCAGAAGTGCGGCACCGCGGCGCCGTTCCCTTCGGCGACTGCGATGACGAGGTCGCCCTTCTGTGCAGTGATCTCGCGGCCGTTCAGCGTGACCCGCACAGCGTTGGGGTCGGGCTCTGGCTCGGGCACTTGTTCGATTGCTTCTTCTTCCGCAATCTCGGTGGGGACATCAGTCATGCGTCAGCTCCTGAGAGTGCGGTGACGGGAATGGAAACTCGCTTGGGCACCTTGGTGACGCGCGCTTCGAACTCTTCGGGGAACAGCGTGAGGGCCGAATGCAACGGCGCCCAGGCAGACGGTCCGACGAAGCAGATCGTGGTCATCTTGTACGGGAACGGCACGGCTTCGAGGCCGAGACGTGCACTCGAGGCGTGTGGCATATCGCCGGGGCAGATCGTCTGGCCGACCTCACGCATCTGGTCGAGGTCGGCGTCGGTGCCATGACCGGCAACGACTCGTTCGAGCATCCGCATGAGCCAGGTGCCACCTTCGCGGCACGGCGTGCACTTGCCGCACGACTCGTTGGCGTAGAACTTCGTGAGTGTGTACGCGGCGTGCGGGATGTCGGTGGTGGAGTCCATCACCATGATGGCGCCCGACCCGAGCATCGAACCGGCGGCGCCGGCTTCCTTGCCTTCGAACGGAATGTCCAGCTGATCCTCGAGGAACCACGGCGCCGAACCGCCACCGGGCACGAAGGCCTTGATGTCGTTGTCGTCGCGGATGCCCTGGCTGAACTCGTCGCCGTAGATGATGTCGCGGAACGTGGTCGAGCCGTTGATGATCTCGTACACACCGGGCCGCTTGACGTGCCCTGACACGGCAACCATCCGAGTGCCGGGCGAGGAGGGCGTGCCGATGGACATGTAGGCCGCCGAACCGTTGATGGCGACGAACGGGAGATTTGCGAGCGTCTCGACGTTATTGACGATGGTCGGCATGCCGTACAGGCCGACGGCTGCCGGGAAGAACGGCGGCTTCAGGCGAGGCATACCGCGCTCGCCTTCGAGCGATTCGATCAGGGCAGTTTCTTCACCGACGACGTAGGCGCCTGCACCCCAGTGCAGCACGATGTCGACGGAGAAATCAGTGCCGAGGATGTTTTTGCCGATGTAGCCAGCGGCATATGCGTCGTTGAGTGCGATGGCGATGCGCTCTTGAGCGACGGCCATCTCGCCACGGACATACAGGAAGCACTGCGACAGACCGGCGGCATAGCACGCGATCAGACAGCCTTCGATCAGCTGGTGCGGATCGCGCTCCATGAGGAGGCGGTCTTTGTAGGTACCCGGCTCCGACTCGTCACCGTTGACGACGAGGTAGCGCGGCCACACGCCCTGCGGGGTGAAGCCCCATTTGACCCCGGCCGGGAAGCCAGCTCCACCGCGACCGAGCACTGTGGAGTTGCGCACTTCGTCGTGCATCTCCTGCGGCGACATGGCCAGGCACTTCTTGAGGCCTTCGTATCCATCGGTCGCGAGGAAGCGTTCGAGGGTGTGACTGTCTTCGTACTCAAAACGCGACGTCACGACCTTCGGGCGGTCACCGATGTAGAAGCCCGGGATGTAATCGTGCGTCACGGCACCGGGCGAGTTCGTGGGGTGGCTCACTTGGATGCCCCTTCATTGTCTGGCGCTTCTGCGACGGGGATCCACGCGGGACCGCTCGTGACGTCGTCGGGGTGCACAGCACCCACGCCCTTGTCGGCAGGAATGTGCTGGCGTTGCAGGCCGAGCGTGCCATGGGCAGGAATCTCGGCCTCGAGTTTTCCGGCACGAAGATCATCGACCATCTGATCGAAGTCATCGTGGGTGACGCGGTACTTGTAGCGGTAGTTGACCTGCAGGCACGGGGCCTCGGTACATGCCGCCTGGCATTCGGCCGGCTCGAGCGTGATCAGCCCGTCATCGGTGGTGCCGCCAGCCTTGACGCCGAGCTTCTCTTCAGCGTGGTGCAGCAGTTCGCCGGCACCGAGCAGTGCACACGACAACGTCGTACACACGTTGATGACGTACTTGCCGACAGGTTCGAACTTAAACATTTCGTAGAACGATGCAGTGCCGAGCACTTCGGCCGGGGTGACGTTGACCAGTTCGGCAATGTGCCTCATCGCGTCTTCGGTGACGTAGCCGTTTTGCTCCTGGCTGAGATGGACGAGCGGGATCAGGGCCGACTTCTGCTTCGGGTAATGCCCGATGATTACCTTAGCGATGGCCACGTTGTGGTCGGATAAACGGCTCATGAGCCAGCTCCTGTGAACGAAAGAGTGTCGCCAAACACAAACATGAACGAGATCATCGGTCGACGCCGTTCATCACAGCCATGTTCGTGGCAAACGAGAACGAGATCATCGGTCGACGCCGCCGAGCACAGGATCAACCGAGGAGATGATCGCCACGGCGTCGGCAACGAGGCCGCCACGCATCATGTGCGGTAGGCACTGAATGTTGACGAATGACGGATCGCGCATGTGGAGACGGTACGGATTCGGGCCACCGTCGGAAGCGATGTAGCAACCGATCTCGCCACGAGGGCTCTCGATGCCCAAGTAGACCTCGCCCTCCGGCACCTTAAAACCTTCGGTGAAGATCTTGAAGTGATGGATGAGCGCCTCCATCGACTCGTCAATGCGAGCACGCGGCGGCGGGGTGACCTTCTTGTTCTGGATGCGGTAGTCGCCCTCGGGGATCCGTTCAAGGATCTGGCGAACCAACACCATTGACTCACGGATCTCGGCGAGACGGATTGCATACCGGTCGAACGCATCGCCGTACGAGCCGACCACGACGTCGAATTCGAGTTCGTCGTAGTGCAAGTAGGACTGGTCGCGACGGAGGTCCCACTCGACACCGGTCGAACGAAGAATGGGGCCGGTGGCACCGAGCGCAAGTGCCTCACGGGGCGTGATCACGCCGACGCCCTGCAGACGCTCACGCCAGATCGGCTGGCCGGTCATCAAGATGTCGTACTCGTCGAGACGCGGCGGCAGCAGGTCGAGGATACGCAGCACACCATCGCGCCAGCCAGCAGGCAGGTCGGCTGCGAGGCCGCCGGGGCGGATGTAGTTGTGGTTCATCCTGAGGCCAGTGACCTCTTGGAAGAACCGCAGCACTTCTTCGCGCTCACGCCAGCCGTAGATCATCATCGACACGGCGCCGAGGTCCATGCCGTTCGTTGCCATGAACAGCAGGTGGCTCGACATGCGGTTCAGCTCGGAGAGCAGCATGCGAATCCAGACGGCACGGTCGGGGATGTCGCCGTCGATACCGAGCAGTTTCTCGGTGGCCATCGAAAAGACGAGCTCGTTGTTGAGCGGGCTCAGGTAGTCCATGCGGGTGACATTGGTGCCGCCCTGCATAAAGGTGAGCTGTTCGGCGGTTTTCTCCATGCCGGTGTGGAGGTAGCCGATAATCGGCTTGCAGCGGAGCACCGTTTCGCCCTGCAACTCGAGCATCAGTCGAAGCACGCCGTGGGTCGACGGATGCTGGGGCCCCATGTTGATGATCATTGTCTGATCTTCTTCGGGGTCGTCGGGGAGCTCGCCCAAGTTGGCTGCGTCGGCCTCGGACATGCGCAGAACAGAGCCAACTTCGCGGAGCAACTCACGCGCGGTCGTCTGGCTGCGCGGCTTGAGCTTCTGATCGCCTTCGTCGGTGCCGGCGACGAACAGGTGGTAGTTCGTACCAAGATGGTCGGTACTGGCGACCTCGCCGATCGAGGGTTCGAGGACCTCCTCGACGGCTTCGGCCTCTACGGCGGCGCCGGCCTTTTGGCCAGTGAGCTTTTCTTCGGTGGTGCTCATGCGTTGGCTACCTTGAACTGCACCGGAATGCGGCCGACGTCGTAGTCCTTGCGGAGCGGGTGGCCTTCCCAGTCTTCGGGCATCAGGATGCGCGTGAGGTCGGGGTGGTCGGCGAACAAGATGCCGAACATGTCGTAGGCCTCGCGCTCCATGGCTTCGGTCCCGGGATAAATTTCGAACAGCGACGCGACGGTCGGATCGGCCTCAGGAACTTGGACGCGCAGCCGCGTGCGACGGCGATGGGCCATGTCGAGGAGATTCACGACGACTTCGAAACGTTGCGGCTCAATGTCGGCGGGAAGCACGCGATCCATGAACTCGAGATAGTCGATGCCGCACAAGTCGATGCACATGATGTATCCCTCGTCGGCGAGTGCCTTGACGACGTCGAGGTACTGCGCGGCGCTCGCGTGGATGACTTCCTGGCCGTTCGAATCCGTCACGGGGCAGCCGTGAAGAGTCGGCTGGGCGGCAGCGTCTGCTGCGTCTGCTTCTTGGGTGGCGTTGCTGGAGGCGGCGTCGTCGCTCATGATTTCATTCCGAGAAGCACGGGTGTCGAAGTCGCATCGATGTGCTCGACATGGATATTCGCGCCGGCTCCGGACACTGCGCGACGCTTCAAGATTTCTTCGTTCTCGATGAGACCGTGCAGCGTTTCGATCGCATGGATCAGCGTCTCCGGTGTGGGTGGGCAGCCGGGTGCGTACACGTCGACCGGGACAATCTGGTCGACGCCCTGCACGATGGCGTAATTGTTGAACATGCCGCCAGAACTGGCGCAAACGCCCATCGAAATAACCCACTTGGGCTCCATCATCTGGTCGTACACCTGGCGCAGGACGGGAGCCATTTTCTGGCTCACACGACCCGCGACGATCATGATGTCGGCCTGACGTGGCGATGCACGGAACACTTCCATGCCGAAGCGGGAGATGTCGTAGTGCGCAGCACCGGTGGCCATCATTTCGATCGCGCAGCAGGCGAGACCAAACGACGCAGGCCATGACGAGCGGGAACGCGACCAGTTCACGAGATCTTCCAGCTTGGCGGTGATGACGTTGTGCGCGATCCCACCGATTCCGTCGTCGAGCACATCGTTGACGATGCCCATGTTGTGACTCCTGTGGCTTTCGGGGGTGTTCGGACTGTCGCGGCCGCGAGGCGGCTTATGCGGCTTCGTGTTCGGATGGTTCGTCGCGGCTTGGCAGACGGCCTTCGGTACCGACGCGACGGATGGTTGACGACATCGTGCGTTCGGGAGAGAAGATTGCTGCTTCGGCTTCGAGGTTCCGATACTTGTGCAGCGGTCCCCAGTCAAGGCCACCGCGGGCAACTTCGTACACGAACGTGAGGAAGAAGATTACCGAGAAGGCGAGGATCGCCCAGAAGCCGTAAAACCCGAGTGAGTCACGACCGACCGCATACGGATAGATAAAGATGATCTCGATGTCAAACATGATGAACAACATCGCAACGATGTAGAAGCTGACCGGAAAGCGCTCGGGGAGGTCACGTGTGGGGACGATGCCGCACTCGTAAGGCGCTTCCTTGGCTGTTGACGGGCGGCTCGGTGCGAGCACTCGTGATGCCACGAAGCTGATGCCGCCGAAGGCGATCGCCAGGAACATCAAGAAGATGACCGGGAGGTATTGCGCCATAGAAGCCTGCCCTATGCCGTGGCGACGGCGCTGGAGAGGTTGTCCTTCAAGATGCGCTCACGACGGTGCAACAGGTAGCAGAGCGCAAGGAAGATCGCGCCGCCACCAAGAGTTAAAACCACTGCCGGCTGACGCTTCGCACCGAGGTCACGAACCATATAAACGTACTGACGCTGCCCGGCTTCATCGATTTCGGCGGCGGCCGGCGCTCGACCTGGCTCTCTGCGGACGGGAATCAACGGCGAGACCTCGACGACGATGAAATGCGGCTTGTGGAAGAACGCGAAGAAGTCCAAGGACTCGTTGCCGAGGATCAACGGGAAACGCTCACCGCCGATGTCGAAAACCTCAGTGATTTCGTACTGGCCCGCCGCGAGTGCACCATCTTTTTCGATGTTCTCGCTCGCTGCGGCTTGAGCCTGGCCGTACGCCGGGTTGCCACTTGAGATCTTGACGTATCCCTCGTCGAGGAATTGCTGCTCGACGAGTTTATGCACTTCTGTTGCAGGTGCATTCTCATAGTCATCCGGGAGGCTCTGAAGAGCGCCAGCACTGCGCAGCGCTGGAACGTCCTGAATGATGGTCTGGCCAGGGATTGCAGCCCACGACGGCTCGGGCCCCTTGAGGCCGATGCCATAGATCCACCAGGTTGCGCCCATCAAGGCCATCCAACCCATGAGCCCGGTCAAGGTGACGAGGAACGCGAGGCGCGAGCCCATGTTCGTCGCCATCACCATGTACAGACTGCCCATCAGGACGAAAACGCCCATGATGACCGTGAGGAGACCGCGTAGTTCGGGCTCCCATCCAATTGCCAACAGTGACATGTTGTTCACAAACTCCGTACGTATTCGACGACTGCTTCGATTTGTTCGTCGGTCAGCATCGCACCGAAACCAGGCATCCGACCACTGCCCTGACCCTGGTTACCGTAGACCTTGCCGAACTCAGAACCGTTCTTCAAGAAGGCGACCATGTCGGCTTCGTCGTTGAAGTGACTGTTCGTTGAGCCGCCGGTGAGGTTCCAACCGAAGGCACCCTGTCCGGTTTGACCCGGGTTTCCGTAGCTCCAACCTTGAGTGTGGCAACGGGCGCAGCTGTAAGCGCCACTGCCGAGTTCGAGATTGAAGACAGCCTCGCCGACGCTGGACGCTTCGCCAGAGGCGAGTGCACCGTCGATCGATGCCTGGATGTCGCTGGCGATTTTCTCGGGCACGGAACCGCTCTCGCAGAGTTCCTGGCCGTAGAAGCTGAAGGCTTCGACCTCTCCGGCGCCGCAGTTCTCACGTGGCAGCTGAATCGACTTGAGGTACTCGAGCACGTTGTCGATCTGCTGGCTGTTCATCGGGCCACCGCCGACGAGACCCCACGGGGACATCGGCGAGAACGGACGGCCGTAGTTCAAGATGAACCTGATCTCAGATTCGTCGAAGCGGTAGTACACCGTGTTCAGCGCCGGAGCCTTCCAGTTGACGGCAGTGATCTCGCCGGTCAGTTTGTCGGTGACCGTGAACGGCGCTTCGCCGCCAACCGCACCCATGCCACCGTGGCAGCCTGCGCAGTTGAAGCCACCTTCAGCGGTCGGAGCAAAGAGCTGCGACCCCCAGCTGGCAAATCGGTTGTTCCATCCTTTTTCGGCGCCGGCCAGACGGCTGGGCTCGAACACCCAGTACGCCGGCAGCATCACCACAATGATGACAAGGAGCAGCACACCGAAGAGTTGTACACGCTCAAGGTGCGAGCCTTCGAGCGTTTCATCGTCGTGATACTCCTTGCGGTTGGCAGCGAGTTCGATCTCCGAACCCACTTCCTTGCGGCCTGCCACGACATTGAAAATGCCGTAAACAACCCAACCGATCGCAATGAGGACAACGCTGAGAACAGCGAGGGTCCCCGTAGTGGTTGCCAGAATCATCAGTGTGCGCCTCCACCAGTGCAGTGCGGACCTTCGGCTTCTTGACCTGTGGTATTCACGCCGATCGCCGGGCCGGCCACTTTGACGCCGGTGTTAATCGTGACGTCACCAGTCGGTGACACGTCGGCCGGATGGCGATCCATGCCGCGCGGCGCCGGACCACCCTTCTTCTCACCGACGCGGTTGTACTGCGAGCCGTGGCATTGGCATTCGAACCATTGGCTCGTCTTGCACTCAGGCACGCGACAACCGAGGTGCGGGCACTTCTGGCTCAGCACCACGATTCCCTGCTCCATTGCGGGCAGCAGCGAATCAGCGTAGATCAGTTTGGCGGCAGGAATTGATTCTGCCGGGTAGGCCGTGATCCACGACTTGGCCTCGGGGACATAGAAGAAGCCGCCACCCTGCTTGATGCCAGCTTTGATCGTCTCGAGCTTGCCGGCAGCGACGCTGCCGCCAAAGCCACCCGTGCCCGACGGCCACAGGAATGCCACGAAGGAGGCCGCGGCGAACGACGCGATGCCAGCGCTCATCAGGGTGATAGTGGCACGGTTGAAGAACTGACGGCGTGACACGCCGAGTGCTTCGGGATCTGGCGGGGTCCACGGAACAAGCGTCGAGTCCTCGGCGCCGACCTGGACCAGTTCCTTGCTGCGGGCCTGCACGCCTTCAGCTTCGGCATCAGCGCCGGTACGAGTCGAAGCTGCTGCTTCGGCACCTGCGGCACTGCGGCCTGCTTTATCTCGTTTTACTGCTTCGCCGGAGAAAGCGCCTGCGCCGCGCACGTCGCTCTTGCGAGCGAGCGTGGCGAACGAGATGGCGCCAAGAACGACGACGACGCCGATTGCGAGGGCGATGACTGCTGCGTTACTCATGGGGGGTACTCCTTTGCTATCTCTACTACGTACTCAGGTCGGCTGTGAGATGACTCAGAGCTCGAAGAACAGGCCGTCGACCCAGGGCAACACGAAGTTGAAGCCAGGGCCACGGAAGAAGGAACCGATCATGACGAGCACAGACCAGAACATCAGGTGCACCGTCATCAATGATGTGGCGAACTTGCGATCTTCGGGTATGTTCGACGGGTTGCGATCGACGAATGGGGTGAGGATCAAGAAGATCATGCCAACGCCGGGAAGGGTCACGCCGGCCACCATCGGGTGGAACATCGTGAGCAATTCCTGCAGGCCGAGGAAGTACCAGGGCGCCTTCGACGGGTTCGGGGTTGCGTTGGTGTTGGCGAGCTGCAGCAGTGGAGCGTTGACGAACACCGAGAAGATGAACGTGAACGCCGTCATAGCCAGGGCGGCAACGAATTCGGCTGCAAGGAGGTGCGGCCAGGTGTGCACCTTGTCGACCGGGGTGGCCTTGACGTCCTGAATCGAACCGGACTTGACGACCGTGAGCAGGCGTTGGGTATGACCACCCGGGCCTGCACCGACGGGAATGCCAGCGCTGGTGGGGACAGCTGCGACCATGGCGCCGACCTTTTCGGCGACGGCAACTCCGCCACCACGAGCACCCTCGTCATCTGGGGCAGCGCCACCGGCTGTCGCTGCCTTGGCAGCCTGGCTGCGTTTCAACAGTGCTTCGGGAATACGCGAGTCGCCTGCTGGCGCAGCAGATTCACTGCTGGCCGCTGCCGGTTCGGCAGCAGAAGCCGCGTCCGCGGACTTCTCACGGGCGGCTTGCGCCCGCTTCAGCAGATGTTCTGGGATCTCGGTCATGAGTTCGCCCCTTCATCTTTCTGTCCCTGGTTCTCAGGGACACAGCCATTCAACATCACAAATCTTTTGGAGGTCATATCCAGATCACAGCGGACCGGAAATACCGCCGTCTTTCCGCACTCGCCAGAAATGGATCGCCATGAAGATGACGATGATGAACGGCAGGAACAAGACATGCAGCACATACCAGCGCAGCAAGGTCTCGGAGCCGATCTCGGCACCACCCAGCAAGACAAATCTGACCTCATTACCGAACACCGGCGTATAGCCCATCATGTTGGTTCCCACAGTCACCGCCCACAGCGCTAGCTGATCCCACGGGAGCAGGTAGCCAGTGAACGACAGGAGCAGGGTGAGAGTCAAGAGGATCACGCCAATGACCCAGTTGAACTCACGCGGCGGCTTGTAGGCGCCGTGGTAGAAAACCCGAGCCATGTGCAAGAAGACGGCGAGCACCATCAAGTGGGCCCCCCATCTGTGCATGTTTCTGACCAGGAGCCCGAAGGTCACTGAGGTCTGCAGGTTCTGGATGTCGTTCCAGGCAGCGGTTGCCTCGGGACGGTAGAAAAACATCAAGAAGATGCCGGTGACTGTCAGCAAGATGAACAAAAAGAAGCTGAGGCCGCCGAGGCAGAGGGTGTAAGACACCTTGACCGCATGACGCTTCACCTTCACCGGGTGCAAGTGGTACAGCACCGAGTTCATGATGACATACGAGCGGTTACGCGGGCTGTCGGTGTAGCCCTTGCGGAAAATGGAACCCGGTCGGAAGATCGAGCTCCAGGCCTGGCTGCCCTGGGTGGCATCGACCGCCTGATTCACGCGGTCCTTCACGGTCGGGCGTGGTTTGTCGTCAATCGTCTTAGACATGAATCTCTCTCAGAGCCTCATCCCATAGCCGTAGCCATGGTTGTTGGTACGCATGTGATAGTCGCCGGCTGCTGTTGCGGAGCCGGCCTTGCCGAGGATGATGACCCCGGTCGGACAACGGTCGACGCACAGTGCACAGCGTGTGCAGATGTCGTCGTCGATTGTGAACATGAATGCATCGGACGGATCGGTACCCGGCTGCTCGGTGCCAATGGCCTCGGTCACCGCCGACGTGCTCACCATGTGAATGCACTTCCACGGACAAATGTCGACGCAGCCCTCGCAGGCAATGCATTCGGATTGGTCGATGTGAATGAACTGCTTCGGCTTGACGGCCCTGCTGAGGTAGTCAGCGTCGACTTCCACCAACGTGTAAGCGTCAGTGAACGGCATCATCGGTGGATTTGCATCGGTCTTTGCCATGTCAGGTCACGCCTTCTTGACCAGGGGACGACCGTAAGAAGACACGGGGAGTTCTTTCTGGACTTCCTTGCCACGGTTCTGCCACCAGACCACCACGAAGATGTTCAAGCCGAAGAAGATGGCGTGGATCAGGACGACGATGATGTCCCGCAGTGCTTCGTACTGCAGGGTAATTGGGTTCCAACCGCCGAGCGACTGGGGCTTGAGGATCTGGCCGGGCCCCAGCATCATTTTATCTTTTGACCAGCCGAGGTTCTTGTCTGCATGGTCGATCCACTGGTGAGGGACGACGCCGTACGTCAAGAAGAGCACCCCGAAGGCGTAGGTGCTGGCGAGCATTGCTTCGCCCCAGGTGAAGGTTTGCCCCTTCTTGCGTCGCTGACCATACGGAATGACGGCCAGCGTCAGGAGTACGGCCGCCACGAAGGACACGATGAACGCCTGGTTGACACCAGGCCACTTCAAGACATCGATTGCGATCATCGTTGGTGGTGAGTCCTCTGAGTTGCTTTCGTACTGCGGAGTTGTTTGGTGTTCGGTCGTGACGCCAGTCGTTCTACCAAAGGCAGATCACTCGTGATTTCAATCACGAAGTCTACTCATGGTGGCTGGATGAACGAAGTCTGGCACGCAAGTGTGACGCGCGCGCCAGGTTGTGCGAAAGTGCACGAGCGTTCTGTTGAAATGTCACAAGGGCGATGCAGGCAGTGTGACGAGTTCCGGCAAATTGTCACCCTCCTAGATTCACGCGACCGCTCGTTCTCCATCTATCCTCTGCCCGGTGACTGAGATCCCCGAACATCTCCTGAAGCGGTCGCGCGAACGCCGCTCCGCAATCGGCCAGGGTGGCGACGACGCTTCTGCCACGGCACCTGCTGCTGGCGCCGTCGAGAAGTCGGCAACCGCCACGCCTGCCGCTGCTCCCCCGCCGCCGAGCGGCCCTGCCGCGCGTACCGCTGCTGCCCCGGCACCTGCTCCACAGCCGCCGAAGGTCGACCCCCATTACGTCACCGCCTACAAGCAGCGCCGCAAGGTGCCGTTCTGGGCCATGGCGACGCTGTCACTCATGCCCGTATGGGGCTTCATGTACGTGCGTGCTTTGACCGACGGCGGCGAAGTCGCCGCCGGACCAATCGGCGAAGGAGCAGAGGTCTATAACAACTGCGCCAGCTGCCACGGCGCCGCCGGTGGCGGTGGTGTGGGCTATGCCTTCACCGAAGGCGAAGTCCTCAAGACCTTCCCAAATATCGAAGACCAGATCCGTTACGTCTACTACGGCACCGAGCAGTACAACATTGCTGGCGTTGACGTGTACGGCAATCCGGAGCGTGAGGGCGGAGCCCACCAAACGGGAGTCAAGGGCGTCATGCCAGGTTTTGGTGGCCAGCTCACCGACGAGGAAATTGTCGCGGTGATCTGCCACGAGCGTTACACGCTCGCCGGTGCCGACCCGACCAGCGAAGAGTACGAAACCGAATTCGAGACCTGGTGCTCGGAAGAGTCCGTACTGTTCGAAGAGGTCGCAACCGGTGCTGTCATCCTGGCCTCCGACGATGCAATCGAGCCAGTCCCGGTCGGTGACTCGATGGTCGAAGTCACGCCGATCGGCTCTGCGCCGATCCCTGGCCGCAGCTGACCCGGTCGACGCTCCGCCGTCGACCTGCACACATCTCTTTGAGCCAGACTGACCTTCGTGCCGAGCCCGATGACTGCCATCTCCACTGATGTCCTCGTGGTCGGTGGCGGTCCGTGCGGGTCCAGCATCGCCACACGGTTGGCACGTGCCGGGCACCACGTCACTCTCGTCGAGAAGCGCAGCGGCCCACGCCACAAGGCGTGCGGCGACATCCTGTCACCACGCGCCGTTGCCGAACTCGCCGGTATCCAAGTTGATCCGACGCAGATCGGCGGACACCTCGTCCAGGGCGTCCGGCTGACGCACGGCCGCCACGCCGTCGAATCGCCGTGGCCAGAACATCCCGACTTCCCCCAACACGGCATCGTGGTGCGCCGCGATCGGCTCGACGAGCATCTGCGCGATCGTGCCGTGGCTGCAGGCGCCACTCTGTTGATGGGTCATGAGGCCGTCTCGCCGATTGCCGAGCGTGGATTCGTTCGTGGGGCGACGGTCCAACTCGTCAGCGACGAGGGCGAAGTCACAGGAACTCGCGAGATTCGCGCCCGATTCATCGTGGTCGCCGATGGCGCAAACAGCCGGTTCGGGCGCGGGCTCGGCACCAGCCGACAACGCAAGTGGCCCTATGCAATTGCCGCCCGCACCTACTTCGCGTCACCACGCACTCACGAAACCTGGGTCGAGACTTCGCTGGGCCTCCCCGACCCGAACGGCCAACCTGTCGCCGGCTACGGCTGGATTGCGCCGATGGGCGACGGCAACGTGAACGTCGGCGTGGGCGTGTTGTCAAGCCACCGAAATATCAAGAGCCTGAACACCCTGAAGCTCCTGACTTCCTTTTGTGCATCGATCGCCGATGACTGGGGAATCGACCCCAACGCAGGGCTGAAGGCGCCAACCCGGCTGCGACTTCCACTCGGTGGATCGGTCACACCCAAGATGGGCCCAACGTTCCTCGTCGTTGGCGACGCCGCTGGCGCCGCCAACCCGTTCAACGGCGACGGCCTCGAGGCAGCCTTCTTGGGTGGCCGTCTGGCCGCCGACGTCCTCGAAGAGGCCTTGACCACCGGCAACTCCACCTCGCTCCAGCGCTACCCCGTCCTGCTCGATGAGGAACTCGGTCGATATCGCAAGGTGGGCCGCCTCTCGGCCCGTTTCCTCGGCCGCCCGGCGATTCTGAAGCCAGCGCTGCACGTGGCCTCACGCAGCGACGCTGCGATGGGCGCCGTTTTGCGGATCGCCACGAACGAGATGCGCAACGACGCCAGCGCCGGTGGCGCCGAACGCGCCTACCGCCTCGCCGACATCATCTCCCGCTTCGCCCCCAGCTGGTAACGACCGCGCCAGCCCGCGCCAGTCTCACCCCACCCCCCCCCCCCCCACCTGACCCGACCCCACCCCACCCCACCCCACCTGACCCGACCCCACCTGACTTGTTTTGTGTGAGCGATAGCGGCGTCGTTTGGGTCAATTGCTCACACAAAAAGCCAGTCCAATTTTGTGTGAGCAATTGCGGCGTCCGACGCTGCTATCGCTCACACAAAACGCTGTGGCCCCTTACGTTCCCTCCGGTCCCCCGGAAACTCTGTGACATCGCGTCTGCAAGATGGTGTCATGACCAATCTGAATCGGCGCATCGCGTCGGTCGCGAACGGTCAGCTGGGGTTCGTCACCCGCACGCAGGTGCGGTCCTTAGGCGGATCGAATGACCAGCTTCGGAGCCGAGTCCAGAGCGGCACCCTCACACAATCCGGCACACACACCTATCGTCTGCCCGGCGCACCAACCGGGCCATCAGCGCGACTTGCCGCACTGCTCCTCGACATCGGGGGCGATGTCTGGGCGAGCGGCCCAACAGCCGCCGCCCTCCACGGATTTGACGGGTTCGACCTCCGTGCACCGTTCGATGTCACGACCGAACGACATCGAAACGTCCGGCGGATCGGTCAGCGAATCCACACGACCACTGCGCTGCCGCTCATCGATCGGAGCCGGGTCGCTGAACTGGCCGTCACGAGCGGGGCACGGACCGTTGTCGACCTCGCACGAACCGAAACTCCGGAACGACTCGTCGCGGCGTACGACTCAGGCCTTCGAGACGGCAAGTTCAGCGAGGGGCTCTTGCACCGACGGATCGTCGCACTGGCAACACAGGGAAGGTATGGGATCCCCAAGCTGCTCGACGCGATCAACTCGTTCGAGTTCGGTCGAGGCGGACACAGCTGGCTCGAACGAGAATTTCTCCGACTTGTCGATGCCGCGGCGATGCCGCGGCCAGACACACAACAGGTCCTCACTCGAGCCCGCGACCGAGTCGTCCGCGTCGACTTCCGATTTCCGGGGACCGACATCGTTGTCGAGGTCTTGGGCCATCGATACCACCGCACGACGGAGCAAATCGCACGCGACGCCGCCCGGATGAACGCTCTTGTCGACGACGGGTTCCGGGTGTATCAGTTCACGTATCGCAATGTCGTTGACGAGGCCGACGCCGTGCTCGGCCGGCTTGCTGCAGCCCTCGCCCGGTCGTCATAGGTAGGTGACTCGTCCCAGGTTTGTGTGAGGGATTGCAGGAAACGACGCTGCAATCGCTCACACAGAAACCGGGGCGCTCGCTTGTGTGAGCAATTCAGGTCATCGGCCACGGCGACGCGGAAGGATTCTTTTGGGGATCCGGAGGGTGACGACCGAGAGAGCCAAAATCACGGGGTAGATCTCGAGGCGGCCGAGGAGCATCTGCAACGTCGCAATCCATCGGCCCGCCGGTGGAATCACCGTGAAGTCGCCAGTGTGGTCAAGGAGGCCGAGGCCAGGGCCAACGTTGCCAAGCGCGGTCGCCGACGCAGAGAACGAGGTAATCAAGTCCGGGCCTGTCGCGGCGATGGCGAACGATCCGCCACCGAAGATCACCAGCGCCAGCAGCAAGAACCCAACGACCTTGCCAGCAACGTCATCTGACAACGAGGCATTGCCGACGCGGACTGGTCGAACCAGCTTCGGGTGGAGATGCTTCAGCGCCTCGCGATGGGCGAAGCTCGCTACGGCCATTACACGCAGCAGCTTGATACCACCAGCGGTCGAGCCGGCCATGGCCCCGAGTGGCAATGCGATCAGCAGCAACGATTGCGCCGTCTGGCTCCACAGGCCGTATTCGGTAGCCACATAGCCGGTCGTGGTCACCGTCGACGCAGTAGTGAACAGCGCATCGCGGAAACCGGTTGATTGACCACCGTTGTTCCCCGAGGTCACGAACGCCCAGACCGTGATGGCGCCGACGAACGCGAGATAGACGTGAAACTCGGTGGAACGCAGGAGTGGCTTGACGTTGCCGCGCAACGCACGCCAGTACAGCGTGAAACTTCCGCCAGCCAACAGCATGCCGACGATACAGATCCATTCAAGTAGGGCCGATTCGAAGTGCCCGAACGAAGCCTGGTAAGGAGAGAAACCACCGGTCGAGACCGTCGTGAAGGAATGACTCACGGCGTCGTACATGCTCATCCCGGCGGCGAAGTATGCAACAGCCATCAGCACGGTGAAGCCGACGTAGACCGCCCAGAGCCGGCGCGCTGTTTCGCGGACTCGCGGGGTGAGTCGCTCGCCAGTGGGGCCCGGCGCTTCCGCTTCGAGCAGGCTCATGCCGCCCGATCCAACCGTCGGCAGCACGGCGACGACGAGCACGATGACGCCCATCCCGCCCATCCACTGCGTCATCGACCTCCAGAAGAGCAGGCCCTTTGATGTGGCCTCAATGTCGGGGGTGACCGTTGCACCGGTGGTCGTAAATCCGGACATGGCTTCGAACAGCGCATCGTCGATGCGGGTGAAGTGGCCCGTGACAAGGTACGGGATGGCGCCGACAGCGGCAATGGTCACCCACGCGATGGTGACGGTGGTGAACACGTCGAGCACGCGGATCTGCTTGGGGGCGACAGAGCTCTGCCACATGACCGCCCCGACGATCGACGTGATGATGCCGGTGAGCAGGAGTGCAAAGACATCCGGACCGCCATCGATTGCGTCGACAATGGCAGAAGCGACGATGCCGACCCCAACAACGGTGAGCGTGAGGCCGACGACGTTCAGTAGGAGCGAAGCTCGTCGCTTCTGCGTAAACAGCCGCTCGCCGCGCTCACCAAAAACCGAGACTCGCGGGTTCAGCAGAGCGTGGGCGTCAGGCCGATGAATCCGATGCGAACCCTGCGGTTCGAAGTTGCTCACCGATGGTCCGTCCCACAGGTGAACGCCTTGCGCAGCGCAGGCAGCGAATCAGGGCGAGCAAAGACCACGACGTTGTCCCCCGCATGGAGGATGGTGTTGCCGCGCACGATGCGACCGGCTTCTCCGGGACGGATGACCGCACCGAGCACGATCGAGTGCGGCAGATGCAACTCGGCAACCACGGCACCGTCTGCCTGGGAGTCGGCTTCGATCTCGATCTCGTCGACCTCAATGTCGCTCTCGAGAAAGGTCGCCACCGATGCGGTTCCGCCGCGCACGTGGCGCAGCACAGCGTTGGCCGATGCAGTGCGCGGGCTCAGGGCAGCGTCGATGCCGAATTGGCGCACCAGTGGCAGCAGGCTGAGCCGATGAATCACGGCAACCGTGAACGTGTTTCGACCGGTCGCCGCGAAGGCGCACGCGAGCACGTTGGCCGCATCATCACCCGTGGCCGCGATGACGAGGTCCTTGTCGGTGATCGACCCCTCGCTCAGCATGTCGGTGTCTTCAATGTTGCCTTGCACCACCGTGACGCGCGGCAGCTTCTCGCTCAGCACGCGGGCGCGCTCAAGGTCGTGTTCGACAAGGACGACGTCGGCCCCGGCCGCTTCGAGTCGCTCGGCAACGCGGGTCCCAACGGCTCCGCCACCGAGCACCATCACGCGCTTGGCGCGTTGGTGTGACGCTCCGAGCAATTCGAGGATCTCGTTGCGGCTCTGCCGGTTGGTGAGCACTCGAACGTGGTCGCCAGCCTCGAGGCGCTGATCGCCTCGAGGAATGACGGTCTCTCCGTTACGCGTCAGCGCCCCGAAAAGAAAACGCCAGTCGGGCTCGAACGATGCGCCGATCTCGGCAAGCGTGCTTCCCGCCAACGCGGCGCCCTCACCGATCGTGCAGCCAAGGACGAGCAGGTCGCCTCCGGACATCTGGTACACCTCGTCGGCGCCCGATGCCTGGGTGAGTTCCATGATCTCGTCGGCGGTGTCAGCATCGGGGTCAATGACCACATCAGCCCGCATGATCTCGCGGAGCCGTGCACCGGCCGGACCACGGAGTTCCTCAGTCTGGATGCGGACGACGGTCTGCGGGACACCCGCTTCTTTCGCCAAAAGCGACGCAATGAGATTGACCTCGTCGTTCTGCGTGACACCAGCGAGGAGGTCGGCTCGATCAATACGTGCGGCCTTCATCGTGGACGGCAATGTGGCGCTACCGACGACGACCTGGACGTCGAGTTGGGCAGCGATCGCCGACGCAATCGCCTCGTTCTGCTCGATGACGACAACGTCGTGGCCCTCGGCCCCGAGCCGTTGTGCGAGGTACCAGCCGACCTCGCCGGCGCCGACGATCACGACATGCATCTCGTCAGCCTGCCTGATCGCGGACGTCGGCGCGCAACATTCGCCAGAATCGTTTGCTTCAGCTCAGCTATTGATCAGCTATTGATCTGACCGAGCCACGCCTCGACGCGCTTTTTGTTGACCCCAAGATCGCTCTTGCCGAGGCGCGATCGGGAAAAGACCGCCAGGGTGCTATTGGCTGCATCGATCTCGATGAACTTCACCGAGACATAGTCCGGAAAGCCGAACAGGCGACTGGTCTGCACGTAGGTGACGTGACCTTCGGCTGCCGAGCCACCGACGACCTCACTGCCAGCGCCGCGGGCGATGGCGTCGAACTTGACTGCCAGATCGGCGGCAGAAAGCGCGAAAGTGGGGGCCGCCGCGTCCGCTTCCGTCGTGCCATCGGGCCCGACTCGATACGAGTTCGGCGTGCTCGGCTTCGCTGCGACGAGCGGATCGACGTGCCAGATCGCCGCATCATGGTCGAGCCGACGAATCATGATTGCCGCGACCGCTAGCGCAGTAATAAGGAGGCCAACGATGATCAGAACGATTCGCATAAGCCGATCATGCCTGATTTCCATGCCCCTCTCCCACTCCCCTCACCCACTCCCGTCACCCTTCATCGTCACATCTCTCGCGCTGGTGTCCGAATCAGATGAGGACGTCAGCATTTTCCAGGTCTCACAACGACGGGCGATGCGCGCTACGTAATCAACGCCCTCATGTATTCCCAGAACTTGCCGAAAACCTGTCACGGGGCTCAACCTGGCACCGTGACAGGTCGCCGATAGAGTTACCGCACAGGTTCCGAGCGCTGTTTCGCATCCCGCAGACGGCGCTCATTGAGGGGCCCCTGAACGAAAGGGCAGCAGATGTTCGAACGATTTACCGACCGAGCACGACGAGTCGTCGTGCTCGCGCAGGAAGAAGCCCGGCTGCTCAACCACAGCTACATCGGCACCGAGCACATCCTGCTCGGCCTCATCCACGAGGGTGAAGGCGTCGCTGCCAAAGCACTCGAGTCGCTGGGCATCAGCCTCGAAGCCGTACGCAGCCAGGTCGAAGAGATCATCGGTCAAGGCGGCTCGTCGCCGTCAGGCCACATCCCCTTCACGCCGCGCGCGAAGAAAGTCCTTGAACTGTCGTTGCGCGAAGCCCTGCAGCTCGGCCACAACTACATCGGCACCGAGCACATCCTGCTCGGCCTCATCCGCGAGGGTGAAGGCGTTGCCGCACAGGTGCTCGTCAAGCTCGGCGCCGACCTCTCCCGCGTTCGCCAACAGGTCATCCAGCTGCTGTCCGGTTACCAGGGGCCCGCCGGTTCCACCGGTGGCAGCAGCTCTGGCTCCGGCCGTTCCGAAAGCGGGCAGCCCGCATCGGGTGTCGGCGCAGGCAACAAGGAAGGCGGCGATGAGAAGGGCGGCAACTCTCAGATCCTCGATCAGTTCGGCCGGAACCTCACCGAAGCTGCGCGCAACGGTGAACTCGACCCGGTGATCGGTCGCTCGAAGGAACTCGAACGCGTGATGCAGATCCTCTCGCGTCGCACCAAGAACAACCCGGTACTCATCGGTGAACCCGGCGTCGGCAAGACCGCCATCGTCGAGGGCCTCGCCCAGAAGATTGTCAACAACGACGTCCCTGACACGCTTGCCGGCAAGCAGCTGTACACACTTGACCTCGGCTCCCTCGTCGCTGGTTCGCGTTACCGCGGCGACTTTGAAGAGCGTTTGAAGAAGGTCCTCAAAGAGATCAAGTCGCGCGGCGACATCTTGCTGTTCATCGATGAGATTCACACTCTCGTGGGTGCCGGTGCTGCCGAAGGAGCGATCGACGCGGCGTCGATCCTCAAGCCGATGCTCGCTCGTGGTGAACTCCAGACCATTGGTGCCACCACGACGGACGAGTACCGCAAGCACGTCGAAAAAGATGCCGCACTCGAGCGTCGGTTCCAGCCGGTCAAGGTCGAAGAGCCGTCGTTGGCGCACACGATCGAGATCCTCAAGGGCATCCGCGACCAGTACGAGTCGCACCACCGAGTCACCATCACCGACCAAGCCCTCGTTGCTGCAGCCAACCTCGCCGACCGCTACATCAGTGACCGCTTCCTTCCTGACAAGGCGATCGACCTCATCGACGAGGCCGGTTCACGCCTGCGCATCAAGCGCATGGCCACACCGCCCGATCTTCGCGAGCTCGAGCAGAAGCTGACCGACGTACAAGACGCCAAGAAGACCGCTGTCGAAGAGCAGCAGTTTGAAGAGGCCGGCCGTCTGCGCGATGAAGAGAAGAAGCTTCTCGAAGAGAAGGCCGAAAAAGAGACCGAGGTCAAGGCCTCCGGTGTCGACCTGTTCGACGAGGTCGATGAAGAAGCCGTGGCCGAAGTGCTCGCACTCTGGACCGGCATCCCCGTCTACCGGCTGACCGAAGAAGAGACCGAGCGTCTCTTGAGGATGGAAGACGAGCTGCACAAGCGGATCATCGGCCAGGAGAACGCTGTGGCCGCCGTGTCGCAGTCGATCCGTCGTACCCGTGCCGGCCTCAAGGACCCCAAGCGTCCGTCGGGGTCATTCATCTTCCTCGGCCCCACCGGCGTCGGCAAAACCGAGCTCGCCAAGACACTCACTGAATTCCTGTTCGGTGACGACGACGCGCTGATCACCCTCGACATGTCCGAGTACATGGAGAAGCACACGGTCAGCCGTCTCGTCGGTTCGCCTCCCGGTTATGTCGGGTACGAAGACGGCGGTCAGCTCACCGAAGCGGTGCGTCGCAAGCCGTTCTCCGTTGTCCTGTTCGACGAGATCGAAAAAGCCCACCCTGATGTGTTCAACACGCTCCTCCAAATTTTGGAAGAGGGTCGTCTCACCGATAGCCAAGGTCGCAGCGTCGACTTCCGCAACACCGTGCTGATCATGACCTCGAACCTCGGCACCCAGGACCTCCGCAAGGCCAACCTCGGCTTCACCACCGACGACTCCGCCATGAGCTACGAGCGCATGAAGGAGAAGGTCAACGACAGCCTGAAGAATCACTTCCGGCCAGAGTTCCTCAACCGCATCGACGAGACCATTGTCTTCCACGAGCTCTCAAGGAGCGAAGTGCTCCAGATGGTTGACCTGCAGTTGGTCCGCCTCACCGGACAGCTCGAGAGCCAGGGTCTGGGCATCGAGGTCAAGCAGTCCGCCAAGGAACTCCTCGCCGAATTGGGTTACGACCCGCAGCTTGGTGGTCGCCCGCTGCGTCGTGCAATCCAGCGCCACATCGAAGACTCGCTGTCCGAGAAGATCCTGTACAAAGAGTTCGCGGCAGGAGAAATCATCGTCGTCGACACTGCCGACGATCCCGAGAAAGAGGGCAAAAAGAAGTTCACCTTCACGGCCGTCGAGGGCTTCGTGCCCGCAGCGTCGGTCGAGCTCGAAATGACGACGACCGAAAAGCCGGCCGCACCACCCGAGGGCCAACTGCCACCGCCTGAAGCAGCCGAGTGATCCCAGCGATCTGCTCAGCGATCTACTAATCGAACGCCCCGTCGGTTCGCCGTCGGGGCGTTCATCGTTTTCGGTCCATGGGCAGCTCTTGCCACCCTTCCAGCGCGGCCGCCCGACATACTGGCGAATGTGATTCGGCGGCTGATGGCACTTCTGGCACTCGTCGTCGCACTCACTGCGTGCCAGCTCGACGTGACCGTTGACGTGGTCGTTGATCCCGACGGGACCGGCCAGATCGCGGTGACCATCGTGGCCGACCAGGAGATCCTCGATCAGATTCCAACGCTTGCGGATGATCTCGTCCTCGACGACGTGATCGAAGCTGGCTGGTCCATTGACGGGCCGCGTGCTCCAGACGATGGAGCAGGCGGGCTCTTCCTCCAGATGACGCACCCCTTCCGCTCGCAGGGCGAGGCAACCAACCTGCTGCAGTCCCTCGGCCCGCCCTTCGCCCAAATGGAAGTCGGTCGCGGCCTCAACGGTGACGTCACCACGAACCAGCTCCGCGGTCGACTCGTGCTTGTCGACGGGTTCAACGCGTTCGCCGACGCCGACCTGGTCGCCGCAATCGGATCACAGCCGTTCGCCGCGCAGATCGCCGCCGCTGGGGCGACGCCAGCAGAGAACATGTCCGTCACGGTTCGAGCCTCCCTGCCCGGTGTCTTGGAGAGCGACACAACGAACGTCGAGCCGAACCAAGATGGCATCCTCGAGTGGGCGGTCCCGCTCGACGGGACTGCACTCCAATGGCAGGCCGAGACCACGCAGCAGCCCGGCGAAGGTCAGCGTTGGGCACGCCCGCTGTCAATCGCCGCGCTTGTCGCTCTCATTGGCTGGGTTGGGTTCATGGGGCTGTTCATCATCTACGTGGCCTTCGCCCGCTTCCGCCGAGCCCGCGCCTACAAGCATCGCCACCTCGGCCACCACTGAATCTCCGTCCGGGTTGCCCGGGCGATTCTGGTACCCAGGCTTTTTGTGTGAGCGATTCCAGCAACCGACGCCGCTTCAGCTCACACAAACCGGGGCTTGGCGTTCTGTGACACCTCATCTCTAGGGTGGCACCCATGGCCAAGTTGAGCGGCAAGATCCGCATTGTCTACGCGTGCAGCGAGTGCGGTTCATCGTATCCCAAGTGGTCGGGCCAGTGCGGCAGTTGTGGTGACTGGAACACCCTCGCGGAAGAAATCGAAGGCCCCGGCGACGCCCTCAAGGCTCCCCCGCCACCGACGAATCGACCGGGCCCGATGCTCATTGGCGATGTGGGCACCGAAGCCGGCCAGCCGAGGTCGACCCAGATCGACGAACTCGACAGAGTGTTGGGCGGAGGCATTGTGCCCGGTGCCGTCGTGTTGCTCGGCGGCGAGCCCGGCATCGGCAAGAGCACGCTCCTCCTCCAGCTCCTCGCATCGTGGGACGGGCCAACGCTGTACGTCAGCGCCGAGGAGAGCGCCCAGCAGGTGCGCCTCCGCGCTGAGCGGCTCGATGCAGTTCGACCGCAACTCTGGCTCCATGCCGAGACATCGCTGCCACACATCCTCGAATCAATCGAAGAGACCAAGCCGGAGCTGGTCGTCATCGACTCCATTCAAACCGTCTTTGACCCCTCGCTCGGTTCGATGCCCGGCAGTGTCGGGCAGGTCCGCGGTTGCGCACAGCGACTCGTCAACGTGGCCAAGGAACGCGATATCGCCATTGTGCTCGTTGGGCACGTCACGAAGGACGGCGGCTTAGCCGGGCCCCGAGTCCTCGAACACGTTGTCGACACTGTTCTCCAATTCGAAGGCGACAAACATCATGCGCTCCGGCTGCTGCGAGCCTCCAAGCACCGGTTCGGCCCCACCAACGAACTCGGCATCTTTGAGATGGCAGGCATCGGCCTGATCGGCGTGCCTGATCCATCGACGATGTTCCTCTCCGACCGCCGGACCGGCATTCCGGGTTCGGCCGTCGTCCCGACGATGGAAGGGCAGCGCCCGATCGTGGTCGAGGTCCAGGCACTGACCTCGCCGGGCGTTCCAGGCGTGCCATCTCGACGGAGCGCACTGGGCCTCGACGGCGCACGCCTGTCGATGCTGATGGCCGTACTCGGGCGCCGCGCTCGGCTCCCCGTTGGTGAGAACGACGTCTATGCGTCCACCGCGGGCGGCGTGAAGCTCGTCGAGCCAGGCCTCGACCTCGGCGTCTGCCTCGCAGTGGTCAGTGCACTTCGCAACAAACCGATGCCTGCTGACGTCGCGGTGTTCGGCGAAGTGGGCCTCGGCGGCGAACTCCGTCAGGTCGGTCAAGCTGCTCGTCGGCTCACCGAAGCCGCGCGCCTTGGATTCTCCCGCGTGGTCGTTCCCGCCAATTCACCCGACGGCGACGGCGACATCCGCGTCATCCGCGCCAAGACGCTCAGCGAAGCCATCGCGGCAGTCGGCCTCAACGGAGAAGCTTGATCGTCTGACGCCAACTTGCTTCCCCCAAATCCGATTCACCGCGCGGCAATTGACAGAAACATGTGACCCCATCTCGCGTAAGCTGAACTTGTGGAGTATCGGTACGGAGGGGCAAACGAGAAGATGCGCAATGCTCTCGCTCGCGTCTCCCCTGGCACTCCGCTGCGCGACGGCATCGACCGCGTCGTGCGAGCAAAAGCTGGCGCGCTGCTGGTCCTGAGCGACGAACCCGACGTTCTGTCGATCTGCTCGGGCGGGTTCCTCGTCGACGCCCCGTACAGCCCGCAGCGGCTGTCCGAATTGGCGAAAATGGACGGCGCAATCATCATTTCGTCCGAGGGCGGGCGAATCGCACGAGCCAACGTCCACCTCGTCCCCGACCCCACTGTCCCGACCAGCGAGACCGGCACCCGCCACCGCACGGCCGAGCGCGTCGCCCGTTCACTCGACGTCCCCGTGGTCTCGGCCAGCGAAGAGATGGGCGTGATCAATGTCTACGCAGGTGGCGAGAAGCGTCAGCTGCAAGAAGTCGGCCACTTACTCGAGCGCGCCAACCAGGCGCTGCAAACTCTCGAGCGCTACAAGACCAAGCTCGACGACGGCATCAACAACCTGACGGCCGTCGAAGTCGAAGATGTTGCCACGTTGCGCGACGTGGTTGCGGTTGTCCAGCGGGGCGAAATGGTCCATCGCGTCGCCGACGAGATCGAGACGATGATCATCGAACTCGGTATCGACGCTCGACTATTGCGCCTCCAGCTCGACGAACTGTACGACGAGATCGACGATGAACTCGACCTCGTCGTCGCTGACTACCTGCCCGCTAACAGGTCAGCCGAGCAGGCCATGTCAGACATGTCCAAGCTGTCGGACGACGACGTACTCAACCTGCGTGTGACTGCCGAGGTCCTCGGCCGCGCCGGCGACAACGACGACCTCACCCAGGAAGTCGCCCCGAAGGGCCTGCGATTCCTGCGCCGCGTCAAGCGACTCGACTCCAACGTTGCCGACGCCGTCGCCAACCACTTCGGTGGCTTGGCAAAAATGCAGCGAGCAACCCTCGACGACCTGATGTCGGTAGAGGGTGTCGATGAGGCGATGGCGCGCAGCGTTCGCGACACGCTCACTCGCATCACCGAGTCGACAATCCTCGACCAGTACTGAAGCCAGAGTTCCGAGTCAGGTCACGGTCAGGGGTTCTCGCTGGTCACGGTCGGCAGGATCTGATCCCACACCGCGTCGTCTTCGAAGCCGAGCGCCCACAGCGACACGCCGTTCAATTGGTACGCACGTGCCAGATCCATCCGGAGGCGGACGCCATCCCCGTCGACGTAGTGGACTCGACGGCCCTGAACGCACGTGGTCGTTCCATCGGTCACCTCGAGGTCGTAGTCGAAGGTCCACTCGCCGGTCTCGGGTACAGCGATAGGCGTCGCTCCCCGCAGCGCGATCAGCTCGTCGACAGAGCGAGCCGTGACACTTGTGCGACCCTGCAATTCCGACGCCGGGCAGAGGCCTGACTCGCCGACTGGCCAGTTCCGTCCGTATGCCGCGAGCCCGAGCACGAGTTTGTCAGGCTGTCCCGTCGCCGCGATTGCGCCGAGGATCGAGCGCTCGACGAACTCGAGTGGAGCGATCGGCCCCGGGTTCACCACCGAGAAGTCATAGGCCATGATGCGGATGCGATCGACATGCGGCGCAATGGCCCCGTAATCGTAAACCCAGAAGCCACTGGCTGCAGTTTGGCCTGCGTCGTAGACCGGCGGAATGCTGACCGTCAGCGTTCGACCTTCGGCACGGAGCGCTGCGCCGAGTTCGGTGATGAACGCCACCCAGTTCGGGCGAGTCACTGCCCAGGTGCTTCTGCCGTCGGCAAAGGCGAACTGTTCGTAGTCGATGTCGATGCCAGCGAAATCATCGCTCGCCGCGAACTCGACGATGGCGTCGACGTGCACAGCGCGTGTGGCTGGGTCAGCCAAGATCGCGGCCATCTCACCAGCAGGCAACGCGTCGACGATCGATGGCACGACGTTCGCCCCCGCCTTGTCGGCGATGGCCATGAACTGCTCGATGCCCTCGTCACGCGCATTTCGGTCAATCTCGATCGTGGCAACGCCAGTTGCGTTGAACCAGAACGGCGAGATGTCTCGAAGCGACCCGACACGCTGCTCAAACTCGGGCAGCGAGTCATCGAGCGCCCAGTAAGGCGCCCAGGCGTCGAGCGGAATATCCGGCTTCGGCGCGGGAAGCGGCGCCGGCCGAGTGGCGGCGAAGACTGCACCCCCGAGCACAACGACGAGCACAGCCCCGAGCGCGACCAACGCCGAACGACGACGTGCTGAAGCAGCGGGTGTTTCAGCTGCCGTCGGCGTGTCGTCAAGCGTCATTGCATGCAATCGAAGTGTTCGAGCAGATCTGCGGGAAATCGTTGTCAGCCAACGAGAGCGCGTAGATCGTTGACGGTGACGCCGACCAGTGTGTCGCGAATCGTGAGGTTCTGAGCAGGATCGAGTTGGACGACATGGGGGACGCCAAGCGTCGCACACCCGGCAGCCAGAGCTGAGGCAACACCAGTACGCGAGTCCTCAATCGCGACACACGCTCCAAGGTCGACGCCTAGCCCCCGTGCCGCCGCTTCGTACGGTTCGGGGTGCGGCTTACCGTGGGTCACTTCGTCACCGGTGATGGTGACTTCGAACGACCCATCGGGGCAAGCAGTCAGGATGGCCTGCGCAAAACGACGCCACGACATCGTCACGAGGGCGCAGCGGATGCCGGCTGACTTGCACTCTGCGAGCAGTTCTCGCGCCCCAGGTCGCCACGGCAACTCAGCCTGGACGCGCTCAATGACGCCGTCCATCAGACGATTGACGAGAGCCACCGGCTCCATGTCGACGCCTGCAGCACGCAGCACCGCTGCCGAAACGAACAGGTCAGATCCGATGAGATCCTTCGCCTGAGCGTCCGACCAGGTGCCCCCGTGTTCCTCGACGAGGCGCTGCTCGCACTCGATCCAGTACGGCTCACTGTCGACGAGTGTCCCGTCCATGTCCCAGAGCACAGCGGCCAATTCCGTCATGCCCGAGAGTCTGCCAGCACATTTCGTTTGCGTCGAAGAATCCGCGTCGTACCCAACGGGAAGTTCGACGCAAACGGAATTTTCGCGATCAGTTTCTGAAGATCGTGATTTTGTCTTCGCCGATGGCCTCGCGGCGCTCGGGGTCATCGATGCCGAGGCCTTCACCGGGTGCGAGGCACAGGATGCCAAGTTTTCCTTCGGCCTTGTTGTGGTGGACGGCCAGCGATGCTTCACCGACTCCGTCGAGTGTGTAGGTATCGGTCAGGAGCGGCTGGATTTTTCCTTCGCAGAGCAGCTTGTTGGCGGCCCATGACTCGGCGTAGTTGGCAAAGTGCGACGAGAGGAGCTTCTTCAGCTTCATCCAGAAGTGCCGGTTGTCGAACTCGACCATGTAACCCGAGGTGGCGGCACAGGTGACGATCGTGCCGCCGCGCTTGGCCGCGAAGACCGAGGCGCCCATCGTGGAGCGACCGGGGTGCTCGAACACGATGTCGACGTCTTCACCGTTGTTCAGCCCGCGGATGTCTTTGCCGAACCGCCGCCATTCCGACTCGTCTTGCGTGTGCTCGTCAGACCAGAACTGGTAGTTCGCGGCCCGGCGGTCGATGACTGCCTCGCAACCCATTCGGTTGAGGATCTCGGCACGCTCGGGTGTCGACACGACACCGATCGGTGTACCGCCGCCGTTGAGGACGTACTGCACGGCGTAACCGCCAATGCCGCCCGTGGCGCCCCAGATCAGGACGCTGTCCCCCTGCTTCATCCGTGCGCCGTTGTCGCTGACCAACATCCGGTACGACGTGGCGCTGCAGAGCCCATTGACCGCGGATTCTTCCCACGAGAGGTGGGTTGGCTTCGGCATGAGCTGGTTGGCCTTGACCACCGAGAGGTCAGCGAGCGCACCGAAGTTGGTCTCGAAGCCCCAGATCTTTTGGTTCGATGCAAGCATCGAATCGTTATGCGCCGACGGATCTTGGTCGTCGACGTAGTTGCACTGCACGGTGACCTTGTCACCGGGCTTCCAGTTGCGGACGGCCGAGCCGATGCGCAGCACGACGCCTGACGCGTCGGAGCCGACGATGTGCTCGTCACGCTGGTGGCGCTTGGCCCATTCGGATTCGCGAGCGAGGCGGTCGAGGAAGCCAAAGGTGGGCATCGGCTCGAAAATCGACGTCCAGACGGTGTTGAAGTTGATGCTCGACGCCATGACCGCGATGTACACCTCGTCGGGGGCCAGATCAGGCGTGCGCACTTCGTCGATGTGGAGTGACTTGCGGGGGTCTTTGTCCCACGAATCAAGGCCTTCGAACATGTCAGCTTCGTCGCGCTTGACGAAACATGCCCGGTAGCTCTCCGGAATCGGGATATTGGCGATGTCGTCGCTGCTGGCGCCGGACTGAATTGCGTCGAGAAACTGCTCCATGCGTCGAGACGTTACCGATCGGTAACCGCCCGTTCCAAGGCGCGCGCCAATCCTGTTGTCCTTGCCCAAAACTTGGGTACCTCATTCTCCCCGAACAAATCAAGCAAACGGCGACAGGCCCGGCTGGTGGCGGGCTGGTGCTCGGTTTTGCTCTCCTCACGGAGCGCGCGCCTATCCTTCACACATGGCTGCAAATAACTCCGTCATTGTCGCTGGTGCGCGCACCCCGATCGGGAAGATGAGCGGCGCGTTGGCGTCGTTCTCGGCCGCAGATCTCGGTGGTTTCGCGATCAGCGCAGCGCTCGAACGCTCCGGCGTCTCCCCCGAAGAGGTCGACCACGTCATCATGGGCCAGGTGCTCATGGCCGGCCAGGGCCAAGTACCCGCCCGTCAGGCTGCGTCGAAGGCTGGCATCCCGATGAGCGTCCCGTCGGTCAACATCAACAAGGTCTGCCTCTCAGGCCTCAACTCGATTTACCTCGCCAACCAAATGATCGCCACTGGCGAAGCTGACATCGTCGTCGCCGGCGGCATGGAGTCGATGAGCAACGCCCCATATCTCGCCGACGGGGCTCGCAGCGGCTTCCGCTACGGCAACACCGAACTGCGTGATGCAATCATCGCCGACGGCCTCTGGTGTGCCTTCGACGCGTGCCTCATGGGACTCGGCACCGATCGCTACACGGGCGACAGCATCACCCGCGAGCAGCAAGACGAGTTCGCTGCCCGCTCCAACGAACTCGCCGCCGAAGCCATCAAGGCCGGCCGCCTCGCTGACGAGATCGTTCCGGTCTGGGTCCCACAGCGCAAGGGCGACCCGATCCTCGTCGAGCACGACGAAGGTGTGCGGCCCGGAACCACCGTCGAGAGCCTCGCCGCGATGCGCCCGGCGTTCGACAAGGACGGCACGATCACAGCCGCCAACGCATCGCAGCTCTCCGATGGCGGCAGCGCCATGGTGCTGATGAGTCAGGCCGAGGCCGAGCGCCGCGGCGTGAGCCCGCTCGGCGAGTTCGTGTCGTACGGCATGGTCGCCGGCCCGGACAGCGCCTCACTCCTGCATCAGCCCAGCCGAGCCGCGATGCTCGCCGCCAAGAAGGCTGGCATCGCCATTGCCGATCTCGACCTCTTCGAGCTGAACGAGGCCTTCGCCGCTGTGGGCATCGCGTCGACGGCCGAACTCGGGATCGACCCCAACAAGGTGAACGTCAACGGCGGCGCAATCGCCCTCGGCCACCCGATCGGCATGAGCGGCAACCGCCTGGCGCTCACACTGCTCCACGAGCTCAAGCGTCGTGGCGGCGGCGTCGGCGTTGCCTCGCTGTGCGGCGGCGGCGGCCAGGGTGACGCAGCCATTCTGCGCACCCTCTGATATCTCGCGGGGACCTCGGTCGCTGCAATTGACGAACGCCTCAGCCCTCAGCGGACTGAGGCGTTCGGCGTTTTCGACCACGACCGACTCGTCGGCGCGGTGTCGCTCGGCCAGTCCGTTGTTCAGTCCGTTGTTCAGTCCGTTGTTCAGTCCAGGATGCGTCGGCCTTCGAGCGCCCGACCGAGCGTCAACTCATCGGCGTATTCCAAGTCGCCGCCGACCGGCAGGCCGCTCGCGATCCGACTGACCGTGATGCCGAGCGGCTTCAACAGTCGACCGAGGTACATGGCCGTGACCTCGCCTTCGGTGTTCGGGTTCGTGCACAGGATCACCTCGGTGATCTCTTCGGGGTCAAGCCGAGTGAGCAGTTCGCGAATCTTCAACTGCTCGGGCCCGATGCCCTCCAGCGGCGACATGGCCCCGAGCAGCACGTGGTAACGACCGCGGAACTCGCCGGTCTTCTCGACGGCGACGACGTCGCGCGACTCTTCAACGACACAGAGAACGTGTGGGTCTCGGCCGTCGTCCTTGCAGATCGGACAGAGCGTGTCGTCAGCAACATTGAAACACCGCTCGCAGAACCGGACCCGTGCTTTGGCGTCGGTGATTGCGTGCGTCAACCTCGCGACATCGTCCTCGGGAACCTTGAGGAGATAAAACGCGATCCGTTGAGCCGACTTCGGGCCGATGCCGGGAAGGCGCCCGAACTCGTCGATCAGCGCTTGGACCGGGGCGGTGTAGGTAGTACTGCTCATGAGTCAGTAGTTGTCGTCGACGAGTTCGGAGCCGGGGAACGCTTCGGCCAGCCGATCGATCGGCGTCTTGACTGTTTCGGGCGGCGCATCGACGAGGTCGTGTACGTCGATCTCGTCGTCCGCCGGAAACGACTCGAGGTCAACAACCGAAGGTTCGAAATTGACGTCGTCTTCCGGGAACGGCGACACGCCGGCTGCAGCCGCTTCGGCCAATCGGCGTTCGGCCGCTTTGCGAGGGGACTCGGTCGGGGGCAACGACACCACCGTGGCGCCGCTTGTCGAGTCAGATTGCTGACCGACCGGCTCAGTCGATACGGCCGGGGCGGACGCTTGCTGTTGCTGTTGCTGTTGCTGTTGCTGTTGCTGTTGCTGGAAAGGCGACGATGCCTGAGCCGGTGCTCCGCCGGAGACCGGTGCACGTGATCCGCCATCATCTTCACCGCCCAGGACAAGTTCGAGTGCGACAGACACGCCTGCAGCAGCAGCCAGCGCCTTTTCGACAACGTCTCGGTGTTGTTCACACTTCTCGCGGTGGATCGGGTTCGGAAGGGACAGCGTGAGCTGACTGTCGGTGTTCGAGACATAGACCGCCGGGGAAAACACCGCACGAGCCATCCCGCGCAGTCCAGGCTTGACGTCGTCGTCCCAGACCGCCCGGTGCATGACACCGGCTGCAGGGGCTGCAGCGGCCGGCTCAGCTGGAGCCGGGGCAACAGCGGCCGGCTCTGGGATTGGCGTTGCCGGGGCCGGAGCAGGCTCCAGTTCAACCGACTGGGCAGCGGGCGCCGGTTCGGTCGACACCAGAGCAGGCTCAACCGAAGGTTGCGGTGCCGCGGGCTCCGGTGCCGCGGGCTCCGGTGCCGCGGGCTCCGGTGCCGCTGGTTCGGATGTCGCTGGTTCGGATGTCGCTGGTTCGGATGTCGCTGGTTCGGATGCCGCTGGTTCGGATGCGGGAGCGGCGGAACGGCGGGCGCGACCTCCGAGTTGGGCGCGGCCGGTCTTCGGGTCAGTCGGCGACTCGGCATCAGCGGGCGCAGCAGTTGTGGCCGCTCCCGGCGCAGCCGCACTCGCTACCGCACTCCCCGCCCCAACGGCAGAGATGCCCTCGGCAATCTGCTTCTCCAGCTTCGCAACGCGTGCCGTCAACGCTCCAAGAGCCGCTCCGGCGTCTCCGGACGCAACGGCGTCCGAGGTGAGCATGACAATGGCGACGTCGAGCAGGACTCGCGGATCGGGTGCATGGCGCATCTCGGTCAGCGCTTCGCCGAGCTGCTCGATCCCACGCACGAGTCCGGCAGCGCCGAGTCGCTGAGCCTGGTCAGACAACGTCGAAACGTTGAGCGACGGCAACTGGACAAGATCCGGCGCCATGATCGAAAGGAACCCGTTGCGGAGGTAGCCGATCAGTTCTTCGGTCAGCGTCCGCGGGTCGCGGCCGAGGCCGATGGCCCCAGCCACCATCGTCAGCGCCCGGCCGGCGTCGCGCTCAATCATCGATTCGACGAACTCACCGAGGGGCACGGTCTCAGCACCCTCGCCACCGGTGTTCGCGACCAACTCGAGGGCCGACAGCGTGTCGCGCGCCGAGCCGCCGCCTTGCGCAAGAACCTGTTCGATCGCCGCGTCAGAGACAACCAGGCCAGCGTCATCAGCAACCCAACGTACGTGCTGCTGCAACGTGTCTGCGGGCAGCAGGTGGAACTGCAAGTGCTGCGTGCGGCTCCGAATGGTGTCGGACATCTTCTGCGGGTCGGTGGTTGCCAACACGAACACCACGTGCGGCGGCGGCTCTTCGAGCGTCTTCAGCAGTGCTGCTTCGGCTGGCTTGGTCAGCATGTGGACTTCGTCGAGGATGTACACCTTGTGGCGACCCGGCGTTCCGAGCGATGCCTTGTCGATGAGGTCACGCATTGCATCGACACCGTTGTTGCTGGCCGCGTCGAGTTCGTGGACGTCATAGCTCGTGCCGCGTTCGACCGACAGGCACGACTCACACTCGCAGCAGGGCTCGCCCTCTTGGACGTTGGTGCAGTTGAGGACCTTGGCCAGAATGCGCGCCGAAGTCGTCTTGCCTGTTCCGCGCGGGCCGGAGAACAGATACGCCTGGCCCTCGCGCCCCTCAGCGACCGAATTGCGAAGCGCCTTGACGACGTGGTCTTGACCCCTGACTTCGCTGAAGCGACGGGGCCGATATCGGCGGTACAGCGACTGAGTGGCCATTACGATCACGATAGAGGGTCCGCGCACCTCCGCCATCGTGCGCGCCGTAGGGTTCGGTCGATGTCGACTCCGTCCCCGGTCCGCGGCTCCCGCACACGCCTCACATTTTGGTTCGCAGTCGTTGTGCTCGCGGCCTCCGCCACAGCATGTACGTCCGAGCCAGTTGTGCAAGTTGACTCGGCGGCCTACCGTTCCCAACTCGGAGCCGTTTGCGAACGGACCGACCAGCAGCAGGCTGCCCTCACCGACCCGGTCGATGCGGCGACAACGGCGGTGTTTGCCCAGCAAGTGGCGGTAATTTTAGCCGCTGAGGCCAACGCTATACGGGCTTTGCAGGTTCCAGCCGATGTCGACAACGATCACCGGGCCTTCATCCAGAACACCGACGATCAGGCTCGACAGTGGGTCACGTTGGCCTCGACATCAGTCGATGACCCAGCTGCATTCGGTGATGTACAGACGGCGATCCTGCAGCTCACTCTCGGCCGCGACGACCTGGCTGTGGTGATGAACGTTGATGCCTGCCGAGCCGCTGGACCCGGCGCACCCTAATGCCGGTCGTTCGTCGTGCCGGCGAGGTCCACCCAGTTGACGGTGAGGCCGCACTAGCCTCGTCACACTGTGAGTGAGCATGCATTTGTTTCCATCGGCGACCGCGTGGCCCGCCCGCTAATCAACCGACCGATGTCGGCGATCGCAGCCGTCTTCGCCGCAGTCCTGATCGGACTACTGACGCTGCTCCCCGGCGTCGCCTACGCCGAAAACGAAGTCATTACGTCGGAGCCGGCTGACGGCACGACGCTCGCCACGTCGCCAACGCAGATCGTTTTCAACTTCACCCAGGAAATCGGTGAGTTGCGCATCGTTTCGCTCGAGTGCAACACCGAACCAATCACCCTGCCCCCACCGACACTGAGCGGCAACTCGCGGGTGATGACAGTCGAGATTCCCGAGGCACTTCCGCGTGGCCTCTGTGTCGCCACGTGGCGTGTGAGCGATTCCGACGGCGAGCCGAACGGGAGCTCGCTGATCTCGTTCACGGTCGATGCCGAACCGGCCGCGTCGACCATTCCAGCTGACGAAGATTCCACGACATTGAGCGGCGGGTCCGCCGATGGTGCAACAACGGCGGGGTCGACTGCTGCAACAACTTCGGCTGCTGCAGCAGAAACCCGAACGGTCGCACTCGACCGCGTCGAGGCCGGCAAGGGCCCACTGTGGCTTGGTCGTGTGTTGTCGACGCTCGGCATCGCTGTCGTGTTCGGCGCACTGATTCTCATCGCTGCGGCGTGGCCGGAAGGCGTTGAATACCTGATCACCGTCCGCTTCCTGCGCGCCGCATGGGTGCTCGCGCTGATCGGTACATTGCTCTACACCTCGGCCGCTGCGGCAGCAGTCAATGGAAGTTCGCTGGGTTCTGGTTTCAGCCCGGGGGCCTGGCTCGACCTCCTCGGAGCGGGCTGGGCCGGACGCGCTGCGCTGTTCCGATTGATCTTCGTTATCGCCTCGGCGTGGGCAGCATTCCGCCCCGACCGGGTCATCGACCCGGCCACGCAGGTCGCTGCGCTGGGCATCCCCGCACTCGCCGTTGCGATGATCGGTGTCGGCAGAGTTGACGGATCACTCGCAGCTGTTGGCGTGCTGCTCGGTATCGCACACGCACTGGCGATGGCGATCTGGGTCGGCGGCGTCATCCTGCTGACACGAGTTGTACTTTCCGGGCCTGGCGACGAAGACCTCGTCCATGCGGTGCGCGGATTTGCACGCGTGTCGGTCATCGCCATCGTCGTCACGATCGGAACTGGCCTTGCCCAGATGCTCCGCCTCGACGGCAGCGACCTCTTTGGCAGTGCTCACGGCCTCTGGACTGTTCTGAAGGTCGTGCTGGTTGCCGCGATGGTCTTCATCGGCCTGTCCGCACGCCAGTTCGCTCAGAAACGCCTCAATCGCGCCCACGAATTGACCCTGCCAATGGCCGGTCGTCTCCGTCGTGCGTTCGGAACCGAAGCTGCTATCGGTCTCGTCATATTGCTCGCCAGTTCATGGCTGCTTTCACTCACCCCGGCAAACGTCAGCGCCGAACCGGGCATCGACTACGCAATCTCACAGACCATCCTCGTTCCCGAGGCCGACCTCGACGTCACCATCAAACTGACTCGCAACAGCGTCGGGAACAGCGGCCTCGAAGTGACCGTGAACTCACCGGCCGAGGGTCTCACCGGGCTCGAAGTGATGCTCACCCCGCCGTACAACACCGTCACCGGGGCCATCGTTCAGCCAGTGCCGCTGTCTGGCGCTGGCGTCGCCACCCGCAGCGAAGCAGTCGGCCTCCCGATCATCGTGCCTGGCGAATGGCTGCTGCAGATCAACGCACAAACGGCGGCTGGCGTGGTGCAGAGCGACCCAGTGCTGATCTCGATCCTCGACGAGACCGGCCTTGCGCCGACCACGTCGATCACGATTCCGGAACCGATCTTGGTTCCGATCGAGACCTCCGCGACCTCCGCGACCCTCGCTGGCGGCTGACGCTGGCAGATTGCCAGACATCTCCGGACGAATTCAGGCAGGGGCAGGCAGGCAGGCAGGCAGGCAGGCAGGCAGGCAGGCAGGCAGGGCCAGACGGTCGTGCTGTTGGCCAAGAGCCGAGCGATTTTGCTGAGGAAGTTTTTGTCGTCGATCGGCTTGGCGCCAGAGCCGTGATCACCTCAATCGATTCGTCCGCCACGGAGGCCGCCAGCACCTTGCCTTCACGCGGATCGTCATCGACGAGCGGCACGACAGGTCGCGACTTTCCGAATGCAGCGGGAAGACCCCACCCTCCGACACGGTCGCCAAAGAAACACATGATCGTTCTTTATTTTTAGAGCGAACTGGTGTACACTTACATATGTCGTTGACTACGGTGTTGGAGGGTTTGGTCTGCGACATTGACATTGAGGTCAATGACATTGTTGGTGTCCTCAACTCCCAACATGCGGCGCTGGTGGATCGGGTCGCAGTGCTGTTGGCTGATGAGCGGTTGTGGGCTGGTGAGGGCATGACGTCGATGTCGGCCTGGGTTGCGTGGCGGGCCGGAATGTCGCCAGCAATGGCCCGCTCGATCGTCGCGATTGCCGAACGGGTCGACGAACTCCCCGCCTCGACTGCGGCGTTCCGGCGCGGTGAACTCTCACTCGACCAAATGGCCACCATTGCCCGGAACGCGCCAGCGTGGACTGACGTGCAGTCACGTGATTACGCGATCGTGATGACCGTCACCCAGTTGCGTCGTGTCTTGCGGAAGTATCCGTTCCCCACACTCGACGACGACGGCCGCGAAGTTCCCGATGCCGACCCGGAAGTTCCAGAGTCCGCCGATACTCAGCCCGTCGATGCGCCAGAGGCTGCAGGCGACACGGATGCTGAGGCCACTTCCGAATCCGAAGCTGACTCAGCGAAATCAGCTGATTCCGAGGCGGCGCGGTCGTCGGTCGAAGAGTTTCTGTCGCTGTGGCAAGACGACGACGGTTCGTTCCGCCTCACCGGTCGGCTCGACGCTGATGCGGGGATGATTGTGCAGGCTGCGCTCGACGAAGCCCGCGACCGACTCTTTCAGCGCGGCGACTTCGGTGCCAGGCTCGTCGAGGCGCTGGTCGAAATGGCCCAAGCGTCGCTCGACTCGGTGAATGATCCGGCACGCCGGTCACGGTTTCGGGTCAACCTGTTCATCAACCTCGACCGCGACACCGACCGCGACCGCGACGAGCGTGCCATGGCCGACGCCACCGGCTGGAACGTCCCTGACGCAATCCGCCGCTACGTCACCTGTGACGGCACGGTCACACCGGTGTTTGTCGAGGGCGGGCTACCCGTGTCGGTCGGCCGCACCCAGTACGTCGTACCAGCCCGCACTCGCACGGTGATTGAGCATCGCGATCATGGCGTGTGTCGGGTGCCAGGTTGTGATGTCACGCTTGGGCTGGAAGTGCATCACCTGATCCACTGGGAACACGGTGGCCGGACCGACACCGACAACTTGTTGTTGGTGTGCGGCAAACATCACCGAATGCACCACCGCGGCCGACTCGACATCACCGGTAACGCCGACCGGCCCGACGGCCTCGAATTTCGTAACGGGCACGGCCGGCTGATCGCGCCGTCGGGTGCAGCACCGAACGTGCCGGCCGGGCCGCCGCCGAAACCGGCAGCGGTCTATTCGCATCCTGATGGCGGTCGGATGGACACCGGGCAGATCTATTTCAACCCGCCCCGCACCTACTACGACGACCTCCGTGAACGCCTCAGGTCCGACAGCGAATACCTCGCCAAAATCCAGCCACCCGGCCTGCAATCACGGACACGAGAGGTTCGGCTCAGCGCGCTTCGCTGAGGAACTCGTGGAAGTCGACGGGTGTTGCGACGTCGAGCTGGTCGTATCGGCAGTCGCCTGGTGTGCAGTCGTGTCGCCACCGGACGAACGAGACCCCGTGGCGGAACCTGCCTCCTTCGAGCTGGCCAAAGGTGACTTCAGCAACCAGCCCCATCTTGATCGGCACGAACGACAGGTCTTTGCCAGAATTCCAACGACTTCCGGCTGACAACGTCTGCGGCTGAGTCGACTCAGCTGCGGCCTGCGCCTGCTCGTCTTGCCACGCCGCCCAACCGCTCCATGGGTGATCGACAAGCGGATCGTGCGTGCGCGATTCAAGCTCGGCAAGCAACTCGCTGCGTCGCTTGACCGAGAAGGACGCAGCCACGCCAACCGAGTGCATCTCGCCGTCGGCATCGAACAGCCCGAGCAGCAGCGACCCGACGCCGTTCCCGTCTTTGTGCACTCGGTAACCAGGCACGGCGCACAACGCGTTGCGCTGATGTTTGACCTTCACCAAGCTGCGCTTGCCTGGCGCGTAGACGCCGTCGAGAGGCTTGGCAATGATGCCATCGAGACCGGCACCTTCGAACGTACTGAACCAGTCGTGAGCGACAGCCCGGTCGGTGCTCGCCGGTGTGAGATGCACCACGTCGTTAGGAGCGAGCGCCTCGACGAGCACGTCCCGACGGGCGGACATGGGCTCATCCATCAGCGACCGGTCATCGAGAGCCAGCACGTCGAACGCCACGAACGCCGCCGGTGTTTCCGCTGCCAGGCGATCGACTCGCGACTTCGCCGGGTGGATCCGCTGGAGTAGCGCATCGAAGTCAAGGCCATCACCGCCGCTGTCGGCAACGACGATCTCACCGTCCACCACACACCGATCGGGAAGCGCTGCAAGCAACGGTTCGATCAGCTCGGGGAAGTACCGGTTGAGAGGTTTGAGCTTGCGACTGACCAACTCGATGTCCACCCCGTCGCGAAAAATAATGCAGCGAAAACCATCCCATTTCGGCTCAAACAACCAGTTGTCGCCGTTTGGGATGTGGCGTGCCAGTTTCGCCAACATGGGCTGGACCGGCTGGGTAACAGGAAGATCCGCGATCACAATGCAATTCTCGCGCGCTCGCCAGTTCATCTCGCGCGCCCTCTGCGGGTATGTTGCGGGAGTGAGCATGCAGGAGAAACTCGATGAATTGGCCGAGCGTCGCAAAGAGGCCCAAAACGCAGGATCTCAGCGGTCGATCGACCGCCAGCACGAGAAGGGCAAGATGCTCGCTCGTGAGCGGATCGACTACTTCCTCGATGACGGCTCGTTCCACGAACTCGACCAGCTGGCCCGACACCGCGCCCAGGCATCAGGCCTCGAAGAACGGCCCTACACCGACGGCGTGATCACCGGCTGGGGCACCGTCGACGGTCGCAAGGTCTTCGTGTTCTCGCAAGACTTCACCGTCTTCGGCGGCGCACTCGGCGAAGTGTTCGCCGAAAAGATCCACAAGCTGATGGATCTGTCGCTCAAGGTGGGCGCTCCGCTCATCGGCCTCAACGATGGTGCAGGCGCCCGCATCCAGGAGGGCGTGGTCAGCCTCGCCAGCTACGGCGGCATCTTCCACCGCAACGTCCAGGCCTCCGGCGTCGTGCCGCAGATCTCGGTGATCCTTGGCCCGTGTGCCGGCGGCGCCGTCTACAGCCCTGCGATGACCGACTTCATTTTTATGGTTCGCGAAACCAGTCACATGTTCATCACCGGCCCAGACGTCGTCAAGACCGTGACCGGCGAAGACGTCACGCTCGAAGAACTCGGCGGCGCAATGAGCCACGCCTCAAAGTCTGGCGTCGCCACTTTCGTGGCGGACGACGAGAAGTCCTGCCTCGACGACGTGCGCTTCCTGCTCTCGTTCCTCCCGGCCAACAATCTCGAAGAGCCGCCAGCCGATGAGCCGACCGACGACCCCGATCGTCACTGCCCCGAGCTGCGCGACATTCTTCCCGCCTCGCCGAACCTGCCCTACGACATGACCGAGGTCGTTCGCACCTGCGTCGACGACGGCGAATTCTTCGAATACTTCCCGCACTTCGCGAAGTCGATCATCTGCGGCTTCTCGCGAATCGACGGCAAGCCTGTCGGAATCGTTGGCAATCAGCCGAAGGTCCTCGCTGGCGTTCTCGACATCGAGTCGGCCGAAAAAGCCGCTCGATTCGTGCGCACGTGCGACGCGTTCAACATTCCGCTCATCACGTTCGTCGACGTCCCCGGATTCCTGCCCGGCGTCGACCAAGAATACGGCGGCATCATCCGGCACGGCGCCAAGCTGCTCTACGCCTACTGCGAAGCCACCGTTCCGCGCATCTCGATCATCACCCGCAAGGCCTACGGCGGCGCATACGTCGTGATGGACTCGAAGTCGATCGGTTCCGACCTCGCCTTCGCGTGGCCCACCGCCGAACTCGCCGTCATGGGCCCCCAGGGCGCCGTCGAAATCGTCTACCGCCGCGAATTGCAGCAAGCTGCCAACCCGGTCGAGCGACGCGCCGAGCTCATCGCGGAATACACCGAGAAGTACGCCAACCCGTATGCGGCTGCCGAACGCGGCTACATCGATGACGTGATCGACCCCGCCGACACACGTCGAAAGATCGTTGCTGGGTTGCGGATGCTGTCGACCAAGCGTGAGGAACTGCCGAAGCGCAAGCACGGCAACGTTCCCCTCTGATCGACGGCTGAACGAGCGCTGTGAGCACCACGGAACCGCCGAGCTCGTCGGGGTCACCCCCCGCGCCACCCCCGGCCGCGCCACCCCCTGCCTCGCCACCCCCTGCCTCGCCACCCCCGGCCTCGCCACCCCCGGCCTCACCACCTCCTGCCTCGCCACCCCCCTCGCCACCCCCTCCTCGGGTACCATG
>Ga0105051_10000809_pt1 | contig 43036 bp, 51 predicted proteins | sample FRY02_FD_78383 | JGI IMG/M metagenome (GOLD analysis project Ga0105051, IMG submission 78383) | Freshwater microbial communities from Lake Fryxell liftoff mats and glacier meltwater in Antarctica - FRY-02 (megahit assembly) | ecosystem: Environmental > Aquatic > Freshwater > Ice > Glacier... | reverse complement strand
TGCCCATGTCATTGACCCATCAGCATCAGATGTTAAAGCCTGACCTGATGTTCCATTTCCTGTTACATTTAATTTAGACGCATTAACAGAGTCATCTGCAAGTTTAGCTGTGGTTACATTAGCATCTAATATCTTAGCTGTTGTGACATTAGCATTTAATATTTTAGGAGTTGTGACAGCATCATCAGCTATGTCAGTATCTATAATTGTACCGGGTGCAATCTTAGCTGCGGTTACAGAATTGTCTGCAAGAGCAACCGTAGTCACTACACCAGCTGCCAGAGCAGTTGTTGCTACATCTGTTCTGAAACCTAGATGTTTAACTACTATAGCTGCCGCTAAAGCAGGAGTAGATGTGAATGTGATTACGTTTGTGGCTAATGTGAAATTTGTTGTTGCAGTTTGAATAACTCCGTCTATTGAGACTAATAATGAGTTTGCGTTAGCAGGGGTATCTGTCAAAGTAACTGTTGCATCAGCACCATCGCCGGTAAATGTTTCAGTTAGAAATTGTTTAATGTTGTTTGCTAACTTAGCATATGTAATTGACCCATCAGCTATAGTTGCAAAGTTTTGTAGACCATATGAATTACGATATACAATATAAACATTATTTGTTCCTGTTGGAGGAGCCTCCGTAAATGTCAGAGTTTTATTGGCAACTGAATAAGCAACTACTGGTTCTTGTTGAACATTATCAACAAAAACTTCTACATCAGTGTTAGTGGTGACCTGCCTTGCCATTGTGAATGCCACTGTTGCAGCATCACCATTGAATCTCTCAGCATCTAACTGGGGAACAGGGGCGTTGGTCGGGTCGTAGTATGGTACTGATTGGCCTAAGTATGACACAAATTACTCCTATGCAATTTCTAATAATGAAGCGATGACATCGATTGAGGTATTCGCACTACATGTTACTTTTAAAACATCAGCCGCCTGTAAAACTACTTTTTGGTCACCACCAACTGGAACTAATGTTGAACCGGTATGAATCGGCGCATCAGTAACTAATGAATAGTCAGTAGCACTTCTAGTTAAGAACACACTTGCTGTAACAGTTCCTGCAGTCTTATTTGATAGTGTTAAACCAATCAAAGTGGTTTGAGTTGCCGATGGACAAGTATATACATTTGTGCCTGATATAGGTATATCTGCTGATAAATTTGATTTAAACGTGTTAGCCATTTTATTTTATTTCCTTAAATTATGCTCTATTTATACACTTAACCTAATGCAATTGCAAAAGCTAGTGAATTTCCATCAACGATTGAAATAGCATTATATATGTTAGTATTAGCAGTTCCAGTGAATGTATTAACACCTGTTAATGTTGGAATTTCTGCCGTTGTTAATGTTGCTGATGTTGCTGACATTACATTTAATGCTGTATTTCCAGTTACATTTAATGTTCCGCCCACAATGGTGTTACCAGAAACTGTTGCTGATGTGGCAGTTGTTACATTTAAAGCGGTAACTCCAGTTACATTTAATGTTCCGGCCATGAGTGTATCGCCAGCTACCGTTAGATTATCAAAACCCACTTCATCTAACGTTATATTTCCTGATACTGTTAAATCACCGCCAATGGTTACATTATTTGCTACGGCAAAATTTGTATTTGCCATGAAAGTTAATGTGTTACCGCCATCGGTTAGATTGTTAGCTACAGTGATTAAAGATTGAGTTGCGACCAACCATTGTTGGAAAGTATTGGCATTATTAATATATTGTATAGCCATTATGGTTTCCTCGCCATTGCAATCTGTTTAAGTAAATCTTTAATATCAGTCATGTCTTTTTCTAGTTGAATTATTCTTGTTTTAGTTTCTAATTTATCTTGTTGCGATTGTCTAGCAATATGGCGTTGTGCATGATATTGTTCTAGTCCAGCTCTATCTGTATTTAGGACAGCTTTGGAGTAAGTATCTCTAATTAAATTCTTATCTTTAATTTTTACATATGCCATATTATGCCTCTGCCGGTAATGCGATTACTCTTAAATCTCTCAGTTTAGGAACATCAACGGTATCATCACCTTGCATTACAACCTTAATCGCAAATGTTCTAAATGAATTATAAGTTGTTCCGCCTGTCGTATAAGTGACACTATTTTCTGATGTTCTATCAGTACCTGGTGCAAATGATAATTCTCTAAAATCTCTATTATTTGCTGATACGAAATTTGGATTACCCAATTCAGTCATAAGAACATAATTTTTATCATCAAAAGTATCTGAATCGGAAGCAGACAGCACTTTGTAATACACATGAATATTTGAACCACTAGGTTTATAACCTGTGAGATAAACTCTTAAATCTCCAGAATCAAAACCATCAGCAAGTGTTACTCGTCTTGTCATGTATCTAACTTTTGAATTACCACCAGATTTCTTATCTTCACCATTATATGTTACACTGGCACCTGAACCACTACCTCCAGTAATTGCTATAGTTGGAGATGTTGTATATCCTGCTCCACCATTTGTTATTGTAATTCCAGTAACAGTTGTTGATGTAAGTACAGCAGTTGCAACTGCTCCTGAGCCTCCGCCACCAGTAATTTCTACTGTTGGTATTGTAGAATATCCTGTGCCTTGAACTGCAATAACAAAGTCTTCTGATTTCAATGGTAAATTATTAATTGTATTTTCAACAAATATTCCACCAAATCGTGTTGTATCTAAAAATGGAGATACCTCTGAATTAAGTGTTGACATTGTAGCCTTAAGCGATAAGGTTGTATTGCCTGTTGTAGGATTCAATACACGGCGTCCGTTACCATCTGTCATTGGATAATCACTTAATGTTGTGACTGGAAGATAACCGGTCTGCCCCCCTGATGATTTCTCTGATAAGAAAGAGTAACTAATAGAAGTGTTTGCCATTGAAACATGTGATGTAACAAAATTAACTAAATCATAATTTACATTTGAACTAGGTGCATTAACTGTAAATTGGCAAGTTGCTGAACCACTAAATGTTTTGCGAAATAATCTAAATGATATATCAAGGTTTTGGTCAGCAGTCCATGTTGAACCATTTTGTGACATAAAGAATGAACCACCATAAGGTTGTTCTGAAATTTGTAATCCAGAAGCTATATCTAATTTACCAGTTTCAGCAACATATGTTTCATAACTATTACAATTAGAAACTAATACGAAAGCGTGTTCACCTGGTAATATGTAAATTGGTGTATCAAATACAAAGTCTGTATATTTGGTTGCATCATCAAAATCCGGTGAATCGGAAACATTTATTTTATCTGGCGTAAGTGTAACTGAACCATATGGATATATCACTGTTGATGATGGATATCCGTTTACAGTAGGTCTTAATTGTAATGTAACTGGAACAGTTGTATCTTTTGATTTAAAGCAAACACGAACACGGTCAAGGAATATACCTTGAGGATGTTGTGCTGGTGCTATTAAGAATGTTTGTGCTAATGGGTCCCACCAACCAGCAACCGGTTCTGAAACAGACGATGATGTTGATGTCACACGAGAATCTTTTACTGAAGTTCTTTGAATGGTTGGTTGTATGGTTGACACAATCAATTCTTCTTGTGTTTGTAATAATCCTTGTGCAAAGAATGAGGCGTCACCGTTTGTTGATGAACTTGGAACATCTCCAGAAGCAACATCAATTAATCGAAATAATTTTTCACCGGTTCTAAATGTTCCTTTTGGAATACTATAAATGCCAGCGACATCTCCTGCACGAGTAGTTGTTAAATTACCAATTGAATATATCGAAGTTGTATCTGGAGTTGTTGTCCAATTTACAGATACAGTAGCAGTTCTTGTAGCAGCTACATATGTAGACATTGTTCTTGTTTGTCCTGCACCTGTACCACTTGTAATAGAGATGGCAGTACTATTTGCCACATTAGCATACAAAATTTCATTCGTTGCTCCTGTAGCATCTTGTCTCAATACTATTGTATTAGTTGTAGCTGAAATAGGAGAAGCTGAATAGTGATGATATTCTGTTATTGGAATTGTTGTGCCAGAAACTTGTCCAATTAAGTTTGCACTTGCAACATTTAATTGTACAGAAGATGAAATGTTAGCAACAAACACTTCTGTATTCGATGTTAATACGGCTATTCCAGTTCCAATTACCGCTGATGTGCCGTTATTAAAGATGTTGACGCCTTCTGTATTAGCTGTTGCAGTTCTATATCCTAAATCACTTGAGCCTAATACGAATTTATTTGCTCTTGATACATAACTTTCTTGTGTTATATTATCAAAGAAAGGATATAAAACTGTATCTGGTTTAAAATCAGTAGCGGTAAAGAGAACACTTAGGTTTCTCATATAAGGTATTACTGATACATCAATAATACGGTCACCAATTGATTGTGTAATTGATTCAGCTGCAACTTGAGTTGTAATACCGGTTCTAGTTTGTGATTGGTCCACGGTTGTAGTTGTTGTTATTGACCCAGCGTCCGACACTCCTATATTACCTCGGCCATTTCTTCGACCACCAATCCAAGCGTTAGCTCTTGTAGTTTCACTAGTCGAGGTTGATGTTCCTGTCCAAAATGTTTCCCAATTACCCCACTCAACTTTAAATGGGTCAATATCTTGGTTTTGTAAAAGAATGTCCCAAGCATCTCTATCACCACCTATATTAACTAATACATCTGGTTTTTTGGTGGTATCAACCCAAATATCAGATGGTGGATTTAATTTAATTTTACCAAGATAATTAACCACATTAAATGGGTTAATGTTCATGGTTTTAGATGCTAAATCTTGTTCAACAAAAGATGTAGATGTTGATGAGAGTGTAACAAAAGGACCATCTTGTGTGAAGTTTGCAGAATTAGCAGAATCAAATGTTAATCCATACGATGAAATGTTAAATGACGGTCTTAATTCTTCTCGTGTAGGGTCAATAGAGGCTATATATTCAGCACTTGATACATCAGCAACAGAATGTCCTTTAAACCCATCAACAACAATACCATTTTTAAATCTTGGTAAATTTGTTGAATCGAGAATTGTTAAATCTTGTTTATTAATAGCGTCTTGTTCAAGTAATGATAATGATGTATAGTATTCAAGATTATTAATACGAGTATCTAAATTACCAATATCTCGCATCGTATATCTACGATTATTAACATATTCAACTTGAGTATCGCTAGTGTCTGCAAGATAAGCTGGTTCACTTAGAATATAAAGATTCATAGCATCATCTATATTTCTTGGTCGAACCGGATTTATAGATGGTTCGCCTTTTACAATATCAAATGTTCTATTTTTATTTAAAACAACGATGTCAATTCTTGGTAAATAATAACTAAAGTCTAAAATGATAGATGAACCATTTTCAACAACTTTTGGTCCTGTTGTTGAAGAATCAACATCAAATACTACTGTTTCACCAATTGCTGCAGTTGCATCTTTACGAACTGGTCTAAAATCAATAGAATCTCTTGGTTCATAAGCTCGACCGGATGTAGGTGAAGTAAATGTGGGTATTGTTCCATATGTTGGATAAGAATCTACGGTAAAGAATCCAGCGCCAGATGATGAATAATGATTATATCTTACAACTAGTGGACCATTGGGTGCTATTTGTCCAGGTTTTAGTTTAATATTTCCATGGTCATAGAATGAATCTTTTTGTCCTTTATCCAATGTATAACGAGTTGTAATATCTGTGTAGTCAGAAGGACTATTAGAAACTGCATTACCATCAAAATCATAAACACTAACTAGAGCATCAATATCAGAAACATAAAGTGTTTGTGCTGTATCTGGAGTTTTAACAACTTGAGCAGCTGCAATTGTTGTTTGACCTGAAGAGGCATAAACAATATTACCAGTACTGATAATTTCACCACCCGTAGTTTGAACAGCTGCAGCAGCTGAAACTAGTGTTTTTGTTTTTGCAGGACTACCAGATACTAATGTGAAATCAATAGTTGCAGTCACATTTGCTGTCATGTTTGCTGCACCATCAACTGTAATTTTTCTTGTGCCGGCGTCAACGGTTGTAATTTTATCAACCGAAATAACCTCGCCAACAGAATATGATGAACTTCCAGCAGAAGTTACAACAACTTGATAGTTTGCTAATTTTGTAGAAGATGTTGTTGCACTCGCAATCGTTTCACCTGAACCTACTGATAATGCCGGTGATACATTAGCGGTAAATGATTGACCTGTGTATAATCTTTTATATGAATAAGAAAAATCAGCAATTGTTCCATCAGCAATAAATCTCTCACCTAAAGAAATAATTGGTGATTGATATTCCGAATCGGTTATAAATGTATCATTATATGTTGAAGCTAAATCTTTAGACCGTATTTCAACATCGGATTTATTAACTACTGTTGTTCCTGAGAATGTAGCTAAACTTTCCATTTCACTTATTCCAAAGTCGATAGAAAACTGAGATGCTGTGGTAGGCGTTGTAATAAATGCTTCAGATATTGTTAATGTTTGTGTTGTTGCATTAAAAGCTGTAATTCTTTTTGGTGATTCAGTTGAACCGGGTCCAGTTGTGATACTAAGTGTTGTGCCATTGTAAGCGTCTGTTATGCCAGAAAATATTTGACCAGCGCCTGTGTTACCAATTGTAATTGTTGTGCTAGCAGCTGAAGTGACATTTCCTGTAACTGAATTATTTACAGAAACATCAAACAAGAATGATTTATAGGCATATGTTGATGAATTTGAGGTATTTGAAGCAGTATCATATGATAATGAAATAACTCTTGCCGTACCTATTTTTGTATTTGATATTGTTGCGGATGAAACTACATTAATGGATGCTGAATTAACACAATGTAAATCTATGGTTGATAAATCGTTAATTGCTTGTGTGCCAACATGATTTGTTGTATAAACAAAATTACCATAATCACCAGTTAATTTTTTATTTTGAACAGCTTCCTTATTTCTTGGTTTGTCAATCGTTAATGTTATTGGGGCAATTGATTCATACTCATAACCAAACACATATGCTTTACCTGGAGAGAGTGTTATATCTAAATTAGCGGTGTTTGCTGAATTTGTTTCTAAAGATAACTTAAATGGCCTTACTGTATAGTTACCAGATTCATCAAAAGTTCTTCTTGCTAATGTATCTTCTAATACTGAATAAATTGGTGTTGTATATGCTCTTGTTAAAACACCATTTTCAACACGAGCAAGTTCAATGAATTGTGTCACATCTGTTGATGTGAGTGCCCGAGTTGTAAGAGTTAAATCAATTTTAAATCGGTCTGAACCTGGTGCTTGATAGTTAGAAGCATTTTGGGCTGGGTCTAATAGACTAGTATCTGAACTTGACGTGACAACTGATTCTGAAATTATAAAACCAATTCTTGCATTAGCTGTTGAGCTGGAATATTTTGATGTTGCTATAGTTTGAGCAGAATTCTTAATGAAGAATCCGTCATAGTAATAAAATCCTTCATTTACAGAAAATATTTGGCCTGTACCAACACCCGAAGTTGCTACATTAGCAGCCGTGAATGAAGCTTCATAAGTTAGTATAGTGTCAGCAGCTGCAAACGCAGTGCCATAAATTTGTTTAACTAGAAGTGTTTTTGGGTCACCTGTGCCAGCATCTGCATCATAAACTTTAATAACTTCTGCACGTTTAGTTGGCAGAGAAATACTATCTACAATAGTTGCACCAATAAAATTATTTGCAGTAACAGCTGTGCCTGCATAATCGGAGTCTAGTTTAAGATATGTAACATCTTGTAAGTATGTGGTACCGCCAGAAACAACTGACCCATTTTCGAAAATATGGTTACCAAATCTTTCAATTTGCTTTTGTAGAATAGTTTGTGATTGAGTTAATTCACGAGCCTGAACAGCATATCCAGGTTTGAATAACATTCGAAGAAACTTTTTATCCTCACTAAAGTCATCATAGTAAGGGCTTACATTAAAATTGGTATTGATTGTCATCTAGTTCAGTTTCCTCTGTTAAAATCTTATAACTAATTTAATATTTTCCGCCTGACCGTCTGTTCGGTCTGTTTTGACAGCGTTTTCTGTATAAACAATATCGCCAGAATATGGTTGAAATTCTGGATTAACACTACTAATTACTGTTCTTGAACTTCCCGAAGTTGCACCAGTCAAAGGAAGACCAACTGTTAATGTTCCTTTAACCCTAGTAAGCCATAAGTCATTTGCAGTTTGATAGTTTAAATAAGCAAAAAATGTTGCAGTTGCAGCTGAAGAGCCTTGATAGACATATTCATTTAAGTTATATGTTGACCCAGCAATCACCGTTAATGTTGTTGCTTGTTTTATAACTGAATTAGCAGTCGTATGACTAACAGCCGATGTATTGCTATATTTATGCGGATTAATCAGAAGACCTACCTGCCTAAACGAAGTATTTGCTGAAATTAATCCATCCTCTGTTGTATCTATTTCTCCAAGTCTAATGGTGTTCATTACATTTCCTGCCATTAATTCATCAGCGGGATTATATGCATGGCCATATTTTGGACCAATCACAACACGAGCAGTTGCTGTGTTAGCAACAGTTGCTGAGCCATAGATAGCTGCGTTTGCAGTTGTGTATCCGGTGCCAATAGTTGATATTGTTATCTTGGTTAAAGTGTCACCTGTTAATGTAGGAGTAGCAACAGCACCGACTCCATCGCCATCGATAGAAACTCTAGTCGATACAGTTAAATTATTTCCTGAAGCTCCGCCGTTTGCTGTGGCGCCGGTCGAAAGTAATATTGTATTATTAGCAACATCTCTTGATGTTATAGTTGCACCTGTGAAAATACCAGTGCCTGACACACTCATATTCGCAGATATATTTGTTGTATTTGCTAATGTAAGAATAGTACAACCAGTTATAAATGCACTAACAGTTACAACACTATCTACATAACCAGAACCAGCAGTTTGCATGACAACGGTTGTTAATTCGCCATCAACCACACCTGTGGTATTTACTCCATAATCTAATTGACTTGTTGAAGTTGGAGCTGGAATCCAGGAAGATGTTAAGAATTTGTTTGACGGTTTAACATTATACATATACTTCCACAAATAACCATCAGCCGTAGATATATTACCATTAGATGATGTATAATCACCTGTTGGTTCTATTGTTGAATTAGCAGTGTTAGCCAATGTAGATGTGTTATTAGACATACACTTATAAACATTTCGGTCAGATGTAATCGTATACATCGGCTGAACGCCTCTTATTGTATTTGCTTGAACAAGAGTATTAGCATCTGTAGTATCATCAAATTGGATATATTTGTTATTAGCTGCCCAAACAACTTTTGGAATAACTAATTCACTATCGCCACCAGTAATCTTCTTGGCTGCATACATATTATCCCATGTATCTTTCTCTTCTGTTATTGAATCAACTAGAGCAGGGGGTGTAGCTTCATCTGAATATGGTATATTATTACCAATAAAGATATACAGTACCGGGTCTGTAGCAGCCGCTGTTTGTTGAGAATCACGCCAGATTTTAGCGTTTTGATATCCTGTTTTTTTCTTTGTAATTTGGGTCATTGTATTCTATTTATGTCTGTAATATAACGGGCTGTTCATTTGCTGAATTAGTAAATGTTGCAGTGACCGATAGGTTAGTGTTACTGATAATACTGTTAATAACTCGAATTTCATTATTAACTGAAATACTATCGCCGATTGTAATAATACTTTCTGATGTTGCTACATTAAACTTGGTGTTAGTACCAGTTAGATATATTGAAGCAGCCGCAACATTTACGGTACCAGAAACTGTTTTTTGAGTTGCACTTGAATATACAATTGTTGGTGGTACAATATTTGATTTGAAGTTTAAGTCAGCAAACTGATTAAATCCAGATGGATGTAATAAGTCTCTTAATACTTTCTTGTATTTTGTAAATTCAGTAAGTGAAGATGTTACATAAGAGAAATCAGTATAATAATTACTACCTTGTAATCTTCTTTCACTTGAAGATAGAATGGAATCTGATGATGTCCAGCGACCAGTAAATGATGAATAAACTGATTCAATTTCTGCATTAGCTGTGGCAAGTCCGTTACCAGATAATGTCAAGTCAACTTGTGGTGTAAATTGATAACCTGTGCCACCAGAAATAACACTAATAGAAATAATTTCACCTGGTTTATCAGTACCAATAAATGGCGTCATTGAACTATTATTACCCATCAACGCAGATGTAGTTATTGTAGCTCCAGTTCCTGTGGCTGTTGTTATTGATAATGTTGGCATAACATCTGCATTATAATTTTGGCCGCCTAGAGGGTAAACACTATACCGACCAACTTTTCTTCCTGTTTCTCCTGTTATATCACTTGCATCTGGAAATGTGAAATTGGCACTTACATTAGCTGAAGTTGTTGAAGATATTGCATTAATAGTTCTATTTTGATTTTGAACAATTATGTTATCTCCAACTCGAACATCTACGCCAAAGTTCGTTCCTGTTCCAGACATTGTAACTGTATTATTTGTAATAGCTACTGTGCCAGGAATACGAGACTGTTGTATTTCTATTTGAGTGATTCCACCCGACACATCAATTTCTTTAATAGCTGCGGCTGCACCTATTCCGAAAGTGCCTATTGGATTTGTAAATACAATCTCTTCGCCGACATTATATCCTGTACCCGGAGCTGTGATTGTAATTCTTCCAACGGAGTTAAATGGTTTAATAGTAAATGTAGAAGCGCCGGCGGTATATGTAGCTCCTTGAGCAACTAAAGTTGGAGATATTGAAGTTGAGGTGTTTGAGAATAGAACAGCTACATTTGTAATTGGTCCTAAATTCGTTAATGTTAATTCTGTTAATGCATCAGCAATCACTGTAGCCACATTTTCACTAGCAACCACTGTTGCTGGAAACCCATAATCAGGAGCACTTATTAATATAGAACCATAGGTTGAGATAACATCATTATTAACAAAATATGTATTAGATGTTGAATTTGCTACACCTGTAGTGTCTACAGAACCAATAGCAAGGTCTAATATTAAAGGTGCAATGCCAGAAACATAAATGTCACCTCCAGCAATAAAACCAGAACCTCCATTATTAACATCAACTCTATCAATATATCCTTCAACAACATCATCGACAGAAGCAGTTGCTACAATTGTTGCACCGCCTCCTGTAATTGGAACTTGGTCACCAACATTATAACTTTCACCGCCGGTGATAACATTAATTTTATTTACAATTGAAAAAGTATCAGCTGTGATTGTAATTAGATTCCCATTGGCATCAAATACGTCTGTTGTAACTTGTTCACCTTGAGTGAATGTACCAACTAGAGTTTTACTATTAATGAATAATTGGTAAGGGAAACCAAGATTTAATGTATCTGTAATTGTTCTTTTTACTGCACGTTCAATAAGTGCTGTTGCACCTGATTGCATACCTGTTACTTTTCTATTGTTTAATTGTGATGCTTCGAAGTTAGTATAAACAACTTTAACTTCTGCCCCAATAGCTGGTGCAGTTACTAATATTAATTTTTTAGTTTCTTTACGAATATAGAAATTAGTGGTCTCAACTTGAGTAACGCCGGCAACTGTAACTGTGATTTGTGAAGCTAAAGCTTCTTGTGCTAAGATAAATGTAGTTGTTGTTCCGTCACCAACATAAACGCTTCTTATATCAGTTTCAACTTTAAGAACATTGTCAATAACCCATTTGCCATCTGATGGTTTTAATATATTATTTTTTGGTAGAATAATATCAACTTCATCATTGAATAACATTCTGAAGAGGAGTTTAAATGACTTTTCATTACCCTTGGCAAGGTAAAGAGGTAAAACATTTTTAATTAAAAACTCTTTGTCAACTTCAATATCTCTAGGTAAAAGAGTTGCAAATGAATTAAAGAAACTAGTCTCAAATTCTGCAATTGCATGGTCAACATCATTAACATATCGTAATGATTTTGCTTGAGTTGTTAAATCATTAAGTTCACTTCCTTGTTTAGTTTCAAGAAACTCATAATAAGCTTCAAGGAAAGTGATGAATAGAGGATAATCTTCACGAACAAATTCAGGAAGTTGTCTATTAACCAGTATCGAGGTTTTGTCGTTCAGATGTGCCATTAAGTCGCTTTAGTTAGTGTTGTAACAATAGACGTTACGTCTGCTGTATCAATTGTAATAATTGTGTTTTTAGAGGATTCTATAATACTATCTTCTGATTCAATAGTCAATCTTATCACATCATCTGTAGCTGATACTGAAAGGATATTAATGTCATTTATTGTAATTCGACCTGTCTCGTAATTAATTTCACCAGCAGTCGCATCTACAATTTGTCTTTCTGCATTTGCATCATAATAGATTGTTCTTAATAATCCAGTTTTTGCATCAATCACACCTGTGCCTGTAGCACCATAACCGGAACCACCAGAGATTGTTACAATTGACCTTGTGTAATCAATACCACGATTTGTTATTTCAATTGAATGAACTGCGCCATTAACAATAACAGCAGTTGCAGTAGCACCTGTGCCATCACCAGTGATTGTTACTGTTGGCGCTATTGTATATCCTGTACCAGGATTTGTTATACTAATAGAAGCAACACCAGAAAATGATTGTGCTATTTCTTCTAAAATAACAGAGCGAGTAGTGGCAGTAGAATCTAATACACTAAATGATGTTGAAGTTAACCTATTAGTAAGTGAACCACGGAATAAAGGAATATTAAAATCAATTGTGTAACTTAATGATGTTGAAAGTGTTGGTGTAAATCTTTTCTGAGCACGAACTAGAGTTTCGCAACCAACGATTGCATTTTTTTGAACATTATCAATGTCTGTTTCTATTTTTGAATTGATGAATTTAGCATCAAACTTATCTAGATTAACATTCTTATAATTAACAATTGCATTTCTAATTAATACTTTTAAAGCATCTTCAGTTAGAGTGGTTTTTGTAGCAGTATATTCAATGTCAGCTTCAACAATTAGATATAGATATTGTGGGTCTAGTATTTCAGCTGTCACAGCAACGATAGCTTTTGGAGTAATTATATCATTAATAATTCTTGCCTTCTCTGTTTCTGAAATATAATAATTATCTTTTGGTTTTAATGAAACAAATACTTTACCATAAACTGGTGGGTCATTATCTTCTCCACCCCAAACTGATATAGATGAGATGTTTGGATAATTATTAGTAATATATGATTCATAATCTTTAAATGAAACTAAACGATTCTGTGATGAGAATTGAGCCGCAGCTGAATATTTAATAGCATCAACGGTTTCTCTTTCTGCTCCACCAGCAGCCGCACTAATTGGAGAAATTACAAATGTTGATAATGCTTCACTCAATGAATCAGCTACAGTCGCAGTAGCTATAAAGTTATTTGCTTTGTTGACTGTTGTTCCGTTTGTTACAACATAATTAACTTTAACAACAGCGCCATCAGGTAATGCTTTACCCACTACGCCATTGCCGAAGTAAACTTCATATTTACCATTCTTTTCTTCTTGTAAGAAATAAGCTTCCGATGTTGGTCCAATATCTAAAACCTCTGTAACTTTATTATAAACAACAGTTGAAGTATTAGAAGATGATTGTTGTACTGTAAGTGAAATAGTTGTTGTGTCTATGCTACTATCAGGCAACACGAATATTGATTTTGGATTAGATGCACTATCATAATTAAAAACATAAGTTACATACTGACCTTCATATATTGAAAGGTCTTCGATTAGATATGAACTATCAGCTTTTGTAACTGTAGTATCATTCAATACAATAAAGTTATAAGCCTTGTTATCAATCTGTTCAGATAAGAATGAAAATCCAGCAGGTAATGTCATTGTACCCACAGTAGATGTTGCTGAATTAGCTCTAAAGTTAATTGTTGCGACTGAAGCTCGTGTAGAAAATGGAGTATAACCTAAAGTCTTAGCATGTGACACTGCGGAATCTCTTAGTAACGAAGTATCTAAAAATGCCTCGTTGGCAACCATGTTTAGATAGTAAGCATTATAATGTGTATTATATGCTAAAATATCTAGAAGTGTTGATAGACCTGAACCTGTGAAATCATAATCAGTAAAGGCTGTTTGTGCATTTAAGTACGTTTGTAAATTCGCCTTAATTGTGTCGAAGTCTAGCTCCGTTATTCTTAATCTATCTGAAGCCATGTTTATCTAACTCTCTCTAAAAAGAAGTTTATTGTAATAGGACTTGTATTGTTCAATACAAAAAATTCAAGTTGCATTTTATAACCATTTTGGTCTGGAGCCGCAACTGCTGTTACCTTTGAAACTCTTGCTCGGGGTTCAAAGTTGTCTATTGTTTCTTTAATTTCTCGTTCTATTTGTGCTGCTGTTATTGCATCTAAATTATCAAACAATAACCTACGAATATTACTTCCAACATTGGGTTGAAATGGCCTTTCATAGTGATTAGTCAATACAAGATTCTTAATAGAATTGGTAATAGCCAATTCGTTGAGATGTATATTAACGTCTTTTTTAACTGGATGTAGTTTGAAATTCAAATCTAAATCAGAAAAAGTTCTATTTGTTTTTATAGTTACAGTAGCCATGTTCTATTTATATCAACCTCCAGCAAAAACGTTGGTAGAACCTTGAGCAACTGACGTGCAGCCTGTAATTGCATCACCTATTCGTCCAGCTCCCTTTGAATTAACAAAAACAGTCGTTGAACCTGTTGTAATTGGGGCAACGTGTGCCGGGCATGGTGTGCCTGGAAGTAGGTGTCCGGTGTTATTGTCACCCTGTCTACTCCAAGGTATTCCATTAACAGATACGTTACCACTTCCAGATGCTCTGACCATTCCAGAACAATGTGCTATGTCTGCATCTCCAATTCTAGTTGCTGCTGGCATTTCATTTCTCCTCAATCATAATAGGACGCAACTGCATCTTTAATCGCATCCCATGTATTATAAATATCTTGTGTAACAGTAAAATTCTCTGTACCTCCATCATAAATTACCGATATCGTATACGACTTAGTAACATGGGTTCTAGTGTCTTGACTTAAGTTGTAATATGTTTTGCCACTTGGTAAATTAGCAAGTCCAACTATTGTTACGGGTGTACTATTCAAGTCACTCTTTTCTCTTTCTACATAAGTAAATGTATCAGTATAAGAATCCTCATAAGTTCCAACTAGTGTACAAGAGTCTGTTCCAGGTGTTACATTAATTCCTGTATGTGTAGTTGAAGTCACATTAGTAATACTTTCGCCAGCATCTCCTTCAGCTATTACGGTTGCATTAATTGTTCCAACCCTAAGAGTTGATGACACAACCGTATCTGCGCCTGGGACAACACTTACACTAACCGACATTCCAATTCTCCTGTGCTTTTCTTACTGCATCTGATGGTGGATAAAAAATATCTAATATAGATTCTCTTTCTCTTCGCATTAAAATTTGTAACTTATTATTCCACAAATTAATTTCTTCATGTTGTTCTTCAGTGTGCGGACCCTCTGGTATCTCTGGTGCAAATTTAATGACATGTTGAAAATTCTCAGGAATATCTTCGTAGTTATGAAAAGTCTTCTGTTTGCCATCTATCAATAATATAAATTCATGCATTATGGATTCAAGTCTATCTTAGGTGCAACAAACTTCATATTGCCATCTGAAGTAACTGTATATGTTCCACCAACTTTTTCATTGTAGTTGCCTTTAACATCAACTTCTACATTACCATCTATCTTCGCATACATATTTTTCTTTACATAAATCTCAGCATCACCTTGAACAGTGATGTTACATTTACCCATAATATAAACACTCTCATCGCCCATTACTATTTCATAGTTATTTTTTGTAACTTTAGTTACTTTGTCGCCATCTGGATATAATTCCTCAAACGACCCATTACGATGTGCTTTTTGTAATCTTTCTGCGCCTGGGGTATCATCAATTTCAAATACATGTCCGGACTCTGTTTGTGTTACATGATTATATGGATAATTTGTATTATATTTTGTTTCTGGTTCAGACCAAGTTGAATTGAATGTTGGTATATCTTTTACAACATTATCTTTTCTTTCTTGGATAAAAGTCTTTGTTATTGTATCTGAATCATTTCTAGCAATTCGTGATGTTGTTGGTTCATCAAGAATCAATGGATTTAAACTTGCTTTGTCTTCTTCTGTAACAACAATTCCTGTTCCGTCAGTATTGTATGTCTTTGTCTTTGGAGGCCTAGGTGCTAATGTTAATTCTGCATCTGTTCGTGGGTCATTAAAAGCTGATTGATTGTCTGCAGCCGCCAATGGGATACCAGGCATAACTCCTAACATAACTAGTTCTTGTGCATTTTCACCATCAACAAAAAAACCAAATACCATATCACCTTCTTTAGACGTATAAGTGGTATTATTATTTACTGGAAGTGATGGCATTGCCCAAGGCAAATCTGAAGTAGGCAATCGCATCTTATCATCAGCGTGCCAACCAACACATCTTACTTTACATCTACCTAGTTTGAGTGGGTCTTTTCTATCTTCAATAACACCAACCCACCAAGTAAATCCATTTTTACCAGCGAAGTCTTTTTTATCTTCATTTTCCATAATTAATAATTTTCCACCGCAGATGTTTGATTTGGGTTAGAAGCATGTACTTGTTCTTTATTAGTTGATGTGGAAGCTACTTCAATAATTGTTTCGTGTTTGTCAAATGATATAATATGTCTTGATGCTACAATTAGATGTTTACCATTTAAAGATAAATCTTCAGTCTCTATGCCATCTTCTTTGATTGCGAGTTCTGGAATCTTAACGTCAACATTATATCCTGATGATAATTGAAAATTACCAGGCATAACAAACTTCAGACGTTTAGACATCAATTGTTTCATGATTGATTTTCTTTGAAATACTAAATCTTCATATGGTTCAATATACGTAAGCGACTCGGGGTCTTTTGCTTTAATGTATGCACTATATTTTCTGCCAGCACCAAATATACTTAATGCCTTTTTAGAGTCAAATGCTTCCATATTACTTTGTCCAGATTTATTCAACATGTCTGTTATATTTGGAGTTTTATTTCCATGCCGCATTGATAAATATGTATCAATAAAACTTATTCCTCTTGTAGCTATGGTTCTTGTTATTGGGTCAAATCCAATAAACTTGCCAGCATTAATACCACTTCTTGTTTTTTCCAGTGAATCGCTTTGTGCAATCACTTCATAACTTCTAGCTCCAGATAACTCAGAAAATTTAGATTGGCCAGCTATATTTTTAGCCTGAAATCTAACATCTAATATTGCAGGCATTGTTAATAAGTCAGACAACCCTACAAAATTATAACCAGATACGTTTTGATAAAAAACATAACTTGGTGAATTTAAAACATCAACCGAACGTTTAGCACACCATTCAATAGCCTCTAAAGGTCTTAAATTAGGTATAACAACCTTTCTTACACCACTAGTGTCTGCTAAAATACCACCTAAATTGTTTGCTGGTACTTGTAGATAATCAAACATAATAGATGCTACAATATCTGAATATTTTCCCGTATAACTTTGTGTAACCCGCTGTTGGTCAGAAAACAACAATTCATCTGAAACGAAATGGAGAATATACGCTTCGTTACTTTGATTAGTATTGTTTCTATCTGTTTGTTTATAAATACGAAATGCTTTTTTATAAGAAGCTATTTCTGAATCTTTATCTTTTGCTATCTCAAGGAGAAGAGCTTCTGAACCATCGAGCGCTAGTTTATTTGAGAGCCCAATAGAATCACTAATAAGAATATTTCCATTAACTACAGGTAAGAACAATGAATCAAATATATTAATTTCTTCAAATACTTTTTGTAAATCAAGTTTTGCCCCATTCTTTGTAATAATTGCAACTTCTTTAACAAAAAATTGAACAGGGTTAGTAATCGTTATTTCACTCATTCAGAAATAACTCGTTTAAATTCTTTTTCAACCTCAGTAACAAACTGACTTTGTAATAAATTAATCTCCCTCTTACCCTCGTTCACTTCCTCTTCATAATCATAATATGTAGTCTTCAGTTTTGTGATAGCCTGAGATGTCTTCTTGCCATCAGATGTTGTGTAAACTATTGTTGATGCCCCTACATTTGCATAAGTGGCTGAATCTATTTCAATCTTTTCTGCAATTACAGTGCCGTCTGCTGGGTTGGTTCTTGTAACAACTTTATAATAAGCTTGTGTGTTATTCACATCTTGACACCATTCCAATCCAGTTTGAACTGTTGTGTTAGCTGCACCTTGAGATGCATACTTATCACTAACGAAACTAATGAATTGGTCATATTGTAATGGCCAATCAAATTGTGGGTCTATAATGTCATTAAATGATAATACAATCCAATGCCTTTCAGAATGACCATAATATTTGTGTGCAATAATTTCTGGCGTGTCACTATCTTTAATGGAATATTTGTAGAAAGCATTTGCGTTTTCTTTTAGTTTCTTTTCAAAACCAAATCTAGAAATTATATTAGTAGCTGTATCAACACCATCAGTTTGAGTGTTACTTGTATATGGTGTTACCGGGAAGAAATTAAAATATCTTGCCATTATCTGCTTCCTCCCTCTTTAGCAGGATTTCTCAAATCATTCTTTGTAAGAATCCTTGTTTCTGTAAAGTTCAGTGTTAGTTGAACAGCTGTTGGCATACCCGTACGACCAAGAGCTGGAATATTTTCACCAGGTACTTCATAGAACGAGGCGCCGTTAGGTGCATAATTCACATCAATAGTTTCTAATACACAACCTTGAGCAATCTCTGGAATGTTTGGGTTTTCACCTGCGCCATAATAGAACTTGATATCAAATTCTGATGGTGGTCTTAATGTTGCACCACTTTCCTGATTTATGCCAGTACCAAATTCTGGTGCTTGATGATATTTAAACCTATCTAGAATATTCTGAACTTCTAGTGCCTCCGTTTCATCTCTAGGATAAAAGAGAAAGTCAAATTGAAATTTTCTGAAGTTAGGAGACGAGTATATCATTTCTAACATCGGGTTTTGTATTTGACCTAATATTGCTATTGATGCTGCTTTTCCCATATCTGCATTTCCGGCGGCGCCTCCGACCAGTGATTCAACAGCTCCAGCCGCAGAAGCACTAGCTAATTCCTTGAGCCCTGCGGTCGCGGACTTTAATAATGTTCCACCATCTAATTTTCCACCATTCTTTTTAAAGCTTTCAACAGCTGACCTGCCAGCCGCCAATATAGCTCCAGCTATTCCTCCGCCCAATTGAACCGAACTATAAGATTGTGTGTGGTTATACATCAAAGTATCAGGCATGTATATTGCTATAGCTTCTTTTGTGCGTGTTGTTGTGTTTATGAGTTTACTGCTAGTTATCTTTTGGAAATTATAGTCTAATATTTTGCTTGTTGATTGTGTATTGCCTTTAAGAACATTAGTCTGTCCAAATATACTAGATGCTCCGCCTTTAATTTTATTGCCGATACTATTGATTGCACCACTAATTGAACCTCCAGCAAATCCGTCCATTGACCCCCCCAATGATGAAATCTTTGAAGTAAAACTACCGCCCATATTACCAACAGCTGATTTTATTTGATTGGCGCCACTTGATATTTTTGAACTTAGTTCACTTCCAGTTCTTATGTTTTGATAAGTTTCAGACCCTGGTTCAAACTTTGGTAAAGGTATATCCTTGCTGCCAGAAAAACCTGCTGCAATTGCATCTCTATTTTGTTCACGAACATAAAACACCATGTAATGACCTTTATCAAAGGCACCAACATCTGTTGGATATCTGAAAGTCTCTCTTTGATACTCTGTGCCTTCTAAAGCAGCTAAAGGACCGAAGCCGTCTCGTTTATCGTTGTTAAATTTGATATCGCCAAAGCCAAAAAGTGACATATTTTTATCCGTTTCGTGTTATAACTAGCATAAGTAGTATTTATGCCTTATTCTGGAAAATTTACCCCTAAAAATCCAAGTAAATATAAAGGTAACCCTACTAACATTATTTATCGCTCTAGTTGGGAACGCCGTGTTATGAACTACTTAGATAATGAAAAGAAATGCATATGGTGGTCTAGTGAAGAACTAATCGTACCATATCGCTCACCTGTGGACCAAAAACCTCATCGTTATTTCCCGGACTTTGTTTGTCGTATGTTACAAAAGAATGGTAAACAAAAGACTTTAGTGTTAGAAGTTAAACCCGAAAAACAAACAAAAGCGCCTACTCAAAAAAGAAAAACTAAAACATTCATATCTGAATCAATCACATATGCTATCAATCAAGAAAAATGGAGAGCTGCAGATTTGTTCTGTCGTGAACATGGTTGGCAATTTATGCTAGTAACCGAAAAAGACTTAGGCATTTGATATAAATAGATAATGCCTTACTTATTAGATAGAATCAGAGAATCATTAGCAAAAGAGGGAATAAAACCTCGAACTGCTTCATCTCGTGATTGGTTGAAAGCCAAGATACAAGAATTAACAGTTTCTCGCACCAATTTGATGAGCGATAGAAATAATTTAAAGTCTTCTACAATCATTGGTAAAATGTATTTTTATTATTATGACCCTAAAACTAAAGAGAAACTACAATATTACGATAGATTCCCTTTGGTCATTCCAGTCGAAGAATATAAAGATGGTTTTTTAGGATTGAATTTACATTATATCCATCCAAAGAATAGAGTTATTTTATTAGATAAGTTAAGTGAAACGTTAACCAATAGTCAATATGATGATAAAACTAAATTTAGATTGAGTTATAGTTTTCTAAAGTCTGCTTCAAAAGCATTCGAAGCAACACCATGTATCAAGAGATATTTATATAACCATGTACAATCACGGTTCTTACAAATTAATGCTGACGAGTGGGATATAGCCGCATTATTACCAGTTGAAGACTTTAAGGGTGCTTCAACAAACCAAGTATATAACGATTCAAGGAAGAAATTTTAATGTCATTCTCACCTAATTTATTTTTATCAAATATTCACGGTAAAGACGGCCTAGCGAAACCAAATCGGTTCGAAGTCATCTTGCCTATTCCACCAGCTATTGCTAATCATATTGGCAATTCAATTATAGAAAAGATATTGAATTTTCCCAATTCAGTATTTGCCGATGTATCTGATGCAATCAATGGCGCTTTAGGTGGAGCACCTGAAGATGGATTCTCTAAGTCAGGAAACTCATCTATATCTCGTTACTTATCACTACAGTGTGAGGCAGCTGAATTGCCTGGCAGAACACTTGCTACAGCTGATGTTAAGATTTATGGTCCAACATTTAAAGTTCCATATCAATCTATGTACAGTGACATGAATTTAACATTTTTATGTACGAATGATTTCTATGAAAGAAAATTGTTTGATAAGTGGATGGAATCAATTCATCCTTCAGATACAAACAATGTAAGATTTCCTAAGGGAGAAAAGTCTCGTTATATGTGTAATGTAAAAGTTATACAATATGATGAGTTTATTAAACGAGTTTATATAGTTGAGTTGTTAGATGCTTTTCCAGTTGGAATTGCACCACAAACTCTCAACTGGTCTGATGATAATTTTCATAGATTATCTGTGCAATTTGCATATCAGAAATATAGAGTCGTATATGAAGGTGGTTATGATTTAGGTCAAGCTGCTACATCATTACTTGGTGTTGCTGGTTCTAGACTATCACCATTTGCAAAAATTTAAAATATATATTAAAGCGAGGTTATTATGTTACCAAAGTTAGATGTGCCTACTTATGAGGTGAATTTGATATCAACAGGAAAACCGGTGAGATTTAGACCGTTTCTTGTAAAAGAACAAAAGTTATTCTTAATGGCGTCTGAATCAGATGACCCTAAAGAAACTATTAATGTAATTAGACAGGTATTAAAAAACTGTATCATTGACGAATTAGATATAGATAATTTACCAACATTCGACTTGGAATGGCTATTCATACATCTAAGAGCAAGGTCAGTCGAAGAGGTTGTTCATTTAAATTATAAATGTAATAACACTGTCAAAAATGAAGAAGGTGAAGATAAAAAATGTTTGGGAATAGTTGAGATTGATGTTAATCTATTAGAGATTGAGCCTTATAAGAATCCAGACCATACAAACAAAATACAAATCAACGAAAATCTTGGAATAGTTTTAAAATATCCAACATTTGAAATGGTTGAGAAATATGAAAGTCTCGGCGAATCCGAAGTTATGTCAAATGTATTAATTGACTGTATTGATTATATTTACGATAAAGACCAAATGTACCATGCTAAAGATACAAATAGAGAAGAGTTGTCAGAATTTGTAGATAGTCTTCAACAAAAAGATTTAGCTAAATTTAAAGACTTTTTTGATACTGTGCCTGAAGTGAAAAAAGATGTATCTTTTGAATGTCCTAAATGTAAATATAAAGAGGATATAGCAATCAAAGGAATCCAAAGTTTTTTCGTCTAATATTTCGTTATGATACCCTAGGTAATTACTATCAGACGAATTTTGCGTTAATGCAACATCACAAATATAGTCTTAGTGAGCTTGAAAATATGATACCTTGGGAAAGAACCATCTATGTTAATATGCTCATCAAGTTTTTAGATGAGGAAAAAGAAAGATTACAACTACAACAAATGCAGAGAAGAAGTCAAAGGTAATGGATAAAAAACAACTACAAGAGGTTCAAAAATCATACAATGAAAACTTAGCTAAGTCTCTTGGCTATGCTAGCTTCAAAGATATGAAAAAGACTATGAATAAAGATAGTCTTAGTGGTGGTGTGAAATCTCGACTTGAACAAGGTGGAGGTATTGTAGAATCTGTTGTTGGTGGTACCCAATCTAACTTACAAAGTCTTAAGAGCAGTCTTAATCCTAAAACTGTTGCTAAAAAGTTTTATAATGAAATATTTGCTGGCGATGATTTTCTCTCGGCCTATATGAGAGGTCGAATTGTTAATAAACCTGGTGATTCTCCAACTGCATCAAAATTAAGTCCTTCTTCTCCAACTGCAAGTCTTGGAGAAGAAGGACTGATATCGGGTATTGCTAATGATGTGTCGACCATTCGTAATGCCATTTCATCTCTTTTAAGTTTTGAAAGAGAGAACAAAGAACAAAGCAAAGATAGAGATGGTGACTCCTTTTTTAAACAACAAGACGAAAGAGAAGCTAAATTAGAAGGTGGGTCTCCCACACAAATATCAGTTGAGGGAGGAACTTCAGAGGCGGGTGAAGATAATGATGATGGTGGCGGGGGTCTTCTTGGATTTCTAGGCAAGATTGTAAAATTTCTTGTGATTGCATTTACAACTATTTTTGCCGTTGGAACTCTGGCCGCAATGTTACCGGCAGCTGCGATAGCTGGATTGTTTATTGGAATATTTAAAGGATTAATGGCTGGGTTTGACAAATATAAAGAAAGCGGCGACCTTAGTGCAGCAATAACAACCGGTCTAGGTACCATGTTAGACTTCATTACATTTGGATTATTTGGTGAAGATAGTCTTAAGAATATGTTATCGTCTATTGGTGATTTTACTAAACCAATTATAGAAAAAATAGGAAGTGTATTTACTGGCATTATGGATTGGGTTAAAAATAATGTTGGTATTCCAAAAATAACATTTGGTGAATCCACAGCTGCGAAAGCCTTTGGTGGTCCATGGACTATTGGTCCTTATTATCCATTTAAAGATGACCCAAGCAATCCAGATGATGAAGTTTCTACTCCTAAACCGGACCCTGAGCCATCAGCTCATGAAAAGCTTAAAGCTGAAATTATGGCTAGTGAAGAGCTTAAACCTGACACTGAGGCATTAAAGGGATTTGGTAACACTGCTGATGGTGTATCTCATTTAGTGAAAGGCCAAAAAGTACCTGAAGCAGAACTGATTAGGGGATTTAGTAACACTCCTGATAATTCACCTGAAGCAGAACTGATTAGAGGATTTAGTAACACTCCTAATAATTCACCAATTGGTATGGTTGGGGTGGATAATTCAGCAGATGGTTCTTCAACATTTGGCAATTCTGCTGCGCCAACCGCTCATAAGTTTGGAACTACTGAAGAAGAAGATAAAGCTGCCATGGGTAATTTTCTACAGGGCGGCGGACTTGATTCTGCCATGGGAAATTTATCTTCAGGAACTACTGCAGTTCCAGGTGCAATGGATAATGCAGCAAGTACTATTGCTGATAAGATAAATGCAGGCGGTGTTACACCAAGTGCTGTGACTCCATTTGGTTCAGCTTCATCTGGTGCTGTAGTCGAGAGTAGTTCAGTTGAAGTGGATTCTGGACAAAGACAAGAGTCTATGGGGTCAGGAGGTAGTATAATCAATTCTCCAACAACAACTAATAATTCAGGTTCAACTGGAAGTAATAAAACTCCACCAGCAGATGTTATGAATTTCGATTTTGCTGATATGTTACAAAGAACATAATATGACATCTAACTCTCCAACAATGGTTAAAGAAAAATCTAGTTTAGATATAATGTCAAGTATTGCTGAAAGTTTCTCTTTTATAGCAAAAGACCTTGTTGAATATGTAAAACTAAAAACCGGCAAAACTATATCTCCTTCAATTGATACAAGTAGTAAGTCGCTTTCTCCTACTCCCGAAGTTGAATTTGTTGATAAATTAGCAAAGAAATTTGTAAAGAAAAAAGCAAAGGGGTTCTTTGCAAAATTACTCCTGATGTTTACAGTAAAAAAAATTATAAAAGCCCTAGCAATTCTTGGCGTATCTGCTTTAATTGCAACTACAATATGGAAGGCCATTACAGGTAAATTTAATGATTTTTTTGCTAATGTGTATGAAAACATGAAAGAAGGACTAACTAATCTTGGCGAATGGTTTGTAGATTTATTTGCCGAAGGTGGAGAGATGTTATCTGGTCTTTATGATAAAACTAAAGATTTTATGGCACCGATAATTGAAAAGTTTACTAGTTTTGTTTCAGGCATTACTGATTGGTTTTCAGATAAATTTTCTGCAATTAAAGACTTTCTGTTTGGAAGTAAAACTCCTAATCCAACTGGAACACCCAATGAATCTACTAATAACATTACAGTAGATAACGAAAATGTTCCTGCTCATATGAGAAGTGCAAAAAAAGAAGTTCCAAAAGAAGAATTTGTTCCATTGTCAAAACAAACTACGCCAAATCCAGAAGGTGCGAAAAGATTACTGGATAATCGTGCTGAAACAATAAGAATTCGAAATGAAAAAATAGCTGCTGGAATAACAGACCCAAAAGAATTGTATAAAAGAGAAAAGCCCATTAAACGAAAAAAAGGTAAATCGCCATCGCCAGTTACCAATGAAAGACCATCAATAGATGGAGAGTCTAGTTCGACAATTCCTACTCCAACATCGTCTTCAGGTGGTATGGATGATGTCAAGGCGATGGTAATGCAACATGAGGGTGTAAGATATGAACCTTATCAGGATACCAAAGGACTCTGGACAGTAGGAGTTGGGCATCTAATGGAAGGAAAAGGCAAAATTAAACCAGAAATGAGAAGATACTCCCATGAAGAAGTGATGAATCTATTTGATAGCGACTTTGCTCATCACAAAAAAATAGCAGAACAAACACCGGGATATGGAAAAGCAAATGAAGCAGGCAAAGGAGCATTTGTTGACCTTGCATTTAATATGGGTAAATGGTGGCCAAAATGGCCAAACACATCAGATGCTTTAAATCAAGGCAACTTTACTTTAGCTGCAAATGAGTTACAAAATAGTAAATGGTATAGTCAAGTTGGCGCAAGAGCAGATACAGTAGTTAATCTTGTTGCACAAGCAGGTTCGAGTCAAGGTACAACACTTGCTTCCAATTCTAATAGCAACTCTATTGAGAAAAGAGGCATGTCGAGTGGTGGCAATCCAACGGTTATAAACGCACCGACCGTAAATAATAACACAACTGTTTCTAATGATATAGTTGTAGCATCAAAACAAGATAACACAGGAAGAATCGCAAACCGAATATCATAAATAAACATATGATTATTAAAAAGATATTACTTTTTTTATTATTATTAAGTATTGGGTTGATTGCAAGAGCCGATGCTAATCCTGATTTATGGCCTTATGTTAAAGAAAGAATGTTTAACGATAAGGTTATTACTGAAGTAGAATTTCTTAAGATTGATGGTCCAAAAAGAGCATCTAGTGGCGCTCAAGTTCCAATCAATATACAATTAACAAAAACGCCCAATATTGAAATTAAAAAGATATTCCTAATCATTGATGGGAATCCTATTCAACATGCAGCTACATATCACCTTACAAATCAAACACAAAACTTAGACCTATCAACACGCATTAGAATGGAGACTGATTCTTTTGTTCATGTTGTTGCTGAAGATAGTAATGGTAAATTATATATGAATCGTGTTGCTATAAGAGCGTCAGGTGGTTGTAGTGGTTATATGGATAGTCAAGACCCCGAAATGACTAAAGATTTAGGTAAAATTCTAATCAAGTCTAAAAACAAATATCTAACAACCCGTATCAAACATCCTAATTTTACGGGATTACAAAAAGATTCAGTTAATGGTTGGTATGTACCAGAATGGATTATTAATCAGGTTCGTTATGATTTTAATGGTGAAACAATATTAATTGCTGAAAATAAAATCAGTATAAGTCAAGACCCATATCTCAAATTTAACTTTTCTTCTGAACAGTCTGGAATAATGACAATTAAAGCTTCAGATACGAAAGGTCAAATCTTCCTCAAAACTCTAGACCTATAAACAAAAAGAAACCCGCCGAAGCGGGTCTCAGTATAACGCATGTCGAGTTCTTATTTAAAGCCGTAACTCCGCACGGAACGTGATTCTATCGGCTTATTTTCAAAACAGGAATTATCCTTGTTCTGCTAAGTTCTTAAAGTAATCTAAATCATCATCAGAACCAGCAGTTGCAATTGCTGTGTCTACTTTATTTAGAGCAGATGAAACTTCTACATCTGATGGTGCTGGCGCTATTGTGTCAGCCATAATTTCTTCTGCTATAGTTCTTGGTACAGCTTCGCCTTCAAAACCTAAAACCTTATCTAATCTTGCTTTTAGTACTTCATAAGATTTAAAGTTTTTAGCATCTAAGAATTCTTTCAATGAATACTCTTGTTGCCATAATGCTTCAAGTTTCTCATCGTTGCCTTCCATTAAAGCTACTTTATCACTAAATTCAGATTTATCATAGTTACGATAACCTTCTACATTACGAATCTTCAATTTGAAGTTGGCACCTTCCCACAAATCAAATGGATTAACAGCCACTTCATCTGCAAAATCAGGATTCATTGCTTCAGTAATTTTATCAAAGATTTTCTTACCAAATTTATAGAGTCTTATTTGACCTTCATTCTCTGGTCTGCTTGGGTCAGAAACTACCATAATATTAGCGATATAATGTAGTCGCCTTTTTTGTTTACGAGCAATTTCTTTATTAGCTTCAATACCAGAATTCCATAATGTTGAATTGTATTCAGAAACTGGGTCTTTTTGATTGAGAGTTGTTAATGAGTTCTCAATGTACCAACCTCCAGTTCCTTGAAATCCGTGAGAGAAATATCTAACCCATGGTAGTCCGTCTTCGCCATCGACCGATGGTGCAGGTAAGAATCTAATAACAGCCATTCCGTTACCAGCCTTATCTACTTCTGGAGTCCAGAATCGTGTATCTTCTCGGGAGTTTGAGTCTTGAGTTGTTGTTGTTGATGCTATTGCTTGAGTCAGTTTATCTAGACTAGAGCGATTACGTTTTAAATTTGCAAAACTTGACATATCGTATTTTCCTTATATAAGTTGTATGTTAGTACGTTTATTTTATAACTATTATCCACTGTAAATCATAATGTATAAGTTATTTATGCTACTTGTTCCCAATAGCTTTATTGAGAATAAGTCTATATTTTACTACATCTCTTGGTAGAAATGCGGCAAACTTTAGAACTTTTTTTCTAAACTCTGGCCAATATATTGTGTCTTGAATTTTCTCACTCCACATTGGCACGAAATTCAGAATAGAGTTCAGTAGGCAAAAGGTTTCAATCTCAATATCACGTTGTAAAGCCATAGTCAAAAGTTTGGGATATCCATCTTTTACCTTAATCAAGTCATTCGGATTAGTCACATCTCCAAATAACTTTTTACAATCACTCTCGAAATTATATGAAAGCGATTGTAAAATCTTTTTGTGTTTTTGGTATCGTTGGTTTGATTCTTCAGTTAATAGTTCACCAATCCATACGTTATCTTTTTCGATAAAGTTATAGACAATGTATTGTAACATGTCATCTCGTTTTTCGTGTTTTCTGGAAAGTTTGTAGAAGTGATATTTATCTTTTCTGTTCTCAAATTGTTCAGTTGTGGTTTTCACTTTACCGTTATATTTAAAGAAGTCAAACTTCTCCGTAGTAAAGTGTAATTTCAAAGCATTAAATAAAATGTAAGTTTCGTAACCTGTCATATAATTAGTGTGGGAGTTTTAAAGAGCTCTCCCAACTCTATAATAAATTGTAATTACTTACTTAAGTATTTACCACCAGCCGGTCAATTTACCGAGCCAATCCACTGCTACAACTGCAACTGCTACATTTAATATTAAATTAAAGTCTAAGCTTAAAGGCATAGTAGTTTCTCCTATTATTATAGTTTTGGTTTGTTATTTTTATGAGATAACAAAAGGGAACTCATATAGGTAAACGACTGAATCTACTAGACTTCTCTTTTAACATATTGTTGTCCAACGCATCACACTCTATTCGTGACTTGAGGTTGGCATTACAAAGTGTTGCCGCTACTTCTATCTCTAATCCTGTTTCTTTACAATAAGCTGCTATTGCTTCAATATAATTGTAATCGGTTCTTGAAACTAAATCGTGTATTTCTTTAGCGAATTTCGCCATCTCATCTTTTGTTGCCATGATTATTTTGTCGCCTTAGAGTTATTGTTTCGTGAATAAGCATATGATATACATACAGCATCAATCTCCGATGCATAAGCACATCTAACTGATAGTGGGTTAATTCCTTTTAATATCGCATCGTCTATGTTTTGAGACATCAATATTCGGTCTTGGGTTACATAGTAATTATAAGCACCTATGGTTGAAAGAAGAATAATGGTAAAACATATTACTGTCACGATATATAGAACTGATGATTGATTCATAATTTACTTCCTATAGAATATGTGTTTACCAATAACTGCAACTTTATTCATATCTTTACGCCATAAAGGTTTCACATAATTTGCATGATAGAATAACGAACCTTTTGACGGGTCATCTAATCTGTCATGATTAGCATAAACATTTATAGCTAATTTGATAATGGTATTATACATGGTTTTGTTATGTCTTGTCAACCACTCCATAGGTTGTTTGCCTTCACAATACCACGAGAATTGGCAACCTCTAGGATTCTTTTGTTTAACCACATCACAAATATTATCTGGATAACTTTCACTCTTCACACGATTGAGTGTAACGAAAGCCACAGCTACCTGGCCATTTAATGGCTCATGTGCTGATTCGTAAAATATATTTTCTGCCAAGCACATTACTTGTTTTTGTGCTTTAGGTATTAGTTGGTCAAATGTTATGTTATGTTTGAAGTCGGCTCTTATTAGAGCTTCAGTTTGAATTGCTTTTGAACTTAATTGGAATATTAATACTGTTATCAATATTACAAAAAGCGTTGGAATAATTAAAATCACCTTACGCATACATTCTCCTTTGTAATCGAATGTTTCTTTATTTATGACCCTAAGGTAGTCTAAACTAGACTTCCGCAAGCCTCACAAAGAATTATATTGGGTTTTTGTTGTATAAACCCACACTTTTTACACTTTTTGCCTGATTCTTTCTTACTAAATACCCGGTCCCAGCCTTCATCATAGTTTTTAGTATTAACTTTGCTGATGATATTATCACCGGTTATATTGTTTTTACCTGCCATTGTCAGACCAAATAAGTCTGTGATACGGTATATAATCCTAATATTGCAACTATACCAGCCAACACTTTTAAAACCATTGAAACAATTCCACTTCCAAAATAGACAGCAGCTGCTATTGCAATTACTAACCAAACATCAGACAATTCACCTTCAGTAAATTCTTTTGGTATCTGTTCAATGTATTCGTTGACCGATTTAACTTCTTCGTTTATAATAGGCATTTCTTATTTCCTCATAATGTAGAATAATATTCATCAATAAAATGTTTAAGACCACTCATATAAGCATCTTTTTGTTTTACGAAGATTTGAGAGTCTCCGTTCGTGACTGCTATAGCCACCACTATTTGATTGATTGGTATTCCTGTACGTTCTTCAAACATCATAGCATAAGCCGTACATTGCATGAAATAATTCTCAATCCAATCTTCTTTCTTTTCTTTAGCTGAAGATTTAAAATCCACAACAGATAACTGGCCATTCCATTCAGCAATACAATCAACACGACCTGCTAATTTTAATTCATCAGAATATAATGCTTGTTCTAGTGAATATACTTTTCCAATGTTTTCATCAAGTTTTGGTTTCATTTTGAAAAACAAATCTTTAGCATCAGGAAAAGCCGAGGCCATTCTCTTTAGTGTCAATTCATTAAGTAGATATTGTTCACACATTGTATGCAATCTGGTTCCACAACTTGATGCTTGATTGGATATCTTATTAGCGACATCATGGCCAACTCGGTCTCTCCATTCTTGTATTGCTTTTTTATTGAATGAGGATAGAACAGTTGTGACTGACGGATAAGCGTTACCCTCTGGCGTAACATATCTACGACCTTCAGGTTTAGTTTCAGCGTTCATGTCAAAATCTAGTTCTTTTAAATGAGTAAATTCAAATGTCATTCTAATCTTCTTTTTCGCCACCATGGCCAATTCGTTGTTCAACTGTTTGACTACTTAATGTGTCAACATCATGTCTTACTGTTGATGCCATTTTATCAGCATCTCTATCTTTCTCTCTTTTAGCTAATTCCTTTTTAACACCAGCCGCAACATGCTTTTTATGAATTTCAGATGTCTTCACTTCTTTAATACTCTTTGTTACATATTCATCGGCTAACGGACTGCCTGGGAATTTCTCACCAATCTTGGATAACACTTCTTTGAATCCAGCAGATTGACCTTTCTGTCTGTTATCTCCCACTCCAGTGACAATAGTAAAACCAGTTGGCACTTGTGTTATGTGGGGGTTTGCTTTGAGATATTCATCCTTAGAAGCTATAGACATCATATCTTCCCATTGTTCTTCTGTATTTGAATCTCTAAACTGATAAAATCCCATAATCCATTTCATACCACGAGGGAACAGGTCTTTTTGTCCATGTCGCAATATGCCTTTTATTTTTAATATAGTATTTATGATATGATTCTAATACATTTCCAGGTACTTTACAGTCATCTGGCATAGCCGGTGTAGGTGGATAGAATTCGCCATCACTTATATTTTTTGGTGGCGATTCTAATATACCTAATAGACGGCTACAAGCATGCTGTCTTCCATAACGAAATGTGTATTCCTTGAGCAGGTTTTCCCACAACGAAAACAGCCACTTGTAGTTGTTTTGATTAGCTCTCACCCAAACATTACTTGGATGGTTGACGTGAGATGCTTTCATCAATTGAAATTCTCGCTCATCAGCCATACGCCATCTCTTGATATTACGGTTATTGACCGTTTTACCAAGATATTGTGAGCCGTCTAAAACTCGATGGGCAGTTGACATCAACTGAGCGTACTCAATACACATTTTTGTAGAATGTTTATCGAGGTGCATTTCTGCACATTGCCTTGGGTCATTGTGAAGATAAAATATGTTCATAAGTAACCATTATACATGCTTATTCTACTAATGGAGGCAAATCACCACTAAGTATTTGTAGTTCTTCTATCTTCTGCTCTTCAATCAAAGCAACGCCTTGTTCTAACTCTTCAAAACGTTTAGAAGCATTAAACTTCGCCATTAGTTTAGCATTATTTCTTACTTCAGATAAAAGAATTGCATTTGCTGAATCTGGCGTATACTTTAATTTAACATAAGCACGATAGCCACCTTCACCAGAATGAACAATAGACATATTGGTTCTTTGAACGCCAATTAGATTAACTCGTGCAACAACTAATTTAGTAGTTCTATCTATTTCACGAATAACGCTTGTATCAAGGTCACCAACTTCTGTTGCGTAATCTTTTAACATAGCATCAATATGTGATGAGAAGTTTGAAGCAAGTTCACGTTTAGCAGATAATTGTGCCTTATCTAATGCAAACTGCAAATCTTTAGAATATTCTGAAGCTACTGCATATAGATTAGAATCACCATCTTCTAAAGCTTCATTATACCATTCAGGATAAGCTACTTCAACCCCAGGATTAGCTTCAGCTTGTTGAGCGCTGGTGTCTACTTCAAATCCTGTTGTGTATTTCATTGAACCACAACCTGTGGTTAAGGTCGATGCAACTAACATCGCAATCAGAGTTTTTTTGTTACTCATATCTTATTTCCTCTTTTCATAATATAAACATGATTATTAATCACCCTTCTCTTTTGAACCGGTACAGTATTCAATAAATTTTCCATTTCTACTTTATTGTATTTGTGTTTGATGTCATAGTGTCTGTCATCATTCTCAATAAACAATACGGTTAAAAGTTCTTTCGACTGTAATTTATTTTGCGGTAAGTATGCTATCAATCTATTTTCTCTAGTTGATGGTAACATAAAATTACCTGGTGAGGTGGCAATCATGCTACCATCGATTAAATGATATATGCCATCAGTAAACAAGAAAGCTAAAACCAATCCCTGTTTATTGGATGAACCAGAAATAACTACTTCATCACCTTCATTAAAATAAAATTTAGTACTATCCAATTTAAATTTAATTGGATTATCAATCTTTTCTACATCTGCACGAATAACTACTGTGCATTTATTATAACCTAGTGCTTTGCCTGTTTGAATATTCTTTTCAATAATAGACTTGATGTAACCAGACGAATCTGATATAACATCTTTTTGTATATCACACTTTGCTTCTTTGCAATTTTCAATTGTAAAAGCGCTTAACGATTCACCAGTAATTTCGAGAATAGCATTCTCTTTGGCGATTGATTCAGCAATTATACAAGCATCCGATTCTGACGTATCAGGACCAAATTTATATTCACCCACTGCAGTCGTAACTTCAGCATTAGCAAACATAGATGCAATTAACAATGGTAATAAAAGTTTCTTCATTAAGCTATTGCTTTTACTTCTGCATCATGTGATTTTGATTGTGCCATTTCAGCATCAACTTCATCTGCAATCTCAAGCATCTCTTTTTTGATATCAGAAACTAAATCATCTAGTTTCGATATTGAAGGTTTCTTTACCATATCACCTAGTGTAAAATTTGATGTTGATATACCAGTTCTACGCATATAGTCTTTTACTTCATCCGCATTTACTAATTGATAAGAAGTCACTATACGACCATCTTTAGTAATACGAATAATGCCATTAGCTATTGTTTTAATATGCCACATGTATGTTGAAATACGATACATATAGATTTCGTTACCGAGAAGTGTGTCAATTTCCTCTCGTGTTACTGCATTTCCTGAAATCATTATTGTCAATAATTTCTGAAAAGGCTTAAGTTTCGCTGTTTTCATAATATAATTTCCTAGTTAATAAAATCAAAAGAGATTTAATATATAGATTTCTCATTTTGAAGGGTAAGTATAACACAATTTTGCCTGAAAGTCAAGCATTATCGCCTTATCTTTACCGGGAATCGTGCATAATTTTACATCTATAGAAGGATTATACATGATTCCAGGCAAAAGTCAAGCACTTTCGAGCATTAATTTGGATTTATTATGTGAGGTAAATGAGAGTGGTTCGCATTTACTATAGTTCGATGTTACTCCACTTCTGAAGTTTTATATTTTTTGCTTGTGAGCAAAGTTCTAAAGCTTCTTTACTGATGTAACCTTTTTTGATGAGTATTTCAATCATACAATATATATCACCCAACTCAGATTCGAGATTATCGAATCCAGAATCAAATCTGATTATTTTGGATGCTTCAACTGAAGCCTCTGCACATTCTTCCATGAGAATGGTTAGAATTTCATGTTTCTCGTTACTTATCATAATATAAATTACCTTTTAAAAGAGTTGTAACTGTTTATCTCTATAGTAAGTCTTTTCTTCTTCCGCAACCTCAAACTCCAGTTGTGTTTTCTGTAAAATCTTCGATTCTATCTCCACTTCAAGTTCTAGTATTCTTTGTTGATTGAACTGTGCTAACGTAGTCATGATTTTTCCTTAACTTATGAATTTATCGGCAATTCCTAAATTGATACACTCATCTGCTGTTAACCAAACATCTGTAGGCGGTAACAGTTTTGATTTTATGGATTTCTCTTCCATGTATGTTGCTCGTTTCAAAACATCAACCATTCGTTTATTTAATAACTCAGTTTCTTTATATTGTGCCTTTATATCGTGGTGTTTTCCATAAACTTCACCTGTATATTGGTGGCACATAATACTAGCATATTTACCAATATATCTTTCACCTTTCATTCCTGTTGCGAATACTAGAAAAGCTGCACTCATAACATTACCAATTCCAAAGGTTCGAATCTGTCGTTGTGAATTATGCATGATATCAATTAGAGCAAATGCATCAGTCAAACTGCCACCTGTTGAATTGATAAACAATGTTAAAGGAACTTCAGATTGCAAGGTATTCTCATATGCAATCCACCGAATAATCTCAGTAACATTTTCTTCACATATTTCACCAGTAAGAAAATTAATGTGGTTGTTAAGTAACGCAACATTAATTCTTTCTGAAGAGAAGAGTAGTTCGTCTAAATCCCTCTTATCATCAACTGGTTTTTTGTATTTTTGTAGTCTCTTTTTTTTCATTTGTATGCCATTCGTAAGCGGTTTTTATAATCGAAGTGATGTTATACTTCGGCTCGTATTTTAATATCTCTACCGCTTTGGAGATGTCTGCGACTAAACTTTCTGCATCTCCATCTCTTCTTGGGTTGAGTCTGATTGTAATCAATTTCTCAGATACTTTCTCAACTTCGGATAAGATTTCATAAACTGAATGACCTTGGCCGGTACCAAGATTAAACACATCTGATTTACCACCCTTATTTAGATATTCTGCCGCTAATATATGAGCATCAGCAACATCATTTACATGGACATAATCTCTTACACATGTGCCATCTTTTGTATTGTAATCATCACCATTTAATTCAAATTCTATATCACTTCTTTCATATTTCTTATCACCTAAGCTATATATTAAGCATGGTATTAAGTGTGTTTCTGGTTGATGGTCTTCACCAAACTCGCCATCTTTATCTGCACCAGTTAAGTTAAAGAATCTAAAAATTACATAATTTAATCTTGACTTACTAATTATCTGTTCTGATAATTCTTTGGAGTGGCCATAAGGTTGATTGAATTCTATTTCATCATCTTCCTTAATTATTGTATTTTTTGTTTTGTAGACAGCCGCTGTTGAAGAGTAAATGATATTTTTCACACCATGTTTATTCATAGCGTTTACAACAGCACAAGTTCCACCAAGGTTGACATCATAGAATTCAGTTGGTTCTAATACAGATATTCCTGCTTCTATTCTAGCCGCCAAATGAATTACTAAATCAAAGTTCCAGTTACCAAGAACACTTTCTAATCTAGGTCCGTCTCTCACATCACCAGCGTGCATAACATCGACATAAGGATTGAAGTTGTGTTTGTTATCGAACCCATGAACATTCCAGTTGGCCTGTTTCATGGTCTTTGCTAAATGGGAACCAAGATATCCAGATACGCCAGTAATCAATACTCGTTTGCCTATCTGATATTTCAGATTCTCTATTTTATCTTCAAACCTCATTCTGTTGATGACTCCACTATTGATATGCCTGGACCAACTTGATGAATCTTTTGTTTAATTGTCCATGGATATACTTCACCATATTTCTCTTTTGTTATTTTGTTGCCGTCAATAAAGAATTCCTTTGTTACAGAATTTTCATTGCCATCTAGACGATAGTTGACTGTATATTCATTAGAACATTGGCCTTTTGGAAAGTGGGTTTTTAATGCTCTGAAGAATTGTCTATCTGCACCCCATTGTCCGTACCAAGAATGTCCAATTTTAGTTGCAATATCTCTTCGTATGGCAAAACATGATGTGTCAATATGTGTAACTTGCTCATTAAAATAAGCAGGCCATTCACCAAGAGATTCACAATTGTCTTGGCATATAAACTCACCATCTTTATCCACAATTCTTCTGAGAGAATAAGCCCAATCTACCCCCGATTCTATTGTTTTAACCATATGTTCAATGTGGGTTGGTTCTAACCAATTATCTTCATCAAGATAGATGATGATATCAGCATTAACTAAAAATGAGCAGGCTGCGTACACACGATGACCGTACCAGTCTTTACCAACATTTTCGTCAAGACTAATAGTTTTAATTGATGGCATATTTCTACACCAACTAGGAATCTCTACTCCTATTCCATCTTTGAAAATGTAATGAATAACGTCTTTGTATGTTTGGTCTTTGACCGAGTTTAGGTTCTGTTCTAGATGTTCAGAACCAATGGTCGGAGTTACAACTGCAACTCTCATTTTCAATCTTCTTTTTTGAGGTCTATTAGTGTAAAAGCATCATTAACTAATGATTTAGTTAGATGCCTAATACCAATATCTTTTTTCAGAAGACCAACTAATATTTTAGCTTCATCTTTATGTAAGCCTTCTAATATCAATAACATTAATTGTTTCTTTCTTTTAGGTGTCAACATGGTTGACCTAGAATCCCCTTTAATGAATCTATATAATTTAGCAGTCTCGCCTTGAAGATATGTGAAGTTCAATCCAGCTGGGTCAATAGATGGCCTGTATTCTGGAATCTCTACATCAAATTCAACATTGTCATCATATAATAATTCGAAGAATTGTCTTAGTGCTTTAGTGTCATACTTTTGAAGCACAGCAATCCTATCTTTCTTGTTTGCTCCTAGTTCTACTTCTGTGAATATTTCTGAGAATAAATTTATCATATTAGAATTCGTCAATGACCTCCAGTAAATTTTTAAGGCGATTAGTTATCATGTAATTCATAAACACTTGTTTAGTATTAGTGGTAGCTTTATCGTACGTTTTGAGAATTAGTTCTTTTAAATTCTCTGGTATTTTAGTTAAGTCAATAAGCATTTCATTTCTTATAAAGTTTCTATACATTTCATCTGTACAGAATTCTTTTGGGTCTTGATTTAACCATTTAATAATCTTTACTTCTGTTATTGGTCTCTGACGAATTCCCTCTACAAACACATCATCATTAGATAATATATTAGGAACGCCATCTGATTTGTCACCACGAATAATCAATTGTTTTAATTGAACAGCAGGTAATGGTTCTACTAATGCCTTTTTCATGATTGGTGAGTATTGTTCTACATTGGGCCACTTTTGTAATTGAACGAAATCTTTGTCTGATGAAAGAATCATTATCTTTTGTGTAGCACAATATTTCATTGTTAATATTGCAATCACATCATCAGCCTCACATGTGTCAATCTCGACAACTTTATAAGGTGAATGTTTTCTAATCTCGTCTTTGATTAAATGTAGGCAGGAGAAGATTGAATTCCAGTCATGACCAGATTTCTGTCTAGCTTTTTTACGACTTGCCTTATAGTTTGGGAATAAATCTTTACGCCAAAAGTTTTTACTATCACAAGCAATAACAACTTCTGGACCGTGTGATTGTTTGTATTTCTTTACATAGGTTCTAATCGTGTTGAGAATCATGTGTCTTACCATAGATTCATCAACAGGACCATTTGTTGAACCGATATGTTCCATCAGGTTAGAAATAGCTACCTGGTTATAATCAAATATTATCATGTTGTTATTATATCAAATTTAGAAGGTTAAAGAGGCAATCATTTATTTTCTTTTTCTCTTTTTGCATCGTCCATATCTCTTGTCCATTCCATTGCAATATCCTCATAGAAAATTCCAACACTTCTTTTAGGTTGGCCGTCTTTGTCATATCCGAGAGACGTGCATCTATGTTTCATTCTCATCTCTTGATTCTCACCATAGAAGTTATCAATCCAATTACCACTTTCTAGATACATTTTACAATTTCTAATGTAACCTTCCAATGATGCTAACTGAGCAATTGCACCCTTTACGTTCTGTCTAACCGCAACTTTAAGACTCGCAACCTTATCTTGTGAAATCTTAATCCACTCTTTAACGTTAGACATGGTTAATGGGTGGACATCGGGTAAGGATTGAACTTCTTGTGAAATATTCTTGTATTCAGGTGGGTTTTCTTTGAGTCTCTTCTCACGAGCGAGTGTTAATCTTTCGACTGCAGCCGCTTTCTGTTCTGGAGACATTGGCTTTCTATGCTTTTTTATCTTATTCATAATATACCTCAAGTGTTTCAAAGATGTAATAATTGTTATATTATCACTTATTTATATAAGTATAACATAAATAGCTCCCAATGTCAAGCTATAGTAGGCAAATATGGATTTTTTAAGTTTAGTAACTGAAGTAGGTTTCCCAATAGCAGCTGCAATAGCTGCCGGGTATTTTGTATTTTTAACATTAAAGTTCATTCTATCAGATGTGACTGCAAATGTCAAGCGCCTAAGTGGTATTATTACCGCATTAGATAATCGTGTAAAAACTATGAATCACGATGTAATTCGTATAGACACTCTCATGTCATCAGCATTAGGTCTCAAACCAGATATAAATCGTATTGCCCGAGCTGATGGAAAGAATGACGCTAGAAAAGATTAATATGAACATGAAACGTAATATAGTAGCATCACTGTTATTTGTATCTCTCAATTGTTTCGCCGAAGGTATTAATGTAGATAAGGTTTATATGGCCAATCAATCTGGTGGGTATATTGTATTGTCTCAGGAAGAGTGCAAATTAACTAAATATAGTGATAATTATAAACTTCGAGCTTATGCAACAACAAGTGAACCTGGTGTTGAATATGAAGCTTGCTACGATGTGCCATCAATACAAGGCGCTCCTGATATTCCAGGATTTAAAATATTCCCGATAGTAAATTATATAGATGAAGATGGAATGATAGTAGAGTTTCATCTAGATATGTTTTCTGTTGATATGTTACCACACGAAGGACAAACGATATGAAGAATTGGATATTAATTTTAGTATTATTTTCAACGATAGTAGTGGCTAAACCATTGCTAGTTAATCAACTATTTCCGAGTCTTCGAGTAGTTTTATCTCCCGATATTAAATGTTATGATGGCAATGGCCATAAGGCAGTAGCTCAAAGGATTGATAAGTTATATATTCCTGGTTGTTGGACATATGAAGAAGGACATCCAGAATTAGTACATATAGAATGGGATAAGGGAGATTTTTCAGTTCTTCCATTAAGTGACTTTATTACAATAGACGAAAAAGAAGACTTCATTTAAAGTTATAAATATACGATGAATAATGAAAGCCACTTTAGAGAACTTGCAGTTATCATATCAATTATTATGGTGATTGCATACTTCAAAATCTTTATATGAAATTTGATGAACTATTTCACATAGTACTTTATTTTACTGTATTGATTTGTTTCTGGTTCAGTTTTCATAATATAGGTGATAAAACTAATCACATCTCAATAACATTGGATACAATTGAAGTAACAGGTGAGGATGTTGATGGATAATATAGCAACAATAATAACAGACTATGGTTTTCCAACCATAGCATCTTTTGGTCTTGGATATCTAATATTCTATATTTGGAAATGGGTAACAGGTGAAATTAATATTGTTATTGCTCAAGCAACCAAAACTCTAATAGATTTAATTGACCGTGTTCGTATGCTTGATAATGATTTAATTCGTCTCAACCAAAAACTCAATACACTATTGCAAATACGAGAAGAAGAATCCCGTAAAAAGGGACAAGATAAATAACTATAAGTAGTTACTTGGAAGTAAGTCGATATACTCCATCAAAATCTTTTGGTTTTCCTTTATACAATCTTTGTGTCATGTTATCATAATAATCAATAAGATTAATATTTCTATTTTTCAATTTCACAGTCAATAATATTGCAGTCTCCCATTTCCCAGCATAATACGCTCTAAGAAACTTCTTATGACCAGATTCATCATCTAGTTCTACAATCGTATATACTTTCACTCCAATAGTTTTACCTTTAACAGCAATCGTATCTAATTCTACAACTGGATAATATTCGTTGACCAATTCGGCAGTTCTAGGTCCTAATATGATTCTAACGCCATATGTTTTACTTTGACCTTCTAATCTTGCAGCTAAATTGACTGCATCACCTAGGCAAGTGTAATCGAAACGTTGAGTGCTACCCATATTACCAACAACAACTTCGCCTGTATTAATACCTAATCCCATTCCAAATGCAGGAACGTTTTCTTTGTTAATTTCTCTGTTAAAGGTGTCTAGGTCTCCTAACATTTCTAATGCGGCTTTGACTGAATTCAATGCATGTTCTTTATCATCAAGTGGTGCATTCCAAAATGCCATTTGAGCATCACCAATATATTTGTCGAGTGTGCCATTGTATTTTATAATCTTAGCAGTCATTGCTGTCATATATCGATTCATGATTGAAGTGAGGCCTTGAACATCTTTGCCATAGTGTTCAGATATCGTTGTGAATCCACGAACATCAGTAAACATAATAGATAACTCTCTAGTTTCTCCACCCAATCTTAATAGTTCTGGATTCTTCTGTAACTTCTCAACAAGTGCTGGTGACAAGTAAGTTCCAAATTGTTTCTTTATAAGAAGTTTCTGGTTGAGTTCTGAAACAAACTTAATTGTGTAAGCAATTCCATATATCACTCCTAATGAAACTATAGGATAAAAAGCGTCTATTAATATCGCTTCTTTGGTAAATAAATATACAGAATAATAATATAAACTACCAATGATGCCAATGTTGAAAACGATTCCATATTTCCACCTTGTAAATAAGATTAGAATGATTGATAATAATAATATACTAATTAACTCGGCACCAGTTGCCCAATCTGGTCGTGATATGTTTATCTGATTAGAAAGTGTTGCTATTAATGAAGCTTGTGCATGATGAGGCCATACTTCGCCAATGCTTGTTGATAAAGGATTAGCCAACCCACTTGCAGTTACTCCAACAATTACTATTTCATTATTAAAGTTTTTTGGTAAGTCAGTTAAACTATATTCAATTCCTTTTTGTCGCCAATCTATCCATACACGGCCAAGAGTATCTGTTTTTATTTTACCAAACTGTGGTATTCGAAGTGCCTGTATGCCCAACTCATTAAACTTTATTTGAAAGCTTGGGTCATTAGCAATGACTCGTAAAACTTCTAATGATAGATTTGGATATAATGTATCACCACTTGAAATGACCAGTGGCATTCTTCGTACAACGCCATCAACTTCTGGAAATGTATTAACTATTCCAACACCAATTGCATTGTCTTCTAATGATTTTATATTAGCAATGATTCCAGGATAGTCTACGGTTTTATTTGTACTGTCTCCTATTGATACTGCACCTGGATTTCTTGGTTCATTTTTAGTTTTGTCTGCTCCTATATTTGGCAGAACAACGGGATATTCTTTTAGTGTTTTAGCAAACACTTTATCTTGACCTAATCTGTCTGCTTCAGGCATCATTATATTCCAGACAACCAACCCGGCGCCTCGATTATATAAGTCTTCGACTATTGTTGCGTAAACATTTCGACTAAAAGGGAATTGACCATAGTCTTCAAGTGCGGATTCATCAATATTAACTAAATGGATTCCATTAATTGTTTCTACTTTTGATGATATGAGTGTATCAAAATACCGAAGTCTTAATGATTCAACAAATGCTGGGTCAATCACTCTTAAAGGAATAATTAATAAAAGAAGTAGAAGTGCCCACCAAGGTGATATTAGTTTTTTCATGAGTATATTTATTCTTGTGTCAGAGAGACTGAACAACCACCAATGGTGTAACAAACTTGTGTTAATGAATAGGATTGATTCGAACTGCCTTGTTGTGTTAAATCTACAGTGCTTGATGCCGAACCATAAGTTAAGTCAATAGTTGCATTGTGAGCTCCTGTTCCCTTTTGTAAAATGGTTACATTGTGTGCATTGCCAGTTAATGTTATATCTGCAAATTTAGTTGAATTTTCCATTTGTATAACATCTATTATATTACTATTGCCAGTTACGCCTATAAATAATTGTTTTTCAGATGCATCTTTCTGTAGAATATCAAAATTACTAGAATTGCCAGTCACATCAATCTCCGCATAATGTCCAGCTGTGCCAGTTGCTCTCTGTATTATTTCAACAGCGTTCAAGTTGCCATCGACATTAAGTTTAATAATATGGTCACCACTAGAATCGCCATCTTCTGCCCCCAAATCTGTTCTATCTTGATAAAGGTCAAGGTCGTTTGAATCGCCATCGAGCATTAATTCAATTAAATTAGGACCAGAAGAAGTTGGCGAACCTTGTTTAATCAAAATGTTATTACTATCACCAGATATCGCAGAACGTTCAACTCCTATTCCTCTTATGTGATTGCCGGTACTTCCGTCTTGTAGAATATTGATTGTATTACTATCACCAGCTTGGTCTATGTAAACCGAGTTATCTGGATTGGTACCACTACTCGCTGTTGCAGCTCTGGAGGCCGCAGTTGATATATTAGTTGTTTGTCCGGATGAAATGCCTGGGCTCGTTGTAACAGTTGTCGATGTCGCTGGTCCTGATGTTGTTGTAAAGTCGTCTGCAAAGTTCATGTAAGTTCTGGTTGCACCATCTATAGACCAAAATTGTCTTAACACAGCACCTCCGCCCCATTCAGACATTATTCTATAATATGAATAT
>Ga0105051_10000804_pt1 | contig 43172 bp, 30 predicted proteins | sample FRY02_FD_78383 | JGI IMG/M metagenome (GOLD analysis project Ga0105051, IMG submission 78383) | Freshwater microbial communities from Lake Fryxell liftoff mats and glacier meltwater in Antarctica - FRY-02 (megahit assembly) | ecosystem: Environmental > Aquatic > Freshwater > Ice > Glacier... | reverse complement strand
TTGGGCAATCACCTGTTCGCTGCGCAATGCGCAACGACCAGCCATTTAAAATACCAGTGTCCGTTGTCGCAGTGTCGCTGACACGCAATCGCCACACACCTGCAGACTTCTGCAAGTCCAAGTCTGAGAGCGGGCTTGATGGAATTGTTCCGCCACCATCATCGTCGTAGGTGGTGATGATGTTGTCGGTACCCGAGCCAGTATTGTTATGCAATCGCACCACGGTGCCGGCGGGTGACTGCAATTCAACAATCAAGTCGCCGATGTAGGTGTGCGAGATATTCACCGCAACATCTAAATCGGCGATGCACACATCATCAAGCACTGTGATGTAGCTGTACACAGTGGAGTTGTCGTTCACGGTCAGCGGACAATCGGTAGCCGCATAGACCTGTCGACCAACTTCAAGTGAAGCGGTTCGAGTGCTGGCGCCAACGCCGCCACTGTTATTTAAGAAATTAATCTGACCCGCGTAGACACCCGCCGCCAATGTGTTGGCCGATGAATTGATCGCAACCACGACAGTACGCGTTGCGTTCAACGCATTCAGTGTGAATGTTTGCGAAGCCGAACCATCCACGCTAAGCCAGGCTGCGTTGGTATTCACCGTCACAGAAACCGCTGAGGATTTGGTGCTGGTAATCACATACGAAGCCGTCGCTGTGAATGGACCACCCACCGCGCCGCCAGCGGTTAAGCCAGTGGCAGGGGTGATGGACATTCCGGTCTGTCCAACTTCAACTGTGTAGCGCAGAGTGGTGTTGACCGAATTACTGACATCGCGAAAGACAACATCTTCGGTGTAGACGCCAGCAGCCAGCGCGTTAAGCGCCGAACCAGCCGAGACCACAACGCTGGCGCTTCCGGTGTTGGCCGCAAGTGAACCTGTCACTTGCGCGGTGCCGCCGTTTAACAGCAGGCCAATGTTGTTGGTAAGCGTTGCGCTGTAGCTGACCGCGCTTTGCGATGCATTGTTAAGCGTGTGCGTGGTCGGAAGATTAGAGAACGGTCCGCCCACATTGCCCATCGCGGTCACGGCGGAACTTGGCGAAACACTCATGCCCGCGGTGGTGCGGGTGTTCAATACCATGGTGCCGGTGTTGTCTGGATCAAGCCACGATTTCAACTGCGTAGCAGCGGTGCCGCCACCAAGCCACGAAACCGAGACGCGACCATAGAAATCGTTGGTCACGCTGGTGCAACTTGCGGTGCCACCATGCAATTGTCCAACCACTTGATGATTCTGATTAAACAAAGGTGAACCCGATGATCCGCCTTCGGTGGTGCCCAATTCCCAGTTGCCGATGCGAATATGCGTGCCGTCGCCTGGCGAAGTTGAGCCGCTGTAACTGGTGGTGGTGGAGGCGTTGTAATCAAAGCTGATGCGCTTTTCATCCACATTGGGATGGTGAATGCCGGTGCTGGCGGTGGTCTCCACATTGCGCGCATCCCAGCCAGCGAATGAAACTTTCCACAATGGATTTGGCGCTTGGGAAAGTTGCACCAGCGTAAAATCGCTGGCGCTGCTGCCAGCGCGGAAAGTAGAGCCAGTGTTGAACTGGGTCAACGAACCATTGCCGGTCGAACCACTCGCGGTGCTGCCGGGTGTTCTGCAAGTGGTATTTTCATAGTTCCAAAAGCACACCAGTGACGCGGCATTGCTTGAAGTGACGGTGCAATGAAAGGCAGTTTGAAAGTAGGGGGTTAAATCTTGACGAACATTATTCACCATGAAACCAGTGCAGAAACGCGATCCGCCGGTGCTGATCACAGCGACCGATGGAATCTCGTTGCGCCACGCATCGCCTTGCGCGCAGATGGTGTCCACATTGCATGAACCGCTTTTCGCCATCACGATCGCGGCGATATCCATAAAGCGTCGATAGCCGGCGTTGACCGAACCAAGTGTTAAACGAATATCTTGTCGCATATCGCGCTCGACGCTAAGTTCGATCACAATTTCGTTGCCTGGCACAGGAGGCGTCCACAATTGTCCGTGATCGGCGTTGTCGGCATTGGTGAATGGACGCACGATCGAACCCATGTCGCCGGAATACACAAACAGCGCGGCAGTTTTTGGAAGCCAAAATTGCGTGAAGCCAAGGTTCATGCTGACTGCGTTGTCACAGATCACACGCAAGCGCCAGACATCGCGGGCAACACCAGCGTCGTCGATGATCGTCTCCCATGTTCCATCGGTGGCTGGGGTGATATGCACCAGTGTTGGCACGGCGTAGCGCGAAGGTTCTTCACCAGCACGAAGAAGGTCATCTTCGATGGCGATCTGATCCATGATCAGGTCGGGCATCTGGCGCTGGGCGACATCCACGCTGGGCTTCATGGTGAAGGCGCCAGCGGCTGGTTTTTCCAGCGGCGGCGCAGCGACAGCGGATCGTTCGCTGGCAACACTGATCATCAACGCGGCAAAAACAACAACGGCCAGTCGTGAAATAGACGAGGTCTTAACAAGGTCAGAAAGCAACATGATGTATCTCCAGGGTAATGCCACCACAATCCAAGCCGAGTTGGCATTGGTCTTAAAATTACGATAACCCAATGCGGCGTTTATGCATAAATAAATGCGGAACTTGTTTCAATTCTTTCAGATATATCTGCTCAAACTTGCACGCGGAAAGCTGTTGATGCAGGGTGCGAGCCATAGTGCGAGCCATGTTCTGCGTTGCAAGTTGCAAGTTGTAACTCGTGCGCCCACAGCCAATATGATTTAACAGAATACCCATTATGGGCGGATAGGGGGTTTGAATCATCCCTCGTCAAGATCACGCTCTTCCAAAGGCCGACTTATTTGATAGCGACCGTCTAGCCATCGGCCAAGGTCAATATCTCGACAACGCGAACTACAAAATGGCCAATGTGCGCCAAATATTTCACAGGGCACTTCGCATGAAGGACATGGCTTGGGTGCAAGCGCCGCGGCGACACGCGTGGTAAGCGTGCTGCCATCGTTGGCGATAACAATCATCCTATCGTTCTCGCCAATCGCCTCGATGTGAACTTGCAGATGCTTGATCGGCACCACGCCAGGAACGCGCATTGGCCACTCGACAGCGCAGATCGCCGTGGTGTCGCTGGTGTCGATGCCCGCATCGCGAAGTTCATCAGCGTGGCGAAGTCGATAGGCATCCACATGCACAAGATCGCAGATGTTGCCGGCGTAGCGATGCATCAGCGTGAAGGTTGGACTGCTTACAAGATTTGCTTCGCAACCCAAACCCATCGCCATGCCGCGTACGAAGCAAGTTTTTCCAGCGCCAAGATCGCCATGCAATGCCACGCAATCTCCAGGTGACAATTGCTCGGCAAGCGCTCTGCCAACTCGCTGCGTGGATTGCGCGTTGGCGGTGTGCACTGTGAAGCCGATCATTGCATTGTGCATCTTGTAACGCCTTTTACTGGAAGCCAAATCTGTGGAAGCTCGCCGTGTTGGACAAACTCACTTCCACATCCGACAGCATGCAAATAATTCGCGGCGCGTTGGGTGTAGGCATAGGTCGAAGAATGCCCACGCAGGAAATCGGTGTGCGCCCCCTGCCAATGACCGATGGAATGGTTCGCGTTGGGGATGCGGCGAACAATAATTCATAATCTTCTCCATCGCACATCGCTTGTTGCCAACCGCAGCCCGGCCAACATGGCAACGAGGCCGCGTCGATCACCGCTTGCATGTCGCTGGCTTGGGCAAGTCGCATCGCATCCTGAGCCAAGCCATCAGAGATGTCCATCATGGCGTGCAAATCACCACCGAGCGAGCAGATCAACGACTCGGCTTCATCAAGCCGTGGCGTAAAATCAAGATGACGACCAGTGCCATCAGCAAGCAGCGAACCGCCCAATTTTCCGGTGACAAATAGTTTGTCGTTGGCGTGGCCACCAGACCGTAAAATCGGCGGCAATGCAAGGGAAATTGGTTCGGCCAGCACGGTGACTGAAACCGTCAAAGGTCCATCGCCTCGATGCACAGCGGTGTCGCCGCCAATCAACGGCGCGTTAAAGTGCAACGCCGTGCGGCGGATGCTTTCCACAAGACGCATGGCGAACTCGGCGCTGGCTTGCATTGGTAACACGCAACTTGCAAGCGTGGCGATGGGACGCCCGGCCATGCCGGCCACATCGCTTATGTTTCGAGCGACTGCCTTGTGACCGATGGCTTCTGGAGTGGTGCCAACGGAAAAGTGCACCCCCTCTACCACCTGATCCACACCAGCGAGCAGACCGTGGCCGTGAAAATCAAGCAGCGCAAGATCGTCGCCAGGACCCACAAGAACACGCGGACCAAGCCCCTTGGAGTTTTCGCGAATGTAGTCGTGCAAATCGTTTTCACAAAAAGTGTCAGACATGTGTGACCTCCGCTTGAAGCATGGTATGCAGAAACGGTGGATGCACACGCATATTTTTAAGCATGGCAACATGTCGAGCGGTGGCCCCTTGTTCTTGGGCGATCACCGCCCTGCCCGCGGCCGCCATCTCGCTTCGCAGTTGCGGATTATGAAGCAGTTGCGCAAGGTCACGGACAAGATCGCTGCGACTGGTCACACGCAACCCACCCGCTTCGATCAATTTTTCAGCAGTGTGTTGAAAGTCACCGTAGCGCGGACCGATCAGCGTGGCCTTGCCAAGGGCGATGGGTTCCATCATGTCACTGCCATGCAGGTTGTCAAAACTTCGACCCACCACCACGACGGTTGCAAGTGCGTAGGCTTTTTGAAGTTCACCGATGGTGTCAAGAAGAAAGCGCGTGGCAGCAGGGTTTGATGTATGTGCGTTGTTTGCACTTCGTCGCACGCATCCAGGCATGGCGGCAGCGGCGCCATCAAACCACTCCGGCTTGCGAGGCGCACACAAAAGTTGCACACCTTCGGGCATCGCCGCGTGCAACATGGCTTCTTCACCAGGCGCGGTGCTGCCCGCAACCACCAGCGGCTTGCGTAGATCAATACCCAATTCATCTGCAAGACTTTGCGCACCATCTACGCTGTTGCACACTTGCGCGGTATCCCACTTCATGGTGCCAGTCACCTGCACGCGATCGGCAGCAACACCCATGGCAATAAAGCGATCGGCGTAGGCCTGCGTTTGCGCGGCAACGCATTGCAATTGTGCAAACATATTGCGCAACAACGCACGACCCAATCGATAACTGGAAAAACTTCGCTCGCTTAGTCGTCCGTTCACAACCGCGACGGCAATGCCGCGTTGCGTGCAGGCTTGCATAAAGTTGGGCCAGACTTCAAGTTCAATCAATGCCACCTGCGTAGGCGCGATGCGATTCAGAAATCGCCGCACTGCGAAACCGATATCAAATGGATAGCGCACAACAGGAATGCGCTGCCCGAAAAGTTGCAGCGCGCGGGCGTAGCCAGTGTCGGTGGTCACACACAACACCACATCACCGTGGGCGCTGGTGGCTTGAATCAATCCGCGCGCGGCGTTTACTTCGCCAACACTGACAGCATGAATAAGCAGTCGGCCACCAACTCCGGGACTGGCAAGCACAGCGCCTTGACCAAAGCGCGCCGCCCAATCGGTGCGATGTTTACCCTTACTGATCATGCGCCAACCCCACAGCGGCAAGGTCGCGGTGGTCGCAAGCACATAGGCGGCGTCAACGAAAGCACTCATAGGCTGCATGGTAGGAAGTGGCATGCGTGACGAGTGATGCGAATGCTGCAAGACACAAGCGCTATTCACTCATGCGCGAGAAGTAAACGATTCGCGGCTGATCGGTTGGACGATTTACATTGGTGCGGTCGACGCACATGACAAAGCGGGCGTCTTCGATGATGCTGTCGGGATCGGTTCCGATCCACTTGCCTGTGGTGGGGTCTTGTTTCACCGTGCGCACTTTAAAGTAGACCGTGAAGACATCGCTGCGTGTGGTGATCAGGTTGCTGATGCCTTTGAAAAGCATGTTCTGCTCTTCGCTGTCACCGTAGGTTGAGTCGGGATTTATGTTCCAGGCAAATGGCATCGGTAACTGGTCCTTCGTTGGGGGTACCGTGTCCACCTTGAAGTCGAATGTTCGTACTCCCTGACGATCGGTTGACAACCGTGCATCCAATGGTTCACGCACACTTTTGGAGTTTCCACCCAAAGCACTTGTCCACTGCGTGTACCAACCCTGCCCTAAACCATCGTCGGTTGTTGCAGCCAATGCACCCGATTCGTAGGGGTTCATTCCAGCGAACCGAATGTTCCATGAGTTATCGAATTGCAAACTTGGAAAGTCAGCAGAAATCGTACTTGGATCAATCCGTGCTGAACGGCTTAGCCCCACAATTTCGCCGATGGTTGAGAATCCATTTTCGGAGCGCATGCCGCGATTTAAAGTCAGAGCGATCAATTGCCCATTCGCCCCAATCATCGATCGACCGCTCGCGATGGATACTGCAGCAGACTGCACTGCGCCAAGTCGATAGGGATTGCCACGATCTTTGTATGTTGGAAACATTGGAAACTGTCCCGTCATGACTTCCAAAGGATGATCTGGATTCGGAAGCCATTCATTGACTGCCTGCAGCGTAAACATGTGGCTTGAATCAAAGTTGTTGCGATACATGTCCATGGCATCGGTGACGAGAACCAATGGATTTTCCGAGAGAAATTTTCCTGGCGGCGAACCAGTCTGGCGGGTATTAAAGGTGTAGTGCCTACCTCGTACGCTTGGGCCAGCGACAGGCGTGTCCAAAAGGAACAAACTGGAACCGGATCCAGCTTCGGTACGCCCAGCGTCGTCGTAGACAAGTTGCGCCATCTGTGGCAAGCATCGAAGGGCTTCCGTTGTTGCGGTATTGATATTGAGTAACCCTTTCACGCCAATACCCTTAAAGCCACCTGAAAGCCAAGGGCTACGATCTCGCTCCCATTGGGCGAGCGAAGTGCGGGTGACAACTTCACCTGATTTATTCGTCGAATCACTCGCAATACCTGGCACTAAATAAGCATCGGTAGGAATAAGGGATCCGATCGGTCGATTGGCATTCGTGTCTTGCCGAGTATCTTGCGAGTTACTACCAATTTCAGTTTTTGCCAGGTCTGTTTTGATTGAGAAAACAGACTGATTCAAGCCCGCGTCTAAATCCGCCCAGTCATATCGCAACGCTGCGCCAGAACCGTCCATCGTAAAGCAGTCAAAGACGCGCTCACCCCACGGCACATTGGGTGCGTACGGGGTTCGCAACGCAGTCGTGCCACCAAACTGCCAGGCCGTTGATGTTGTTTGTCCATTGCTTGCCGTTACAGACTTGAATGCAAAATTGGGTGGATCAACTTGCAAGCGATTTATCATCGGACCTTCGCCGACTGGGAAACCAGGTGTTCTACCTGTCATGATTTCAGCGAAGGTTGCTCTGCAGCCATGGGAAGCAAGTTTTACCCCATTGAGTGTGCGAACCACTGTCGGCAATAATTTGCCGGAAATCCACTCCCCAGGGTAGTCGGATTTCAAAGATAACTGCGCTTTTCCAACTCGATAGGCTGGCCCCCACAAGAACACATCTGTCAATTCACCAAGTTGCTCAAAGTCATCATCTTTCTGCAACATCTGCAGACTGCCATTGTGCGGAATGCGGTCAAGCGTGTTCCATACACCTAACTTAGTCCATGAAGTAGTTGGCGGACTATTCGTGACAAGATTTGGGTATAGATCAATCGGAATTGATAACAATTTTCCAGCACCATCGATTAAGCGGGCAGATTTATCCGCAAGGTAAATCCGAGTAGCTGGGTCTTTGGGTGCAATCGGAGAATATTCTTCCCAACTACCATCCACAGAAATATTGGGTGAAGCCCAAGTTGGCAATACAAATTGTGTGTTCGTGGCAAAGATTCCAACTATAGGGCTCGTGGCATCACCGTAATAGGCATAAGACAGCATCGGGTTGACAGGGGCCGGTTGGGGCCACAGTACTGTTTCGCAATTAAATGCCGTCGGCTTCCGTAGCACTAACTCAGGCCAACTATTCAGGGCGACTGGGATATTCGCAGCGCCAGCAACACCTTCAATTGTTTCGGCATTCAGAAACCGAAAGTCCGGCAACGGTGCGAGCACCGGCGATAGAAGCCAGCCGTTGGTTGACAAACTATCCATCCACTGTGATGCCAACCATCGCGTGGCAGCAGTTCCAGTAGGCACTGGATTCCACAAATCTGGATCTACGATGTCGTATAACAACGGAGTTCCAAGGACGGGTGGCGTTGGCACAACTAATTTTCCAAGTGAAAAAGTATCACCCAATGCGGTTCCATAGAGATACTCCGAACTATTCTGATCAATCAAAATTTTTCCCTCTTCAATAGCCCGATCCGTGGGCCTGGGATTCTTTTTGGTGGCTGCTGCTGACCGTGTATTCATCGAGCGGCTGGTGGGATAGGGCTTTGCCTCAGTGCCAGAAACAACATCCATTAATTCAAACCGAGAAGGTCTGCGTGGATTACTTGTGATGTCTGGTTCGCTACGAGATGCAAATACAAATCGAGGTGCCCGTTGATCCGGCGGAATAAATCCAGTGGTTGCTGTGGCAAGCGCCGGCGCAAATGAATAAAAGGAAAACTGGTTGCCAGTCGTCGCTGGATCCACAACCAATTGGCGAACCCACTGCCAAGGATTTGGCGCAATTGCAGGAGTCATGGCACTCACATTGACAGTTGCAAATTCTGCATGGAACAATTTGCTCCAAGAGCGCGCCACTCGTGTCCAAGTCACAAAGTAATCTTTGGAATCTTGAAGTCGATTCACCCCCGAAACAACTCCATCACTACGCCCAAGCATGATTCCCGGGATCACCGTTGGAAAAATATTTCCAGAAAGCCGTTCCTTCAGATGAAGATCGTCCTTCATGCTTGGGGTGAGGTGTTGCAAACGATGATCAGAAGTTGGCGGCACTTGCCCCACCAAGTCGAGAGAGTCGACATAGCCAAGCAACCATTTTGCTGTTGGCGGTGGAAACAGTGAGAGATCGCTGCCAGGCTCATTAAATGAATCGACCAATGGATCAGGAAGGATCGGTGGTGCGGGAGACGCGCCCACCAATTGATACAGATCGCGTTTCACTGCTGCTGGATTCAGCGGATCGCGATCCGTTTTTGGCGGAAGCGAAATCCGTGCGCACGCGCTCCAAAATCTTCCGCTGGTGACAAGATTGCAATCTCGATTTGCAGAAGGATTCGAAACCGATGTCACCACCGACTCGTGATCAAATGAACTGTCTGCATCGAAGCGATCCACTTCCATCGTCTGTTCAAGTTGCAGATATTCCCCGCTGGCCGTGGTCTCATCCCACGGTATTCCACCATAACTTGCAGGTTTATCAGCGCGCAATGTAAATATTTTGGTTGCATCTAGAAAATCAATCTGTGATTTCCGTAGCAGTGCTTGCCTGGCGTTTTGGGCGCTTGGGTCACGCAATACGCGGTGCAACGAGATGCCACGCTTTAAATTGTCCGCAGTCAATGTTTCACGGAATGCGCGCAAGTCAACAACACGGCGCTTCCACATTCGTGAACACTGATCCGAAGCCGTGATTGTTGCACTCACGGTTTGGTCGCGATCGGCTGGATCAATCGCCATCGCATTCAGAAGTTTGCTGCCAGGCAACAGGTTTCCTGGTTTTGTTTGCGACTGCGTGCGCTGAATTTTGGATGACCAAAACAGAGGGTTCGCAGTCGGCGATGTGGCGATATTTGCGGGAGGCACCGTGGTAGTGGTGGTGGGCCAATCAATCACCCCGCCATCCGACAACTCATACAGATCAAAATAATCAAGCCACCGCCTTCGAAACCATGGGTCCCACTGCGCAACTGCGGCAAGATCAGCCTGATTGTTGACAATCGTTGCCGACACAAGGGACCCCGGCAAAATTCCGCCAGTTGTTACATCAATATCTGCAGCATAAGTAGTTCCGCCATTTGATTTGCCTTCCGGGTTACCGACAACATTGGCGATCAAGTACACCGTGGCTGTTGCTGGCGCCGTTTCAGTTCCTGGATTTAAATACAACGGAACAGGAATGCCATTTTCGTCATACACATAGTCCCCGTTTGCATCTTGCTCAAAGTCAGGAAAGTCATAACTGGTTCCGAAAATCTCCAACCTAAAGTCGCCAAGGCGCAAGGGCTCGTTCCAAGGATTGGCCACTTGAATCACAATAATTGGCGTGCGAATTTCATCAAGTTGATCTCGCTTAATATCAATATTCGCAGGGCTTGGAACACCACGCGCTTCACCCGGTAGAGCAACTTGACCTACTCGGCCATTTACAACAGCAACCAACTTGCTTCCAGGTAATCCATTCGAGGATGGCAATTGACTGGCGGTCTTTGGAATCCGCTGAAACCATTCCATCTGATCGATCAGGGTTGAGTATGCAGATACCCATGGGTATGAGGGCGGTCCGCTGGTCACTTTGCCATTCTCAGTTTGGGCAGTGAGCAAAAACTTTCGCGTGTTGCCCTGAACACCTGATCTTGCAACCTTAATGTCACCAGCGACATCAAGTGTGGTCGCTGGATAGGACCATCCAAAGAAACATTCCAGTAGGAAGGGGTGCTTTTCAATTCCTGGAAATACAATATCTGCAGTATTTTGGTCAGGGAGTGTGATACCCGTACCAGGTTGTGGGGAATTGTTATTTGGAATGCTATTGGGATTCTTGCTTGGATCTACTGCGCATAAAGCCTGCGCAGCGGCTGGCTCTTTAAGCGATTTTTCTCGCCAATCTGTCGCAGCATTGGTTGCAAAGTCACCGAAATCCGTGGCTTGTCTAAGAAAGGTTAGGCCAAATCCAACGCCATCCCGTTTAGAATCGGCTACCGAATAATGATTCGGAAGAATTGGCTGCCATACTGGTCGTAAGCCAAACCAAGTCCATTTCGTCAAGTCAACAGATGGAATATCACCTACTGCTGGCGCAAACTCTCGCATAAGCGTTGGTCGAGAACGCCATGTGGCTATGTTTGCAGCCATACTTGCTGTGAGTGCTTCGGTTGACCACGCACTTCGCCATGCCCATGCATCCACGCCTGTGCCAGCGACTGGCGAGTTCATCATCTCTACCGTCGGCTGTTGTAAACCAAAACGCAATTGATCCACAAAACGATCGGTGTAGCTTGCAAATTGCATGCCTCCCGAGCCAAATTGCTCCAATGTTGGAAGTTTATCGGGTGGGATATCAGAATCATTATTCACATTCGCCCAATTCAACAACTGCCGATGCGGTGAATAGTTGCGCAAAGCTGGCCGAAGTCGTTGTCGTGCTTCGCGGGCAAATTCAATCGTTGCTCGACGCTCTTCGGGAACTGAATTGGCATAACGCAAGATGGGTAAGCCTTCGTCATCTACACGGTCCATCAGATGGCCGAGTACATTCTTCCGATCTTGAACCACTAACGGTTTTCTTAAATCCAATTTACGATTGAGATACTCGAATAGCCCAACACCGCGTTTCAAATCTCTTTCGTTGAGAACAGGGCTTGTGGAGCTAAATACAGTCGGAACACCATCCTTATAAATGTCACTGGTGCATGCAATACGACGGAGGTCATAGACCCCCCACTGCAATTCGCGCGCATCAACGCGGCCATCATTATTTTCATCGCGAGGTCCAGGTGGTTCGGGATGAAGCCCGATCCACAAACTTGCATTTTGATTCTGAACAAATGTGTCAGAGCTATCAAATGTATTTGTGACAGTGGCATCAGCCCCCGGATCAAAATTAGACCAGGCAGACATATAAGGTCGACCAATCCAAAGCCATGGAGGCATGATCTCGTTGCGCTGACCAGAGACGGTTGTCATTTTGCGGCGAAGATCGCGAACCAATTGCGCATTCGTCACGGTGTTGCCAGAAACCCCACCTTCGGATCTTAAAATAGTTGAACGCAGAATGGTGTCCATATTTTTGTAACCGCCTGATCCACCTACAAGCCGGGTTTCGTTATCACCATTCAGCGCGCGCTCTAAGCGACTGAGCACAGAACTGTCATTATTTCCAGAAAATGCGCGTAACTCAAGTTCATCCGTGGCATCGAATAATTGCACAGGCATTTTGATGCCATCTATATTCCTGCCATTCGCATTTGACAGATATATATCACTCGCTTTTAAAGTGGCTGCAGCAAATACATGAGGACCAAAGAGTCGTATTTCACCTTGCATTGCAGTTTGAAACCAACGCGTACGCTCCTCTGGTCGCATAAAGGGTTGGTTCACAGCGTTGCTCACATCCCTGAACCTGCCATTACCCCACAGGCAGGCAAACCATGAATTCCAATTATCGCTTAACTCTGTATACTTTCCAGTTAGCCTCACCATCGGTTCAAATTGCTGTGGTCGAGATGGTCCAGCTGGACCGAAGTAATCAAGCCACGGTGTAAATGATCTTGGATTTTTGTCAACTGGCATGGAACCAAATTTATCTATGAATCCACGCATTCCTAGTGATTGCTCTGGCAACTGATAAAAATAAGGGTTCCAATATTCATTTAGTTTTGCACCACTTGTGTCTGTCACCCAAAGACCAAGTGACTGCAACAAATCACTTTCGCCTGGCTTATGTTTTTGCGTGGAGACAGTTGGATCATCAACGGTGGGAAGACCCGCATATCGATAACTGTCAAAGGCGATTCCAAAATCAAGCGATGCTGTCCCTGTTTTCTTAAATCCAGCTGGCATACCCGCGCTAGAACCTTGATCTGGCTTGGAATAGGGATCATCAAGAGTTATATTTCCAAGTGAGAAATTCCAAAATGAGTCAAGCAAACCAACGCGCGTATCCGTTGGCCAATTGCCAGTCAAACCAGTGGGCGCTGTACTTCGTTCGCTATCTCGGTCGACAAGTTGCGCATGTTCAGGTTCGGCGGTTACAAGCGCAATGTCGCTTGGAGTAAACCCAGCGGTGGTGCGTCGATCTGCGCGTGTGGCCACATTTACATCGATCATGCTGGCGTTATCAATGATGCTGACGCCGACAACGGTGCGGACATTGCGTTCCTTGCCCACTGGCGCGAGAAACCAAAAACTGTCTGTAAATCCATCGCCGTCGGTATCGCAGAATGTACGAGCGACGATATTGCGTGGTGTTCCATCGATGTACTCGTCGCTCACAGGAACAAGCGCCGCATCAAACGCATGGGTTCGACCTATACCAAGTGGATCATCAAGACGAATAAAGTTTGGAAGAATCTGGTTGGGCGGTATCGAATTGCCCGAGTTCACAGCGATGCGTGTAAGTACCTCTTCTTTGTATTTCTCAGGATTAAACCAACGATCCCGTCGCGATTTAAATTCTGTAACCCACGCATCATCTTTATCAGTGGGCTTGGTTTTTACAACCGGAATTGGGGTAGGCGGAATATGCGGCAACCACTGCTCATAGGGAGTGCCGAATCCATCGCGCGCGCTATTCATTGGGCCTGCCCATAAACTACCTTCGATATCTGCAATATCAGTGACTAATCGATAGCCATTCGAAGGCGTGGGTAAATACGACAGATGCGCCCAATGACTAAAGAATGCACCATCCGGTACAGGAACAAATACTCGCGCTGAGGGCGTACCTCGATCACGGGCGCGAATGGGTTCGGTACTTCGAAGCCATCGAGTATCGCCAAATCCTGGATTGCCTGGTGGATTTGCGTAGACCCCAATGCTTGGGGTGTCGTTTGTCTGCATGCCCGAAGAGACCCACGGAGTACCAGAAGAAATATTGGTTAAATCAGTCGGGCTTGTAAAGTCAGGCCAGTTGGTCCAGGCCTTCACTTCATAGGGCGCAAAGTTAAATCCATCTGGCCATCCATCACTTTTAAAAACCGTCGAACGCGGATCCCCGGGTTCACGATTTGAAAGAACATCGGGAGTGTATTGATTCAAAATAAGATCTCCAACCGCTGGTGCGCCATCGCTTCGTGGAGCAGCACTCTCCACACCATAACGAACACTTTCAGGAGAAGGCGGCAGGCGATTGCCTGCGCTGTCGCCGCCGAGTACCCGCCTAGCACTATTTGGATCAATCGGTTTTACAAACAAATGCATTGCAATTTCGTTCGCAAGTTGCTTGGAAATAGTCTCCGAATTGCGCCCCATAGCAAAGCGATCCTGAAGTGCCGCAGCATTCAAACGCTGCGTCCGTGTGCGCGACAAGTATGCAGCGGCGAGAAGGGTGAGAAGCACCAACATGGCGCTTACAAGAATCAGCGCATTGCCTTTTCTAGCAGCTACAGTAAGAACGGAAGTACATGGCGCAGTCTTCATGGTTTTTCCTCGCCTGAAAGCTTGACAATAAATTGGAAGGTTCTTCCATTCCCCATCACCATCTTGGAATCATGAAGTGTGTAGGTGAATCGCAATGCTGATGGCCATGGGGTGTAATCAGAACGCAGCACGCGACGGGATGGTGTGGATGTGTATTGTTTGCGATCATTCTTCACAAGTGGATTTGAACCATTGAATCCGAATGCAGCTTGATAAACGAAGACCGGAATCGTTGAACCAAATGGTCGCACAATCGCGGTTCTGCTATTTCCAGAGCCAGGTCCTTCATGCCCTTCGATTCTTTCGGTATCAATTGGAGGAGCGACAACGCCGATCGTGATCAGATTCGCGGCCACAGCCTTTTCAGCTTCAACCGTGACAGAGGGATCAAGAATCATAATTGGTGTTGCATAACTTTTTTGCCCGAGGGTGTTGGTAGCGAGGGATAAAGGCTTGGCAATACTTGCGGCAAGTCCGCCTGCAAGCGTGGTCGTTCCATCTCTTTGAGAAAGTGGAAAAATTGAATCGGGAAGCCCAAACCACGGGATATGCGGACTTGCCTTGGCAATATCAATTTTAATACCGCCGCTTGTGGTTCCTGGATAATTTGGCCAGTCTTCAATCATCACTCCTGGAAGGGGAACATTCTCAACAACAGTTGGCATGTTTCGATCGGGTGATGCATCAGCAGTTTGCGGAGTTGCGTCTGCCGCAAAAACTCTGCCTGTTCCCTCGCTCCAAGTCCAATCAATCTTAAATGAACTGCAGTTTCCAGTCATGGTGGATGCGGTTGTCATTAAATCAAGACGATCGCCGCTAGGTGAAATCACTTCCGAACGCGGCCAACCCCACATGCCGCCAAAATAAAACTCTGTACCCAAAGGCAGGCCTGCGCCAAAGAAAGCGTTCAATAGTCTGCTACGAACTTGCCCCGCGTGATCAAGATCAAGTGGTGTGATTTGAGAAAACTCGCTCCACGGTAACGATGGACCTGATGCCAGCGACCACGAGTCAGAATTACCAATCAAATTTCTGAATTCTGGAATGCTGGTCGCCGCAATGTCGATGCGACCAGAGAGCAGATAGTGATCAGGATAGATTTCAGCATCCTTTAAAAACTTTGTAATGCCTGTCGCTCGCCCAAGGCCATAATCGCTTTGGGATGGGAAGCCATTGCCCCTTTGTACAAGACCTGCAGCACTATTCACCGGCACCGGCGTCGAACTAGTGCTGATATTTGATCGCCTAAAAAAGAATGGTCCGCGTTGTGTTGCCGCATCACCCCCATCATCCGCAAGTAACGCCACTTGTCGACTGAGTGACCAATGCCGAGCATCCAGCGGAGCGACATAACCAGATTTGGGTGTTGCATCACCACCCAAGTCAAACACCTTCACTTTTAACTGTGGGGAGCCTGGTACCTGCCACATCCACGGAGTCGGCGGTCCTTCCTTTATAGGCATACCTGGATAAGTAAATAAATCGGGGTCTGGTCGAGCGGTCGTGTCTTTTGGATTTGTAACAAGCTGGGGATATTGAATGCCATGCCCAAGACGAATGACTTGGTCATATGCAACACCCTCGCCAGCAAGCGTAATGTCTGGCTCGGTAAATCTGCGAACTGGATATTCGTAAAAACTTGATGAACCTTCAAAGCTTTGAGTGGTCTCCGAACCGCGAGCAACAAAAATGATCTGATCACAACGCACATACTCTTTGGCTGCGATTGAAGTATCTAGAAGCACTGTTGAAGTAGGAACAAGGGACTTGTAGAGATCATTTCGAAGAGCCACGCATTGAATTAATAGAAATCCGTCACGACTTAACCGATCAATATCTCGACGAATCGTGCGCTCGATTGAAGTTGAGATTGTTTGCAAATCGGCATTGGCCTCTCCAAGAGAAGAAATCTTCGATGTTGCACTAAAAATTCGAGCGGTCGCAGCAATGATGATTAACAGCACCAGTACGCTGATCATTAATTCGACGAGAGTAAAACCCTTGCTACGCATCTTTTACAACTCCTCAATCGATACAAACACGGGAATAAGCGTGTTGCCATTTGCGTCTTCTAATGGAACAAACCAGAGATCTTGAATGCCCAACTTTGAATCGCCACCAGACCCGGGTGAACAGAGAACCCCCGTTTCATCAGTTGGTAGCGGGAAGGGCTTTGATACATCACGATCATTCAGATCAATCAACACATTTCCGTAGGGTTGGCGCGGAACTGGCTTACTGAGCCCAACCGGCCCTTGGGTTTGATTATTTCGACCACGCAGTACACGATGAATGTTGCCGTACATATCAACGAGCCACTGATTGGAAGCCTGCCAGCCATCGGAAAATCGAAGCGCCGTTTTATCTGTATCAGAACTCGCCCCAACTGGATTTGTATTCGGAACGCTGGTGTCATCAAGCAGTGGTCCAATTTGTGCGGCGGTTGATGCTTTCCCAACTTTTCCATCAAGACCTCCAGCCCCCCACGGAATGCGACTAAACGGATTGGTTCCAGGAAATAGATTGGCGTGCGAGCCAGTTCGCGAACTTGCCCACTGCGGAATTGCAGGGCGACCCTTCACAAGATCTGGTGAAGTGACATCACTCAGGAGCATTGTTTCAGCGGTTGCAACAACATAAGGCGTACCTTTTACACTCGCTCCGCGAACACCGTTTGAACCTCCAATTCGATATACAAACACAGCCGCCTGCACTCGTCCACCGTAGCGACGGAACATGCAATCCCACACATATTTTGGCGGCACAATAGCACCTGTTGTCAACTCTGGTATAGGCCAGTAGCGATCGCGCTGCGAAATAAAAACCCCAGGTTCCTGCACGACATTGCGAACATCCCGAGGCGTATTCGTGACCTGTGGGGGACGCACATCAGGCGAATCAGTTTTGGGGCCACCGACTCGCCATGCGTAATTTATGAGAGTGATATCTCGTTGCTGATCATACTTATCGCGGCGATAGGGAATGCCAAACAACAGATGACGGGGAGCAACCATATATGGAATACCTTTGGGAAACTCCGTAAGTAAATCAGTCGCAGACAAAGTCTTGTCGAGGGGTTTTTGAGAGGGGTCATCAGGTCTGCCAGATTTCAACCGTGTGAACAAATCACTGAAAATATCTAACATGCCTGCTTCATCAATTTCATTGGTGCTGGCATCATCCTTTAAAATCATTCCAGGACGCTTCCAAACCCAATCACCACTGATCGTGGTCGCGTTGGTCACCCGCGTATTGCTGTCAACTGAATTTGCGGAAACCTTTTGAAGCGGAATCGGATCGCGAACAACTTGCGTAGATGCGGGATCGGAAAATTCCTCGAATGTTCCAAAGTCAGATTGAGAAAGTTTGCTGCGCAACAACTCAAATGCTTGCTTGGCAACGAGAGGACCATAGGTGTCATCTTCACTTGCCTGCTGCTGCGCAATTCCGGCTGGAAATAAAGCGGCAACTGAGATCATTCCGATGCCCAAAACGAAAATCGCCAAGACCAATTCAACAAGGGTGAATGCGGACCGCTTCATCGTTGCGTGACCTCCGCCCGGCCCGTAAACCGATTGATAACGATGCGATTTGAAAACTGGGTAATGAATTCACTCTGATCACAAATTTTTCGATCCTGACCACTTCCGAGATCGCTACAGGGTTTAAATGGATTATTTTTATCGTAGGTCCGAGTCACGCCCGACCATTTTGTTGCATCAAATAACTCGCGGGCGGCTTTGTCGTCAAACACCGCCAAAGATTGTGCCACTTCAACGCCCGGTTCATCCTCGTAATCGTCATAGTGGAAATAGCGTGTAGAACCTTCTGTAGGGTCAGGCTCACGAGCAAGGCCATCCATGTCTGTATCCATAACCAGGTAGCGATACTGGGCCGCGTTCGCTTGACCGCCACCAGAGATCCGAGTTTGCATTGTGCCATCTGCAGCGAAAAGAATTCCGATCATCCGACCATACTCATTGTTCTTAATCTCAGGTTGAGTGGCCCAGAGACCGTCGCGACCAACCTCGGTTCGGGGACCTGCAATCTTGATGCCCTCGTCGAATCGAACCGATTGAATTTCTGGATGCGGTTCGAATAAATCGTAATAATTTTGTTTCGTTGGTGAATTGGGATTATTGTTGAGAGAAGGCACCAACGGATCTTCCAGCCGACCGATCACTGCTTCAACCCATTGGCGCCGAATCTTGGTTGGATCAACAAGCGCGTTGGGCGCCAGTGCAGCAACCAGTTCAACCTTTACTATAAAGACAACAAGCATGGGCTTTTGCTCAAGAATTGCGCGTGATCGAGTTGTTTCGAGCACATTTAATAATTTATTTGTGGCTCCAGTCAAACGCGTATCTTTGCCGATGCGCTGAACGCTCATGGCTGTCAGAGTTGAGAGCACAACAATAATGCCGATCACCGCCAGCAACTCGATCAGTGTGAAGGCGCGACGATTCATGGTCCGGGCTTTCCTGGTTCGTAACTAAGAACATTGTCATCCCAGTCTGGAACTTTGTCGTTGTTGGCGTCGATGATTGTGGTGTTCCAAGAAGGCAACCCAAGTTGACGATCGGGCCCCTTGGAAAGAAAGAGCCACTGCCTGCCCTTGCAAGCTGTTTGTAAACTGGCTTCATCGGCTGTTCGCACGGTTGCATCTTCGAGATCAATGCCGATGCCCAACGGGTCGCACGAGGATGTTGGCGCACCCGCTTTTATTTTTGTGCGCGCATCTTTCATCTCGCCGCGGGTGGCGGGTCGGCCTGGTGGAACCACAGCAATCTGCTCGCCCCATGTGTCGCGAAGGTTCCACTTAGTTTTCACGCCGTCAGGCCAAGTCTTTAACTCTTGACGGAGTACATCAGGGGAAATCATGGAGAGTTGTTGCCAAGCCTCTTGATTGCTGGCAAGCACTTCGATCAGCCGCGGCATGATGTAAGCCTCGCTGACAACACTGGGCGGCACTTCGTCGATATCAAAAAATCTCATCATGTCTGAATCGGAGGTAGTGGATGCTGGAACTTTTTTGCGCCGATCAAATACAAGCGCTTGCCCACGCGACTGCTCAAAGGCAACGATGGCTTGATCAAGAATTGTGAAAGCAGCAGCCACTTGTTGACGCTCGCTTCGTGATGCAACGCCGGCACCCACCGCCAGCACCAAGCCAGCGAGCATGGCGATGATGCCGATCACCACCAGCAACTCGATCAGCGTAAAGGCTCGGCGCGCATAGACAAAGATGTGCCGCGGCGCGCGCATCATGGGCCGGTCTCCACGATATTGTCTTCGTTCACATTTATTTCTTTACGCGGACCACTGAAGTTAATTCGACGGGTGAGATCAGCTTTCTTGTCGGGGCCGTAACTGAGCAAGGCAAATTCTGCGGCGCGCAATCGGCGAGTACTGCTGCGATCTTTGCCTGATGCTTCAGCGTCGGTTTCCATATCGGGGTTCTCATCATCAAGTGCTTCGCGCGCAGATTCTTTTTTATCAATAAAGTCAGCTTCCTCCGCGCGTGTTGGTCGCAATACGAAAAAGTCGCCAAGATCAAAGCGTGTGCCATCGGTGCTGGCGTCGGCGGCACTGGGCGTAAGGTTCATATACCCGCGGCGGTAATAACGAATGGGATTGCCCCAGTAATCCAAGATGCATTTTGGATATTGATCAAACAACGGATCGCCATCGGTTGCGCGCGCAATGTCGTATTCGCCAGTGGCTGCGATCACACCTTTCACGCCGCCAATACTGCTTGCATCTTTCAGTTCTAAATAGGGACCAAATACCTTTCCCTGCAAGTTTGGTTGGCACCGAAGAATGCACTGCGAATCATCGTTGCCCTTCTCGTTGGCGGCAACCGATGCAGAGATAGTGATTCGACTTGGCAAGGCAAGATTTCGACTTGCGAACAAACCTACGCCAAGTTTGGCGCCTGGGTAACTGCTGGTCACTGCCGCGCCAGTGACATCCGCCGCAAAGACTGGAGTAAGCGCTGCGCCCCACACGCCATCAAGACCAGGCGAGCGAATGCCATCGCGCGGCACTTCGCGTTGACCTGGCTTCGCACTTGCTGGTGGAACATCGGGCAGTGTTCCACAGATTCCAAATCCGTCAGTCGATCGATCTCCAGCGCCAAGTAAATATTCAGCGGGTGATGAAACACTATTCCATTTTTGCAGCGCCTTGCTGTCGCTGCTGTTCCACACCTTTGCTTTTTGTGTCGCCCCAAGCACCGCCGCCTTCGCTGGCGGAATCATGACATCGCGCAACCAACCAACCTGCCCCGTGGGAGATGCGGAGGCGCTTGATGACCATCCCAAAGTCGGGGTACCACCCGTGTTTACCAGCGACTTGGGATCCCCAAGAACCGGCGGGTAATACCCATGATCCGCCTTGAATCGCGCCAACGCCTGCGCCATCGAACTCATTAAAAATCTTGTATTGGCGGCTTGGCCACGACGCGTTGCTGCGCTGATGCCAAAGATAAGCAGGCTTGCTAACACCGCAATGATGCCGATCACCACCAGCAATTCAATCAGCGTGAAGCCTGATCGCTGGCGGCGATGCATTATTTTTTGCCTCCGCCCGAGACGCTTTCAATCATGCTGACAAGTGGCAGGAACAACGCAAGCACGATGCCACCGATGATGCCACCAAGCACGATCACCATGAAGGGCTCGAGCAAACTAAGCAAGCTGCCCACCGCCACATCCACCTCTTCGTCGTAGTTGTCGGCGATCTTGGTAAGCATCACATCCATGTCGCCTGTTTCTTCGCCCACATCGATCATGTTCACCACCAACGAATCGACCACTTTGCTTTCACGCAGCGGCGCCGCGAAATTTTCGCCTTCGCGAATACTGTCGTGCACTTTGTTCAGTGTTCGTTCATAGACATAATTGCCGCAGGTGTCGCGAGTGATCAACACCGCTTCCAAAATGGGAACACCAGCGCTGATCAGCGTGCCCAGGGTGCGCGTGAACCGAGCCACCACCGTTTTGCGAGTGAGATTTCCGATGCCAGGCAACTTTAAGATCACCATGTCAAAGCTGGCGCGGCCCAAAGGCGTTTTGCGAATTAACTTTAAGCCAAAGAAAATCACAAACGGCGCGATCATCACCCAAATCACACCGGGCACCACCTGATCTTTGGTGGCGGTGCCTGCGATCCACTTACTGCTGTTGATCAAAAACACCGTGGGCGCAGGCAATTTCACGCCGAAGTCCTTGAAAATTTCCTGAAACTTTGGAATGACAAAATACATAATGCCGGTCACGATGGCGATGGCAATGCTGATCACGCAGATGGGATAGATCAGCGCGCCCTTAATGCGGCGCTTTAAACGCTCGCCTTTTTCCATAAAGTCTGCAAGGCGCTGCAAGATCACATCAAGCACACCACCCACTTCACCAGCGGCGACCATTTTGCAATACAAACGATCGAAGGCTTTGGGATGCTTGGCGAAACTTTCACTGAGCGTGTTACCACCCTCCACATCTTCGCAGACGCCGCCAAGAATGGTCTTCATCTTGCCGGGCTTCTGCTGCTGCTCAAGAATTTGAAGTGAACGCAACAATGGAAGACCGGCGTCTTGCAGGGTGCTGAGTTGGCGGGTGAACTGTGTGATTACTTTCGCGCCAACACCGCCGGGCATGTTGATAGTAAAACCCTTTTTCTTTTTCTTCTTGTCGGTGTTCTTGGGCTTGGCCGCCTTGGGTGGCGCCTTCGCTTGTCGCACCGAGGTGGGAAACATGCCGTCCTCACGAAGTTTCTTCACCACATCTTCGCTGGTCGGAGCTTCAAGCGTGCCCTTGTGGGCTTTGCCACTGGCATTCATGGCTTCATATTCAAATGTGGGCATGGCAATAATTCCTTGAGAAATGATGGGGATTTACATCTCGTCGAGTGTCTCGCGAACAACCTCGTCAATGGTTGTTTGCCCGTCATAGATGGACATCAAACCCACTTCGCGCAGCGTGCGCATGCCGCGCTTTCGGGCTTCGGCCTGCAGTAACGAAGTGTTGGCTTGCGCCATGATCATTTCGCGCAGATTGTCATCAAGGGTCATGATTTCAAAGAGCGCCATGCGGCCACGGTAGCCCGTGTTGTTGCAATTGGTGCAGCCCTTGCCGCGAAAAAATGTGCGGCCGCGAACATCCTCGGGCTTCAATGCGAGTTCCATCAACATCTCCTCGGTGGGCACAAACTCCTCCTTGCATTTCGCGCAGATGCGTCGCACCAAGCGTTGCGCGATGATGCCTTCAAGTGTGGCGGTGAGCAAAAAAGTTTCCACGCCTAGGTCGACCAAGCGCAGAATGCTGCTGGGCGCGTCGTTGGTGTGCAAAGTTGTAAAGACCAAGTGGCCGGTCAGACTTGCTTGAATAGAAATCTGCGCAGTTTCAAGATCACGCACCTCACCCACAAGAATAATGTCGGGATCTTGTCGAAGGAAACTTCGCAGCAGCTTGCCGAAGGTAAGTTCTTGATCCACATTCACCTGACACTGAATCATGCCTTCGATGTCGTATTTCACCGGATCTTCGGCGGTGAGGATTTTGGTTTCTATAAGATTCAGTTCATTTAACGCGGCGTATAGGGTGGTGGTCTTGCCGCTGCCAGTAGGCCCTGTCACGATCACAATGCCGTTGGGTTTGTTGATCAGCATGCGGACCTTTTCCAGGTCATCATCACGAAGACCGATGCGATCAAGGCTCAGTTGCACATTGCCGCGATCGAGCACGCGCATGACCACGCTTTCACCGAACATGGTGGGCAGCACCGCAACGCGCAAATCAATCGGCGCCCCATTTAAGGTGAGTTCGATGCGACCATCTTGCGGAAGTCGGCGCTCGGCGATATCCAATTTTGCCATCACTTTCACGCGACTCACGATAGCCATGGCAAGCGCTTTTGGCGGCGGCTCCATCTCGTAGAGCAGACCGTCGATGCGGTAACGCATCTTAAATTCGTCCTCAAAAGGCTCCAGATGAATATCGCTGGCTTTGTCTTGGATCGCCTGCAGAAGCACATGGTTTAAAAGCGCAACGACATCGTTGTCACTGCTTGAGTCCTTCAGCGTGGCAAGATCGATGCTGTCGCCGCGACCAGCGAGTGCCTGCACAGCGTCGCTGGTTTGCAAATTCGCAATGACCGTCTTTAACGACTGCTTGGTCTGGTAGTGAGTGGCAAGTATCTCATCCACCTCGTCAACGGGAGCAACCACCGCTGACACTTTTACTGTGTACATGGAGCGAAGATTGTCCACGGCGCCAAAATTTTCTGGACCCTTGATCGCCACAACCATGCGCTTGGTTTCGGAGTCAAATTGAATTGGCACTACCTGAAAACTGCGGGCGGCTTCGCCAGAGATGCAATTGCGAGCCTCATCGGAGATATCCAGACCGCGGATCGACTGAAATGGCATGCCCATCATGCCCGCGAGAGCGATGACAATATCGATCTCTTGAATCAGTCCCATGGCGACCAAAATTTCGCCAAGCTTCTTGCCCTTTTTTTCGCCTTGCTGAAGTGCCAGTGCTTCGTGCACTTGCTCGCGAGTTACTTTGCCAAGTTTGGTAAGTGCTCGACCAAATCGGCGGCCCTTTAATTGGGACTGCACAAACTTGTCATTGGCTGGATCGGGCTGCGTGGATTTTTCTGGAGGCATATATTAAAGTCTCAAAAGTTCTCTCCCACAATGATGTTCGGGCAAGAGTGTGGTTACTGTTGCAAAACATGCAAGGAAAGAATGCGACTGTGAAACTACGCAAGCATTCATGATATTAAAAATGACTTGGAAGAGGTATTTATTGCAAGAATCAAAGGCAATAAAACTGGTCTGGTTAAATCGAACCCTCGGTTCCTTCAAGTTCAGTTCGTTCTAATTGCACACCAGAGCGACGCACTCGCTCGCCAAGATCGCCTGGATTTCTGGCCTTGTCCACCATCTCTTCGGCTGAGATAAGACCCTTGGAATAGATGCTCCAGAGATGCTCATCTAGCAACTGCATACCGAACTTTTTACCAGTTTGAATCGCCGAATCAATACGGAAGGTTTTGGCTTCTCGGATCAGGTTAGAGATGGCCGGAGTGACCACCAAAAACTCATAGGCGGCAAGGCGACCAGGCTTGTCGGAGCGCGCCAATAGCACCTGACTTAGCACGGCAAGAAGACTGATCGAAAGCTGCACGCGCACCTGCTCTTGCTGTGCCACTGGAAAGGCATCGATGATGCGGTTAATGGTGCCTGCAGCGCCGGTGGTATGCAGAGTTCCAAAGACCAAGTGACCGGTCTCGGCGGCTTTGATGGCTGCCTCGATGGTATCCAAGTCACGCATTTCACCCACCAGAATCACATCTGGATTTTGGCGAAGGGCACGACGAAGAGCCTCAGCAAAACTGGGAACATCGGCAAGCTGACCCACCTCGCGTTGATTGATGATTCCCTTTTTATGGTTGTGGTAATACTCGATCGGATCTTCCACGTAATGATGTGGCGCTCGTAATTCATGTTCACCTCGTCGATCAAGGTGGCCAAGGTGGTGGTCTTTCCGCAGCCAGTTGGACCGGTGATCAGAAACAATCCGCGCGGGCGACGAATCAAATCTTTCACGATGCCCGGAAGACCCAGCACATCAAAGGGCAGCACTCGATTGGGAATTAATCGAAGCACCATCGCCACACAACCCTTCTGACGGAAGACGCTCACTCGAAAGCGCGCGGCCTCGCTGAAACTAAATCCAAAGTCGGTGCCGCCCTGCTCCTGAAACTCTGCTTGATTTTTTTCAGGGGTGATGGACTTCATTAAAGCCATGGTGTCGTCAGCGTCCAGCACCTTGGTCTGCATGTTGCGAAGGCGACCGTTCAATCGCACGGTGGGCGGACGACCCACGGTGATATGCAAGTCGGAGGCGTCCTGCTTCACCATCACATCGAGCAGTCGATCGATCTGCACGGTGCTGCCTTTGCTAAGTGATGAGGATCCGGATGCTTCTGAACTCATTGGCGTTCCTTAAGGTGGGAGTGTTGCTGTTCAACAAAAATCATGCGCGCTGGTTGCACACTAGTGAGACATTTCGGTGGCAGGGTCGAAGCCTTCGATCTGCGCGAAGTTGGCGATCTCGACAGGCGTCGTCATGCCCTTGAGAATTTTTAATCGTCCGTCACCCAGTAACCCGCGCATGCCACCACGCACAGCCGCGCCGCGCAACTTGCTGATGCCGCTGCGCTCGAAGGCCAGTTGACGGATCTCCGAATTCATAATCATCATCTCGTAGATGCCGCGTCGACCTCGGTAGCCGACACCGCCGCACTCGGGGCAACCTTTGGGACCCATCACGCGGTCGCGTTCAAGTTCGCTGATGCCGACCAACTTAAGAAGTTTGGCATCCACATCGGGATCTGGAATCCTGCACTTTGGACAGAGAATGCGCACCAATCGCTGCGCCAGCACCGCTTGGATGCTGCTGGCGACAAGGAAGGGTTTCACACCCATATCGATCAGACGCGTGATCGCGCTGGGCGCATCGTTGGTGTGCAGCGTGCTGAACACCAAGTGACCAGTGAGCGCCGCTTGAATGGCGATGTCGGCGACTTCGCGATCTCGAATTTCACCCACCAGAATAATGTTGGGCGCTTGGCGCAACATACTTTTAAGGATGGCAGGAAAAGTAAGTCCAATAGCTTCACGCACCTGCACTTGATTGATGCCTTTGAAGTTGTACTCCACTGGATCTTCGGCGGTGATGATCTTGCGGTCGGGTCGATTCAAGGTGTCAAGCGCGGAATACAGCGTGGTGGTTTTACCGCTGCCGGTTGGACCAGTGACCAAGAAGATGCCGTTGGGACGGCGAATCACCTTATTAAAAGTTTCCAGCGTGTCCTGCTCAAGACCTAGATTGATCAAACCGATGCGCACGCTATCGGGACGCAAAATTCGCAGCACCACGCTTTCGCCGTGATACGCGGGACAGGTGCTCACTCGAAAATCGATGTTGGTGCCTTCCACATTCAGACGGATGCGACCGTCCTGCGGAATGCGGCGCTCGGCCATATTCACACCAGCCATCAACTTCAGGCGCGCCAAAATCGCCGACTGATTGCGCTTGGGAAGTTTGTCGCGCTCAAGGCACTCCCCGTCGATGCGATAGCGAACTCGCACATACTGCGCCATCGGTTCGATATGAATATCGCTCGCCCGATCCTGCACCCCTTCAATAATAATGCGCTGCACCAACTTCACCATGGGTGCTTCGTCGTTGACATCCACATCAAGGCTGTTCGCACTTTTATCCATGGAATTGTCAACACTGACTTCGACGGACTTGTCTATAGATTCGCTTAATAGGCTGGTTTTTTGCTTTGCGACCGCCGCGCCTTGACGATCTCCATTCAGGTAGAAAGAGATTTGTGACCTGCTTGAAATCGCTGTGTCGATCTCGGCGCCAAGGCGAAAGCGCAACACATCGAGCATCTCTAAATCCATCGGATCATGAATCAGCAACTTCAGTCGGCCGCCGCCCTTGGAAAGCGGAAGCACCAGATGCTTTTTCATAATCTCCTCAGGAATCAAACTGATATCGATCCGCGAATTATCCTCGGCGCGTTCAAGATTGAGAAACTCCATGCCAAATTGCGCACCCAAGGCGCGCGCCACATCCTCTTCGGTGCAGGCCTGCATTTCGATCAGCACTTCACCCACGCGTTTGCCGCTGCTTGTGGCGGTTTCAATCGCAGCCTTCACCTGCTCGTCGGTGACGACCTTGGACTGCATAAGAATCTCACCGATTTTTTGACGAAGTTTGCGTGCCACTGTTTCGTTCCTGATTGAAGAGCAATGAAAGCGAGGAGAATCTCTAGTATGCGGGGACACGCCGTTGCATGCAACCCAACCATCTGTGTGCGAGCGCACATGACCAATCTGCTTGACCCTCCTGCTTGAACAACCTGCTTGAACAACTCTGTGCGACCGATCTTGCCTCCGCCCAATGCACTGCTTTGAATACTGCTTTCAATCATGAGCACTCCACCACGCATTCGCGCACTTGTCACCCTTGGACCAACCTATGAAGCGCTGGATGCCATTCGATTTATCGGCAATCGCTCGAGTGGACGCATGGGCCTGCAGATTGCGAAGGCATTGCAACAGGCGGGCTGCGAAGTGCGGGTGCTTGCTGGTGTCTGCCAGCCCGATGGTTTGGATTCGTTGCCGCATGTTGAACGGTTTCGCACCGCCGAGCAATTGCGCGACTTGCTCACGGCGCACTGGCCCGCGCATGATGTGTTGGTGATGGCCGCGGCTGTCGCCGATTGGCGCGCGAAGGCCCCCGAACAAGGCAAGTATCGACGCGGATCTGGCGAGTGGATGCTTGCGTTAGAGCCCGTGCCTGAAATTTTGGGTTCTCTACAGAGCCGCCGAGATCAATTTATTATTGGATTCGCGCTGGAGCCCCAGGAAGAATTGCTGGACTCCGCGCGACGAAAGTTGCAACGCAAACGCGCCGACTGCATCGTGGCGAATCCGCTGGAAACCATGGATTCATCGAGTATTTGTGGCAGTTTATTGTGGACCGATGGGCGCGTGCAGCAGCCAGCGGGTGCACAAAGCAAAGTGGATTTTGCGCACTGGTTGACCGCGCAGGTGTTGCCCGCGGTGCGCACGCGTTGCGGCGACACGAAGTAAGATTCGTTGCTGTTTACTTTCACGCTTTCATACTTTTACGCTTTCATACTTTCAAATTTCCACACACACAGGAGACACTCGCATGAAAATCGGAATGATCGGACTTGGTCGCATGGGCGCAAACATGACGCAACGCTTGATACAGGATGGACACCAAGTTGTGGTGTGGGATATGAACGCCGCAGCGGTGAAAGACCTTGCGAGTAAGGGCGCGATCGCCGCGACTGACATGAAAGATCTGGTGAGCAAACTCGAGGCGCCACGCGCGGTGTGGATGATGATTCCAACAGCCTTCGTGGATGAGACGATCGCGAAGTTGGAAGGACTGCTTGCCAAGGGCGATTGCCTGATCGATGGCGGCAACAGTTATTACAAGGATGACATTCGGCGCTCGAAGGAACTGGCCGCCAAGGGCATGGACTATATAGATGTTGGAACCAGTGGCGGCGTGTGGGGCTTGGAGCGTGGGTACTGCCAGATGATCGGCGGACCAGTCGCCACGGTAAAGCGGCTCGATCCAATCTTTAAGACGCTCGCACCAGGCAAGGGCTCGATTGATCCAACCGAAGGCCGTGGTGATCGCGGTGGCAGCAGCGAACAGGGTTACCTGCACTGCGGTCCAAGCGGTGGCGGACACTTTGTAAAGATGGTCCACAACGGCATCGAATACGGCATTATGGCTGCGTACGCTGAGGGTTTGAACATTATTAAAAATGCGAACGCCGGCAAAGTGAAGCGCGATCTTGACGCCGAGACCACCCCGCTTCGCGAGCCCGAGGCCTATCAATACGACTTTGATCTTGCTGAAATCGCCGAGGTGTGGCGGCGCGGCAGCGTGATTGCAAGTTGGCTGCTGGATCTGACCAGCGACTCGTTGGCGAAGGATCCGCAGTTGGCACAATTTAGCGGACGCGTCAGCGATTCGGGCGAAGGAAGATGGACCATCGACGCCGCAATCGACGAGGGCGTGCCAGCGCATGTGCTGACCGCCGCCTTGTACGAACGCTTTGCAAGTCGTGGCAATGCAAGTTTCGCCGACAAGTTGTGCTCTGCAATGCGCTTTGAGTTTGGTGGTCATCACGAGAAGACCAGCGGTTCGCACTAATCAACTGACGGACCAACACAAGGACCACCTATGACCACACCAGAAACTTGCGATGCGTTGGTGCTGTTTGGCGCCACTGGAGATCTTGCTCACAAAAAAACCTTCGACACCATTCAAGCGCTGATCAAGCGTGGGCATCTGAACTCGCCGGTGATCGGCGTGGCGAAAAGCGGCATGACCCGTGAAGAGTTGTTGGCTCGTGCGCAGGAAGGCATCGCCACCTTCGGGCGTGGCGTGGATGCAGAAGCCTTCGCCACATTATCAAAAACATTTCAATATGTGGATGGTGACTACGCCGACATCGAGACCTTCAAGAAGTTGCGTGCGGCATTAGGAAATGCCAAAAATCCCTTGTTTTACCTTGCGATTCCGCCAGCGGTCTTTGGCTTGGTGACCAATCAATTACAGGCCAGCGGTTGCGTTGAAGGCAGCCGAATCGTGGTTGAAAAACCCTTCGGTCGTGACATGCAAAGTGCGATCCAACTGAACCGCACCTTGCACGCGGTCTACGACGAAACCAACATCTTCCGCATCGATCACTATCTGGGCAAGGAAGCGACGCAAAATATTTTGTTCACGCGTTTCGCCAACGCGTTCTTGGAGCCGATGTGGAATCGCAACTTCGTGAAGCAGATTCAGATCACCATGGCGGAGGATTTTGGCGTGCAAGGTCGCGGCCGATTTTACGAGGGCGCCGGTTGCATCCGCGATGTGATTGAGAATCACCTGATGCAGGTGGTTGGCTTTCTCTGCATGGAGCCGCCCTATTGGCCCGACATGGAGCGGGTGCGCGACGAGCAGATTAAGTTGTTCAAATCCATCCGCACACTGGGGCTGAACGATGTGGTGCGTGGACAATTCGATGGCTATCGAAAGGAAGAAGGTGTGGCCGCCAACAGTCAGGTGGAAACTTTCGCTGCAGTGCGAATTCATATTGACAACTGGCGCTGGGAGGGCGTGCCGATTTATCTGCGCGCCGGCAAGTGCATGCCGATGAGTGCCACCGAAGTGCGCGTTGATTTTCATCGCCCCCCGAGCGTGGTCTTTCCACATGATCAAAATCCTCCGCATAATTATTGGCGCTTTCAGTTCACGCCACGCATGGAGATCGGCATCAACATCCAAGTAAAAAGCGATGGCGAACGCATGATTGGTCAGCCTCTTGAATTGAAGGCGGTCGATCAGCAAGCCGATGAGATGACTCCATACGAGCGCTTGCTGGGCGATGCGTTGCGCGGCGATCAAACGCTTTTTGCCCGTCAAGATGTGGTGGAAGAAGCGTGGCGCATCGTGGATCCGATTCTTGGAAACACCGTGCCAGTGCATCGATACGCGCCAAACACCTGGGGCCCTGAAGTGCTGAATGAAATCATGATGCCCGACGGCGGCTGGCATGAGCCGCGCATCGAGAAATAATGCTGAGCGGTGTGGCGGGGGCAAGCGCGGAGCCCAGCGCATCACCCGCTACTCTTGCGCACCTTGGGATCGTGGCGGAACAGCAGACGCAGCGGCCTTAAAAGCCGCAGTCGGGAAACCGGCGTGTGGGTGCAACTCCCACCGGTCCCATTTTTACAGGCTCTTCGCGGTGACGGCGAACGATGTCATGTTCCCCGCGCCAGTGCCTCTGAAACATTTAATGCCGCATCACGCCAGTAATGGCGAAGACAATCTCGGTGGCGATAAGCAGAATCACAATCCACTCGAGCAACTCGCTGCGTCGGTGGCCCTGCTCGTCGGCAAGTTTGTCGTAGATCGACTCAAGGGTTTGCAATTTGCGCAGCGTGGAGCGCTCCCATTCATCTAGATGCAATCGACGATTGGCGGCGCGGTAGAGACGCGCGAGAAATTGATCGCCCAAAAGTTTCAGTGCATTGTTGATCTCCTCGTAGAGCAACGCGGCGTCCATTTGCAATTCAGCCAGCCGCTCGAGGTCGCGATGACCCGTGCGCAAACCTGCCGAAGCGCTGCGTCGACGCGTGACAGTGTGATAGGCCTCTTCAAGAGCGGCATCTAGTTGCGCGTCAAGCGTGCGGTATTCCAGTAATTCAACATTGGCAAATTCCAGCACATCCAGGCTGGCTTCTGGCTCGGCGTCGAGCAGCATGGCGGCGTTCCAATCCACCACCGCGAGATCATTCAGCCCGTAACTGATGGTGCCGCTGACGCTGTCGCGCACTTCTTGCTCAGAGAGCGGCGCGGGCTCGGCGCGAAGAATGCCGGCGATCGTGGACTCGCCCAACACTGCGGCGGAGAGTGGACCCGAGACGCCCTCCACGCGCTGCACCGACAGCACCACATAGTCCTCGGCGAAATCACTGAGCGCAGGTTTGCGCACCGCGTCGCCCATGGCATGACACAAGGCCTGCACACGCGCGCGACCATCGGCGAGCAACGCCGCGTTGCCGGTGAGCGCGATAGAAAGTTCCATCAGCGTGGAGGCGGCTACATCAAATGGAATGCGATACAGCAGACTGATCGCGCCGAAATCGAAAACTCGAATCTGCATCAAACTTGAAAGGCGATGACCGGCGACGGTGATGTCGGGGGCGTCTTGTTCAAGGGTGAGCGGCGGACTGCTCCAATCAAAGCCACCAGGATTTCGCGAAGTCGGCAAGCGCGCGCGGCCCGCACCCTTGACCGCGTTGGCGGCCTTGGTGAGTTCGATCGAAAGACCAGCCTCCATCGCCAGCATGATGTGACAGGTTCCGTGAAAGATGCTTGGGGTGGATTCGATCATTTCTCGCGCACAGCGTAGGATCAGTCAATGCTTGAAGGAAGTGCAGGACAGACCGCATCCACTCGAAAACTTGAAGGATGGGATCGCAAGATGGCGGTGGTGATTTCGGATGAAGCCTGGCCGGCGGATTTAGTGCGCGCCGCCTGTGATCCGCTTGATTTTGAAATTCGACATGTGCCGCGCGATGCGCAGAGTGTGCAACGCGTTGCGCGCTTGGCGCCATCGATGGTCGCGGTGGATATTTCTGGAGGCGAGAGCGCGCCCTTTGATTTGTTGCGCACTTTGCAATCCAACACAGAGACCAGCGGCATTCCCGTGCTGGCACTTGCAATCGCGCCGGACGCGTTGCTGCGCGCCGCCGCATTCGCAGCGGGCGTTGAGGATTTCGCGCATCGTGGATCGGATGCCCAAGAGATTGGCCGACACATTCGCACACTCGCAAGGCTTGCATCCGCCACCGCGAGCAGCTTGGATACCGAAGCTGCGCTGCATCGAGTGCAACAACGCTTGCGCGAGCGTGATCGTGAACTTGAAGAGATCAAGCGTGAAGTCGAACATATGCGAGCTTCACTGCAAGCCGACAACTCCACCCAACGCAGTCGCGTGGAGAGCATGTTGCAAGTGGGGCTTGAACTGAACAAGGTGCAAGATTTTCATGTGTTGATGGATCGCATTCTCAGCGAGGCGCGCCATCTCATTCATGCCGATGCAGGAACGATTTATATTCGCGAAGGCAAGATGTTGCGTTTCGCGTACGCGCAAAATAAAACTCTCGACCGCCACGGTGCGGATGCCCCGCGCTTCAAAAGTTTAACCTTGCCTGTCGGCGAACACTCCATTGCTGGCTGGGTTGGAGAGAGCGGCGAAACCGTGAATATCGCCGACGCATACGCGCTTGAATCATCGGCGCCCTATCACTTTGACGCCAGTTTCGATCGCCAGACTGGCTACCACACCCGCAGCATGTTGGCGATGCCGCTGCGAACCAGTCAAGGTCATACCGTTGGCGTGCTGCAATTGATCAACGCATTGGATGAGCGCAACCGTGCACGCGATCGCTTTCATGAAAGTGATCAGGCGTTGCTTGCGCACTTCGCAAGCATGGCGACCGTGGCGATCGAACGCACGCAGTTGATGGAAAGCATCATCAATCGCATGTTGCAAATGACTGAGACCCGTGATCCAATCGAAACAGTGGTGCACAGCGCTCGCATGGCGGATATCGCCTCGGCAATCTTTGAGGAGTGGGCGCATCGACGCGGGCTGGAGGGACCGGCCTTCGAGCGCCAACGCGATCACTTACGCATTGCAGCAAAGTTGCATGATGTAGGCAAGGTTGGAGTCAGCGATCTGCTGCTGCAGAAACCTGGAAAGTTGACGCCAGAAGAGTTTGAAAAAGTAAAATTGCTTGTGATTATTGGAGCACGATTTTTTCTGGATCGCACTTCGGAGGTGGATGTAACCGCGCACGATGTGATTTTAAATCATCATGAACGCTGGGACGGCACCGGCTATCCAGGGCATGTGGATGACAAGGGCGCGCCATCGTTAGATCCGATTACCCACGCCACGCGTACAGGCGGTAAACACGGCGAGGAAATTCCGATCTTCGCAAGAATCGTCTGTATTGCCGATGTTTTTGAGGCTCTTTCAAGTAAGCGCTGCTACAAAGAGGCCTGGCCGGAGCGCCGCGTGCTCGAGACGATCCAAAGTGAATCGGGGAGGCATTTTGATCCAGAGCTGGTGGAAATTTTCTTCACGCGACTTGATTCTGTGCGCAACTTTCGAGACGCCAATCCTGATTCCGATTAACCGTGCATGGCCACATGCAAGCTATGCTTGCTTTCGATGCAGGCTTTGACATTCAAAATTGGTGATCGCGCAATGGCTGTTGAGTTGCGCTGGATTCACGAGGTGTGTCCGCTGGTTCATATGCGACCACTTCCGCAGTCGCCGGCGTGGCTTCGCGGGCTCTTTGATTTCCATGGACAGTTGTTGCCCGTTATCGATGGCGGCGTGATTCTTGGCGGCACCGCCATTGAACAACGCGTTGGCGCGCGCATTCTTTTGTTGCATGGACCCATGAACGATCAACCTGGTGCGGCCAGTGCCACCTTTGGATTACTGGTTGATTCGGTGGATGGTCTTCTAAAGATTGATCGAGGTGAAGCCTGGACTGCGCGTGAAGGATTACCTGGACTTCCATTTTTGCGCGATGTTGTCAATCTTGCCACGGGTCCAATGCTGCTGCTCGATGCGGCGCGCATGGCATCGATGCATGCGGCGTTGCTGGAAGGTCCTGCGATGCTGGCGACCGTTTCCTCGCCCGCGAGCACTTCGTGAGCGAACTGCAAGAGTGGTTGCGTGCATCACTTTCTCTCGACCAAGCGGTCGCGGAGCAAGCGGTGCGCGAAGCCGAACGCCGCGCGAAAGAACTGCGACTTTCACATGCAGCGATGCTTGCGCATTTGCAGCGTGATCAAGCCGAATTGCAGCGTTTATTCGCCTTGGTGGTGCCACCTGAAACATGGTTGTTCCGCCACCAGCCGGCCTTCGAAGCAATCCGTGAATGGCTTGCGCCTCGCAGCGGCACGCGCGTACGCATGGTCAGTCTTGGTTGCGCACGCGGCGCAGAACCTTTGTCGATGGCGGCCACCGCGGCGAGCATGGGGCGCACCGCGCACGACACCGAAATCATCGGTATCGATTGGCATCATGGACATCTTCGCGAAGCCGCGCTTGGTTCCTGTTCACCACTCGCGCAGCGCAGCGCGTTACCGGCGTGGGCGGTGCCTTGGTTTGAGCCGGACACGCGCGGATGGATTCGTCTGCATGCCCAAGCGCTGGCGATGATTCGTTGGCAGCAAGCGGATCTGGTGCATGATGCACTTCCAAGCGATGTGGGCGTGGCGATGTGCCGCAATGTGGCAATCTATCTTTCGCAGTCGGCGCGTGAAATCTTGGCGCGAAAGTTTACTGCAATGATTCAACCTGATGGTTTGTTATGTCTTGGCCATGCCGATCCTGGCACATTATGGAATGGCACATTTGAAAGTGCGGAGTGCGTTGGTGGATTTGTCTTTCGACCCTGCGAGCCACGCGAACCGAGCCCTGCGATTGAGTCGCTGTTGTCACCGCCGAAAAATATCCAACGCGATCGCTTGGCTTGGCCGAGTTCGACGCAGAAAAAGAATCTCTCGGCGCCGGCGTTGGCTCTGCCCAACATGCCCGCGAAGCCCGCCGCCATTTCGCCGACTCCTTCGGGCCTGTCAGCAAACGCAGCGCATACAAAGGAAAATACCGAGACTCTGAACCTTCTTCAGATCCAAGTCTTGGCTGACACTGGCGCCTTGCTCGAGGCTGCGACCCATCTGGAAGCCCTGCTTTCTCGCGAAGGAATGAACGCGCAAGCCTGGGCGCTTTTGGGATTTGTTCGCTTAGGACAGGCGCGACTTGAAGAAGCAGAGGGCTGCTTTCGCAAGGTGGTGTACCTTCAACCCAACCACCCGTTATCGCTTCTGCAACTCAGTGCGTTGGCGGAGCGTCGCGGAGATCAATCAGCCGCAGATCGTCTGCGGATTCGAGCTGCGCGGGCTGCTGCTGGAGAAGATGCGTGACTGAATCAAATGACATAACCATCACATCGCAGGCAGAACAAGAGCGAACACTTTCCAAGTTGCGTCAAGCGCGGCTTGCGGATTCTGCAGTGGCCGAACAGACCATGGCGTTGGCGGCGCCGCTTGATCGCAATCAAGGTTCGACCATACCGCTGCTGTGCTTTCGCGTGGCGGGTGAACGATTCGCATTGCCAGCGGCGAGCGTGGAGCGCGTGTTCTTGGTTGCCGCGGTGCGCCGCATTCCCCATCGCAAGCGCGCGGCGTTTCGTGGCATGGTTGCGCATGAAGGTGAAATTTTGTTGCTGGGTTCGTTCGAGCGCTTGCTGGATCTGCCCACCACAGTAACCGCCAACGCCCACGAGGCGCGCATGGTGTTGCTGGGACCGGCGGGACGCGGTTGGGTATTTGAAGCCAACAGCGTAGATGGTGTGATGCAGGTGAAAAAGAGTGATTTACGCCCTGCGCCAGGCACGGTTTCGCGTGGCATGGGAAGTGCGACGCGCTTTCTTGTCAGCCTTCGCGACGGCGACGCGTCGCTGCTTGATCCAGAAACTTTAATCACGGGCTGGGAGGCTGCAGCACAATGAGTGGATTCGGTGGACTTGATTTATTTGAGTTGTTTAAAAGCGAAGTTGAAACGCACGGCGCCGCGTTGAATGATGGATTGTTGCTTTTGGAGCGCAACATGAATGATCCTGCGCCGATCGCAGGTTTGATGCGCGCTGCGCACTCGATCAAAGGTGCGGCTCGCGTGGTTGGCATTGATGTGGTGGTGGCTCTGGCGCACGCGATGGAAGATGCGATAGTGCGGGTGCAGAAGGGCATGGAGGCATGCACTTCGATGCGCGCCGACCAACTGCTGCAAGCCACTGACATGCTGACGCAATTGGTGGCGATGAAAGAAGCGGAGGTGCCAGCGTGGAGCAGCGAGAAGGCGACCGAAATTAATAGTTTGATCACCGCGCTTGCGGCGCCTGCGATTGCTTCGGCAAAGACCGCGGCCCACGCCGCGCAGCCCGCCCCTGAAGTCGCCGCGCCGACGGCCGTGGAAACAGAGGAAAGCGCCCTGCCCACGGTGCACGCGACGCGCGTTATGACAGCGGCGCAAGCGACGGCGACCACCATGCCACCGAGGGCCGTTGCCAATGCAACCGCCGAAGCCACCCCGCGCGCGGCGCAAGCGCCAACCGCAGAAGTGCGAACGGTGCGAGTAAATGCTGACAATCTTGATCGCATGATGCGGCTTGCTGGCGAGAGCATGGTCGAGGGTCGGCGGTATCCGCAGGTGCAAAAAGGATTGCGCGAATTAACCAGTCGCGTTCGTTCTGCACGCGATGCGATGGATTCTGCGTCGCGTCGCAAGCAAGCCGCCGATATGGAAGAGGCGCAGCGTCAGTTGGTCGCACTTGAGGCGGCACTTCTACAACACACCAACTTGCTCGAGTCAACATTTCGCCGCACCGAGGAGGTTGGCACGCGCTTGTATCACGAGGTGATCGGCAGCCGCATGCGTCCCTTCGGCGATGCCACCGCTGGATTTCCTCGCATGGTTCGTGATCTTGCCAAGCGTTTGGGAAAGCAAGTTCGCTTTGATGTGGAGGGTGTGCAGACGCCGGTCGACCGCGACATCTTGGCTCGACTCGACGCGCCACTGAATCACATCCTGCGCAACGCGATGGATCACGGCGTGGAAACCCCCGAGCGTCGGCAGTCGGTTGGCAAAAGCAGCACCGCATTGCTGCGACTGGAAGCGCGCCATCACGCGGGCATGTTGGAAGTTCGCATTCGCGATGATGGCAATGGCATCGATCCCGAACGCGTGCGCACCAAGGTGATCGAACGGCGTCTGCAATCCGAATCGATGGCCAAGGGACTTGGCAAGGCCGAACTTTTGGAATTTCTCTTTCTGCCAGGTTTTTCCACTGCAAGTGCGGTAACCGAAGTCAGCGGTCGCGGCGTGGGATTGGATGTTGTGCATCAGACCATGCGCGATCTTGGTGGCTCGGTGCGCGTGGAAAGTGAGCCCGGCCGCGGCACCACCTTCGTGATGAGCCTGCCCATTACGCTCAGTGTGATTCGCGCCGCGCTGGTGTTGGTGTCTGGCGAGACCGTAGCATTTCCGTTAGCTCGCATCGAACGCATCGTGCGCACGCACCGCGATCAACTGCAACGCACCGAGGGTAAGTTGCAATTTGATCTTGATGGACAGGCGATCGGCGTGTTGCGCGCTGGTGAATTGCTGGGCATCGATGGCGACACTTTAGAACACGATGGCATGGTTAGCATCTTGGTAATCGGTAACGAACAAGATCGCAGCGGTCTACTGGTCGACGGCTTCTTGGGTGAACGCGACTTGGTTGTGCGACCCATCGATGCTCGACTGGGACGCGTGGCGCATGTGGCCGCAGCTGCGATCGATGACGATGGTCTTCCATTGCTTGTGATGGATGTGGAGGATCTGCTGGTTTCGATTCGTCGCGGACTTTCTGATGGCGTGTTGCGCGGAGTCAGCGCCGCCACGCTTGCGGCGGGTGGCCGTGGTCGCAAGCGCATCCTGGTCGCCGATGACAGCATCACCGTGCGTGAAGTGGAGCGGCAAATGCTGCTGCGACTTGGTCACGATGTAGAGGTGGCGGTAGATGGCATGGATGCATGGAATCAGCTGCGAAACGGCCAATTCGACATGTTGGTGACCGATGTGGACATGCCCCGCATGAATGGCATCGAACTGGTGCGCACGCTGCGCGCCGAGGCTCGTTTCGCCACGCTGCCGGTGGCGATCGTCAGTTATAAAGATCGTGACGAAGATCGCGCCGCGGGCATGCAGGCCGGTGCGAACGCCTATCTGACCAAGGGTTCGTTTCAAGATCAAACATTCATTGCGACCATCAACGACCTTATCGGAGACTCTGTCGCGTGAGAATCGCGATCGTGAATGATCTTCCAATCGCTCTCGAGGCGTTGCGAAGAACGGTGATGCAGATTCCCGGTGCCAGCCTGGCGTGGTCGGCGATGGATGGCGAACAAGCCGTGAAGCACTGCGCGGCGGACCGCCCCGACATAATCTTGATGGACTTGATTATGCCCAATATGGATGGCGTGGAGGCGACGCGTCGCATCATGCGCGAAACGCCCTGTCCCATTCTGGTGGTGACCGCGACGGTGACTGGCAACGCGGCGAAGGTCTTTGAAGCGCTCGGCGCTGGTGCGCTCGATGCCATCGACACACCCAACATGAATTCACCTGATGGCATTGAAAAGTTGTGCCGACGCATTCAGCACATCAAGCGCATCAGCAAAGTTGAGAGCGCCACCAAGCAATCCACCAACACCACGCAAGCCGATGCGGCGAGTGGAAACACATCCGCGCCCTTGGCGTTGGTGGGCAGCAGCACTGGAGGCCCGCAAGCCCTGTGTATTCTGCTGAAATCGCTGCCAAAACCCCTGCCATTTGCAATGGTCATCGTGCAGCATGTCGACGCTGATTTTATGCCAGGCATGGTCTCATGGCTGGCCAAGGAAACTTCACACGATGTGCGACTGGCACAGTCGGGCACACCGCCAAGCATCGGCGTGGTGTGGATGGCCGCGGGTCCGCAACATTTAGTCTTTGATCGCAATGGAAATTTTGCTTCGCGCGCGGTCACCGACGACGAGTTGCATCACCCAAGTGTGAATACACTTTTTCACAGCGCCGTGTTGTCGCGTTTAAATCCTGGTGTCGCCGCGTTGTTGACCGGCATGGGACAAGATGGCGCTGAAGGGTTGCTTGAACTTCGACGCGCCAACTGGATCACCATCGCGCAAGATCAAACGACCAGCGTTGTGTGGGGCATGCCCGGCACCGCCGTTCGCATTCAAGCGGCAAGTCGTACGCTTCCCATCTCACTTATTGGATCGGCGATCACCGCCGCTCTGCAGCCTTTTACGAAAGTTGGATCATGACACACGCAAAGATTTCAGCAAGCACACTTGCATTACCCACGGTTATTTTATTGGTGGATGATCAGCCCATTATCGCCGCGGCGGTTCACAAGATGCTTACGCATCAACCATCGTGGACCTTTCACTATTGCCAAGACCCCACGCTCGCGCTGACCAAGGCGTTGGAGGTGAAGCCCACCGTAATTTTGCAAGATCTAGTGATGCCTGGCATAGACGGTTTGGATTTGGTGAAGATATATCGTGACAACGCGGCCTTGCATGAAACCCCGCTAATTGTGCTGAGTTCTAAAGAAGAGGCCGAGACCAAGGCCAAGGCTTTCGCCCTTGGCGCCAACGATTATCTGGTGAAACTTCCTGATCCTGTAGAGATGATCGCACGCATTCGTCATCACTCGGATGGCTACAAGGCTTTGCAAGAACGCAATGCTGCATTCACCGCCTTGGCTGCGAGCGAGCGTCACTTGCAAGAGGAGAATCGCCGCGCCGCCGACTATGTGCGAAGTTTGTTGCCACCACCACTCACCGAAGGCGCAGCGACAACTGAATGGCGATTTGTTCCCAGCGAAAGTCTTGGTGGCGACGCCTTTGGATATCACTGGCTTGATGACTCGCGCTTGGCGATCTACCTGCTCGATGTCTGCGGACACGGCGTGGGTCCGGCGTTGCTTGGCGTAAGTGCGATGAATGTGATCCATTCCAATGCAGTGCCTCAGTGCGACATGGGCGATCCCGCGGCAGTGCTTGAAGGACTGAACGAACTCTTTCCGATGGAGCGCCACAACGACATGTTTTTTACGCTGTGGTACGGCGTGTTGAATGTGGACTCTGGAAAGTTATCCTGGAGCGGCGGCGCGCATCCACCGGCCTATCTTGTGGAGCCAGATGGATCCGTTATCGCACTGGCCTCGCAGGGCTTGATGGTGGGAGCGGCGCTTGGCATTCCCTACGAGAGCGCTGAAATTGTAATCAAGCCAGGCTCGCGTTTGTTCCTCTACAGCGACGGCATCTATGAATTACTGAAGCCCAACGGGCATGTAGCCACGCTGGAGGAATTCGAGCAATCCCTGCAAAAACACAAGGGAAACAACGATTGTCTTGACCAGTTGTTGAAGCATGCGCGCGCGGTGCAGGAATCAGAGAAGTTTGTCGACGATGTCAGCCTGTTGCAGGTTTTATACAAGCCATGATCGCGTTGGCGTGCGGCTTGACTTTGGAGGCATCGCGCAAGGACTCGCCGCCGCCGACGCGTTAGCGACGGCATTGTGTGTGCTTGATATGCAAGCATGTCAGCGAGTTGCTACCGCGCACCATGCCTGCGCACGACTTGATCGAGTCGCGGGTGAAGGCGGCATTCAACCGCTTAAAGGTTGGAGCGCGCTTACACCAGTTTGGTCTTGCCCGGCTGACGAACCATCGGCACCGGCGGTGCGGCATCCATTGCCAATACCGGCGGAGCAAGATCTTCCTTGCTCTGAAGCACATCCTGCCAGGTGACGGCTTGACCGGTGTAGGCGGCCATGCGACCCATCAACGCAAGGCGGCAGCTTTGCACCATCCAATCACTTTCATCGATGTGCTGACCGCTGCGAATGGCCTTGAAAAGTTCGTCATGCTCAACTTGATACATGTTGGGCTTGGGTGCGTTGCTTGGATAACTCCAATTCACATCACCAACGATGCGATGTAACGGTGCCCATCCATTGACCAAGGCGCGGCCCTTGGTGCCGATGATGGTGTCGACATTTTCATTGAAACAGTCATCATATTGCCTCCACATCAGCGTGGCTCGGCGATTATCCGGCCACTCGTAGACCACGCCAAAGTGGTCGTACACATCGCCGCGCTCCGGAATATTTTCGCGCAGCGCACGACCACCAATCGCCGTGCAACGCGTGGGTGGTTGATTGCCAAAGGCCCAATTTATTTTGTCGATGCTGTGCACGGCTTGCTCCACAATAAAGTCGCCGCTGAGCCACACCATGTGCTGCCAATTGCGCAACTGAAATTGCATGTCACTCCATTCTGGCTTGCGCATATGCACACCCAGTGGCGTGCTCAGGTAATCACTATGCATCGCCACCACCTCACCAATCTGTCCATCGGCGATGCGGCGGAAAGTTTCGCGCTCAGGCAGCGACTTGCGCCAACAAAAACCGCAGGCAAGATTCAGGTTGCGGCTGCGTGCGGTGCGCGCTGCGTCGATCACCTTCTTGGCTCCGGCGGCATCGACAAACATGGGCTTCTCGCAAAAGATGTGCAAGTTTGCATCGACTGCGCATTGCAAGTGATCGGGTCGAAAGAATGGTGGCGCGGCGAGGATCGCAAGTTGCACTCCACTTTGACAGGCTTTGGCGGCGCCATCAAATCCCGCGAAGCGACGCTCGGGCGGCACTTGCACACGGCTGGAGAATTCGCTTTTCTGTAATTCCGCGACCGCCGAATCCATCTTGTCTGCAAATGCATCGCCCATCGCCCAAATCTGCACGCCAGGATCAGCTTGCAATGCTTGCATTGCAGCGCCAATGCCGCGTCCTCCGCAACCAATCACCGCGACTTTCATCGCGTCACTTCCAGCGACCGCGTTGAGTGCGTGCGCGGTGTTGATCAACGGCACCGTGAACGCCGCACCAGCCGCGGCCATCGCACCAGTGAGAAACGCTCGTCGATCAGGCATGTGTTGTGGGTTTGAAGGTTGGCTCATCGTGTGATCTCCTTTAAGTTTCATTTCGTAAAAATTTTAAACAGGCTTACTTTCAGCAGGAATTTTTTGAACCGGCTTTCCTTCATCAGGCTTTCCATCTGCGGGCTTCGCATTTCCTTATGCTGTATTGTCACCGACCACAGGCTCGCACGCCACTCGAAATCCAGCGAACGGCGCATTCTGTGGCACTGGAAGAAAGGAAATTAAAAGAGCCGTGCCCCGCACCGGCAGTGTGAGCAACTCGCGCTGGTCGCGTGTCACGATCATCAGCATGCATGCGAGGATGCTTCGAACCATGCTGATTCAATTCATCATTAATAACAACAACGCCACATCGCCAAAGTCGACGAAACCGTTGGCGTCCAGATCACTCGCGCATCCAACGCATGGTCCGTAGTCAAGCAGGATGATCGCGATGTCACCAACGGTGACTGCGCCATCACCATCAAGGTCGCCTTCGATGGCCGCGCTTGGACAGGTGAAGGCGTACACCTGCACATCATCAATGCCCGCATCCACAGTGCTATCGCCCCCCAAATCACGCGCGATAAATCGAAGTTTGACGGTGTTGGAAGTGGTCGTAATAAAATCGTTCACGCGGAATTTTTTCTGCACCCATGCGCCAGCGTTCTCCGTGACCAATTCAAGTTGCACCCATGTCGCCCCACCGTTGCCAGAAATTTGAATCGGCATCGAATCGGAATTTGGATTACTGCCTGTATTGTTGCTGTACCAGCGCCAATAGCTGACATAAGGATCAGAGACCCCGGCAACCGAATACGCCGGCGATGTGAGCGTGGTCACGCCACCATCTACATCAGAAGTGGAACCTGGACCACCCGGTGGACCATTGCCGGTGATCCAACATTTGGTTCCGGCATCGCTGTGATCATCGCCAGGCTGCGACTCGGTCGCGTTGGGATCAGTGAACAGCCATGTTCCTGCGTAGGCCAAATCACCGACGCCATTCACAACCCAGCCAGTTGAAACTTCGCAGGGATCGCTAGCGGCGACCGTGAATGTTGCGCCGCTATTTCCAAAGTTGGAACCGCTCGCTGGATATTTCACGCTGGTTCCATCTGAGACAAAGGCTTCGATGCTCCAAGAAACTTCGGTG
>Ga0105051_10000783_pt1 | contig 43788 bp, 41 predicted proteins | sample FRY02_FD_78383 | JGI IMG/M metagenome (GOLD analysis project Ga0105051, IMG submission 78383) | Freshwater microbial communities from Lake Fryxell liftoff mats and glacier meltwater in Antarctica - FRY-02 (megahit assembly) | ecosystem: Environmental > Aquatic > Freshwater > Ice > Glacier... | reverse complement strand
GCGGGTTGAGGTGAACAGCATCCGGTCCAACCGAATTCGTCCACTCGTGTGGTCAACTTCGTACTTATTGCGACTTCCGCCGGGGATTTCAATTGTGACGTCAAATACGAGGGGATCCATGGGAGCAGAGTACCCGGGTAGTGGCAATTAACGCCGCGGCGGTGACTTACAGTAGGGGTGATGCGACGTTATTGGACTGCACCCGTGGGTGGCCTTGGCGTGGCCGCAGGTTCATTCGTCTTGGTTCTTGGCCTGTTGGTCAACCCCGCCCTAGTTTCTGCGGCGCCGCCAGTTGGACCCGCTCCCAGTGTGTATCGCCCATTGAGTAGCACTGCCTTGCTACCAACCTCCACCGGGTTGGACCGATCAATTGGCCGACTGACCCAAAGCGCGTCCTTAGGTAGATTCTCAATGCTGGTCGTGGACCCGTTGAGTGAAAAGACAATTTTCAGCGATCAAGTGGACAAAGCCCGAATTCCAGCGTCGGTGAATAAGGTGTTGACGGCCGCGGCAGCATTAAGTTCCCTGGGCCCGAGTACCCGCCTCGCCACTCAAACGAAACTCAGCGGGACCGACCTTTATCTTGTTGGTGGCGGAGATCCACTACTACCCAAAGCCAGAGGGGTGAACTCGCTGAAGTCACTGGCCGACAAAACAATAGGTGCATTGACATCTAGGAATTTAAAAACGATAAAACTTTTTTACGATGACTCCCTATTCACCGGTCCATCCCTTGGCCCCGGTTGGAAAACGAGTTTCCCCCAACTCGGCGTTGCCGCCCCCGTATCAGCACTCAGCGTGGGAGGAGCCCGGGTACGTTCCGGCTCGGTCGCTCGAGTTTCCAATCCTGGAAAGCAGGCGGGTCAACTTTTTGCCCAACGGCTAAAAAAGGCGGGAATTTTTGTCTCCCAATTAAGAAGGGGTCAAACGCCAACCGGAGCCACCCAACTGGCTGTCGTGAGTTCGCAGCCGGTGAGCGCGATCGTCGAGGAAATGTTGCGGGAGTCCGATAATGACGTGGCAGAAGTCCTTACGCATTTGGTGGGGAAGAAAATTGTTGGCGATGCGAGCTTCGCTGGGGGCGCTCGCGCCATCAAGCTGGTCCTGAATCAAAATGGAATTTCGACTGTGAAACTGAACCTGTTTGACGGCAGTGGGCTTTCGCGTTACAACAAAATGACCAGCACGACGCTCGCGCAGGTACTTACCGAGATGGTTCGGGGTGACAAACCACAATGGGCGGCCATTGCAACGGGACTCCCCGTGGCAGGTCGTACTGGAACATTAGATACCCGTTTTGACACCAAAAAAACACAAGCAGGTGCGGGTGTCATTCGTGCAAAGACCGGATCACTGACCGGAGTGTCGGCATTGGCTGGAACCGTATTGGATCAAAGTGGTCGTCTCCTCGTTTTTGTCATGATGGGCAACAAGGTTGGGTCATTAAACGGTGCTCGAGATTCAATGGATCTGATCGCTTCCAAACTCGCGAAATGCGGATGCTCGTGAACATGATTCCGCACCCGGAGTTAATCCGTCGGGCATCGAGACGAACCATGCCGATAGGTCCTCGCGTCAGTCCCGAACACGCGGCCCGCGCTGTTGCCTCGCTTCGCGAACTTGCGCAGGTCGCCGCGCGCGAAATTAGTGCTATTTCTTTGCTCGAAGCGCCTTCCACCCATGAAAGCGTTGTCGTTGACCGGGCGGGCTGGGTTGAATCGAATATGAACGCCTTGGGCGCGATCGCCGAAATCGCACTCGAAGAAGGTGAGCAAGGCAATCCATTGGCTGACCGAGCCGGCGCGATCCAGACGGGTCTTGCTTTGGGTTGGGCATCGGGAAAAGTGCTAGGTCAATACGAAGCGCTGGTTAACCCGGGGCGTTTACTTCTTGTTGCACCAAATATCACCCAGGTTGCGCAATCACTTGACGTTGACGAACGTGACTTTCAACTCTGGGTATGTCTACATGAGGAAACCCACCGGCTCCAATTCGGTGCTGTTCCATGGATGCAGACATATTTTATTGGGCTGATCAAGGAAATGATTGGCGCCGAGAAACTTCCTGGCAGGGCGTATCCGTGGCGACTCACCCAAGTTATTAACTCACTCATTCGCAACGACGGGTCAAGTCTAATTGAGCTCGTTCAAAGTGAAGAACAAGTGCGGATCTACCGAAAAATTGTGGCCCTATTGACCCTGCTAGAAGGCCATGCCGATTTCGTTATGGATCGGGGTGGACCCGATCTTGTTCCCAGCGTGTCTGAGATTCGACGTAAGTTTGAAGCCCGACGTGATTCAAATAAAAAACTGATCACCAGACTTCTCGGCATGGATGAAAAACTCATGCAGTACCGGAAAGGCGAAGCGTTTGTCAGCAGTTGTGTAGCCGACATGGGAATTGCCGACTTCAACGTGGTGTGGGCTTCGCCAGACAATGTGCCATCCATGACGGAAATTGAAAATCCGGTGACCTGGCGAAAGCGAATTCTTAACCACCATGAATAAGCCGGCTTCTCAAACAGTCGTTGCTCTGCGCAACAGTGTCAAGGCGTGCTTGGAGCCCGACATCGAGTCGATAGTCGTTGGTCTTTCCGGTGGCGCAGACTCTCTCGTGCTCACAGCCATTGCGATATGGGTTGGGAAACGATCGGGGTTCACAGTCCACGCGGTTGTCGTTGACCACGGCCTTCAAGTTGGTTCTGGCGAAATTGCAAGCAACGCGGCTTTGGCCGCCACCACCTTGGGTGTTCAATCGGTTGAGATGAGAAATGTTGACGTAGGAACAGATGGCGGAATGGAAATGGCGGCTCGAACCGCCCGCCGAGCCGCACTCCTTGAGACAGCCAAAGGCCGCCCAATTTTACTCGGTCACACCGCCAACGACCAGGCTGAAACGGTGTTGTTGCGCTTACTGCGTGGCTCCGGTGCACACAGCCTCGCGGCAATGTCTGCCTGCACGGGCACGTGGCATCGACCATTTCTCACGCACCCGAGAAGCGAGATTGACGTAGCAGTCCACGAATTGTTAACTCCGCTAGGAATCACACCGTGGCAGGATCCACACAATTTTGATGAAAGTTTCTCGCGGGTCAAAATGCGTAAGCACCTTGAAACGTTAAGCGAAGAATTCGGCCCATCAATTATTGCTGGGTTGGTGCGCACGGCCGACATGCTTAGGGCCGATGATCAGGCACTTGACCATATTGCGGTTACGCACTTTGAGTCCGTAACTCGATCAGAAACGATGACAAGCATGAGCATCGTGGAATTTGAAATTATGCCGGTTGCCATTCGTACTCGGGTGATCAAACTGTGCTTTGATCTTTTGATGAAGGAAAGTCGAGAAAGCTCGCCGCTGACCCACCAACATGTGATGGGTGTTGAAGCACTTATCTCGCGTTGGGTCGGTCAAGGGGAGATTGCTTTGCCATTGGGTGTGAGTGCGAAGCGGGAATATGGGAGGCTAACCTTTCAACGAGGAAACTAAAGGAGCTATGCGTGGACGCAGGGCACATTGAAGGTCAGCTTGAACACGTACTCCTCACCGAGGAGCAACTACACGACCGGATTGCCGAGTTGGCGAAGCAGATTGCCGCTGACTTTCCCGCAGGTGAGGACCTGCTGCTGGTTGGCGTTCTCAAAGGCGCGGTAATGGTGATGGCTGATCTCGCGCGCGCTTTGCCACGTCAGGCGCACATGGACTGGATGGCGGTTTCCTCCTACGGGTCGGGCACAACGTCCAGCGGAGTTGTCCGAATCCTCAAAGACCTCGATACCGACATTCTTGGCCGCAATGTGCTAGTCGTTGAGGACATCCTTGACTCGGGTCTCACCTTGAGTTGGTTGCTTAAAAACCTCGGTTCACGTAAACCGAAATCCCTTGAGGTATTCACTCTGCTGCGTAAGCCGGGGGGAATGAAAATGAAAGTTGACGCAAAATATGTGGGCTTTGACATCCCCAATGAATTCGTGGTCGGCTACGGTTTGGACTACGCCCAGGACTACCGCAACCTGCGATCAATTGGCACGTTAGCGCCGCACGTCTACGAATCCTGAGCATCAAACTTCCGAAAAATTCTCCGGTACCAGTCCCGAGATGCACATCTGCTTTATTTAACGGTTGTTTTGGGCCAAGCTGAATGTGTCGGTTTTAGAGATACGGGTTAACGTCGGCGCGGTTTGTACTGTCCAAGGATCAACCCTTTCCGCCCAACGCGTAACCATTGGTGCAGCGTCCTTGGTAGCCCCAAGGCGTAGTACCGTGGCGAAGTGGATTTTAAGAAGATTTTGCGGGGCCCAATTTTCTGGATCGCAGTTGCGGTCATCTTTGTTCTCGTGGGCTCAAGCCTGATCTCAGGGGTTGGTGCACCCGAGGAGGTCGACACTAGCGTTGCGATCTCAGAGATTCAGGGCGGCAATGTCGACACCGCAACGATCACCGATCGTGATCAAGTGCTGGAACTCGTTCTCAAATCTGGAGATACCGTCCGCAGTACCTACGTAACCGGACAAGGTGTCGTTCTCCAAGAGTTGCTTCAGGCCAAGGCCGATTCGGGCGCCCTTCCCGGCGGTTACAACGTCGTGGTTCCATCTGAAAACATTTTCTTTACTCTCATTATTTCTCTGATTCCATTTATTTTGCTAGTACTCATCATGGTTTTCATATTCTCCCAAATGCAGGGTGGCGGCTCCAAACTCATGCAGTTTGGCAAGTCAAAAGCCAAGTTGGTCACCAAGGACATGCCGCAAACCACCTTCGCGGACGTCGCTGGCGCGGCCGAAGCCGTTGAGGAACTCCAAGAGATAAAAGACTTCCTTGCAGACCCGGAGAAGTTCAAGGCGGTTGGGGCCAAGATCCCCAAAGGTGTTTTGCTGTACGGGCCACCCGGAACCGGCAAAACCCTCCTTGCCCGAGCGGTGGCCGGTGAAGCCGGAGTTCCTTTCTATGCAATCTCGGGATCCGACTTCGTTGAAATGTTCGTTGGCGTTGGTGCAAGCCGGGTGCGTGATCTTTTTGAGCAAGCGAAAGCAAATGCGCCAGCAATTATTTTCATGGACGAAATCGATGCGGTCGGTCGACATCGTGGCGCCGGAATGGGTGGCGGCCACGACGAGCGCGAGCAAACCTTGAACCAAATGTTGGTGGAAATGGATGGTTTTGATGTCTCCGGCGGCGTGATCATGATCGCTGCGACCAACCGTCCCGACATCTTGGATCCGGCGCTGCTGCGTCCAGGGCGCTTTGATCGACAGATAGCCGTTGATCGTCCCGATCTCAAAGGTCGTTTCGAGATTCTCAAGGTGCACGCAAAAGGAAAGCCATTTTGTGAAGACGTTGAAATGATGAACGTGGCTCGAAGGACGCCGGGGTTCACCGGTGCTGACTTGGCCAATGTTCTCAACGAGGCCGCACTACTCACCGCGCGTGAAGGAGCGTCCGAGATCACGAATGTGATCATGGACGAAGCAATCGATCGCGTAATGGCAGGACCCCAAAAACGCACCCGCGTCATGGACCACGAAGAACGGTTGATCACCGCTTACCACGAAGCAGGACACGCACTCGTTGCGGCGGCGCTGCCGGGTAATGACCCCGTTCACAAGATCACGATCATGCCGCGTGGCCGTGCACTGGGTTACACAATGGTGTTGCCCGATCAAGAAAAATATTCCACGACTCGAAGCCAGATGCTCAATCAGTTGGCCTACATGCTCGGTGGCCGTGCGGCTGAGGAACTGATTTTCCACGATCCAACGACAGGTGCCTCCAACGACATTGAGAAGGCCACGGCCGTTGCCCGCGCCATGGTCATGCAATACGGCATGACCGAGCGACTGGGAGCAATTAAATACGGCCAAGAGCAGGGTGAGGTGTTCATGGGTCGCGACATGGGTCACACCCGTGACTTCTCCGAAGAAGTCGCTGCTGCGATCGATGAAGAAGTTCGCGCGTTCATTGAAACGGCACACCAGGAGGCGTACGACCTATTGGTAGCCAACCGCGAGTCACTCGATGCAATTGTGGTGGCACTGATGGAGCGCGAGACGTTACAGAAAGAGGAGATCGCCGAAATCTTTGCTCAACTCAACTTGCGCGAGCCCCGTGGCGCCTGGACCGGATCGGCGCGTAGGTCACCGGATATCAGTGGGCCCGTTGAAGTCCCGGCACTTGAAGTGGGGAAATCCAATGTCTAGTTTAATTGCGTAATGAGTGATATCAGCCCGACGAGTAGGACGGGTCCGGGGCCGAAGGCGCCCTATGATCATGCGGGTGTTGAGCGAGCGACTCGTGACCTGCTCATTGCAATCGGGGAGGACCCCGACCGTGACGGACTTAAAGACACACCAGCGCGGGTAGCCCGCGGGTACGCAGAGATCTTTGGTGGCCTGCACCAAAGCCCCGAAGAGGTACTCACAACAACGTTTGATCTGGGCCACGATGAACTAGTAATTGTGAAAAACATCAATTTGAACAGTACGTGCGAGCATCACCTTCTTCCGTTCTATGGCCACGCCCACATTGGATACATCCCCAATGAAAGTGGCCGCATTACCGGCCTGTCCAAACTCGCACGACTCACCGACGTTTTCGCACAACGCCCTCAAGTTCAGGAACGACTCACCTGCCAGATCGCTGACGCGATCATGGATATTTTGCAGCCACGGGGCGCAATCGTAATTCTCGAAGCAGAACACATGTGCATGTCATTACGCGGAGTGCGTAAGCCGGGTACGGTAACGACGACCAGTGTCGTTCGTGGTTCATTGCATGATGCGGTAACCCGCTCCGAAGCCATGACGCTCATCATGGGCCGCTAACTCCCGTGTTTACCCATTTCCCGGTGATCATGGGAATTTTGAACGTAACCCCGGACTCATTTTCCGACGGTGGTCAATTTGATTCCGTCACTTCAGCAGTCCACGCTGCCGTTTCTATGGTGGCAAAGGGCGCGAATATTATCGACGTTGGTGGAGAGTCAACCCGTCCTGGCGCTGAAAGAATCTCGCTCGAGACGGAATGTGAGCGAGTAATTCCGGTAGTTGAGGCGTTGTCGGCGCAGGGAATTTACGTGAGCATTGACACAACTCGCTCCGAAGTTGCAAAAGCTGCGGTCGCGGCGGGTGCTCGCATGGTCAACGACGTTAGTGGCGGCCTCGCTGACCCACACATGTTCGAGGTCGTGGCTGGCCTCGGGGTGCCCATCATTCTCATGCACTGGCGTGGGCCAAGTCGGACCATGCAGGAAAATATTCATTACGAAGACGTCCTCACTGAAGTTTGCTCCGAATTGCAAACCCAGGCAAAGGCGGCGCACAGCGCCGGCATTGAGCGCGGCAACATCATCCTTGACCCCGGGATCGGTTTTGGTAAAGAGGCAGAGCACAACTGGGTCTTGCTGCGAAGTATTGATGCCCTCCTAGAAATTGGCTACCCGTTACTCGTTGGGGTTTCTCGAAAAAGATTCCTAGGTTCGCTACTGGCAGACCTTGATGGAACACCACGCGATGTCCGTTCGCGTGATATCGCTTCCGCTGTTCTTGCTGCTCACGTTCTTCAGCGCGGGGCCTGGGGCGTCCGCGTCCATGACGTCGAAGCAGCAACTGATGCATACAAGGCACTGTGCGCAATTAATCCAGATCCCGCAATCGACTCCATTGAACTACTCGGGCTACGTGAGTTTGGGTACCACGGAGTACTCGAGCACGAGCGAATCAACGGTCAGTTCTTTAACGTTGATGCGACTTTGGGGCTTTCGATCTCCCATGCGGCTCACACCGATGATCTAGCAGACACGGTTAATTACGCCGAAGTGGCGGATACGATCCGGGCTCGGATCGCTGGTGATCCCGTTGATCTGATTGAAAAATTGGCCGAACTCATTGCGGCGGATTGCCTTACATTCCCGCAAGTTGCTTTTGCCAAGATTCGAGTTCACAAACCTGACGCACCAATTGAAGGTGAGTTCGCAGACGTCATTGTCACCCGAGCTAAATTCATTGACCCATGACCAACTCGGTTTTGATTGCCTTCGGTGCAAATCTGGGCGACCCTGTTGACACGGTGAAAGCCGCGTACCAGGAACTGGCTCGGGTGTGGATTCCTGTTGCAAGTTCGTCTTTGTACCGGAGCACACCGGTTGGTGGAGTCGAGCAGGCCGACTTCATTAATGCTGTTGCGCTTTTTGAGACGGATTTTTCCGGGATCGACGTTCTCAATAAACTCCACGAGGTCGAGAACGCCCATGCCAGAACCCGTGAACTGCGGTGGGGTCCGCGAACGTTGGACCTCGATGTGATCTCGATCTGGGAAAATGGGGTCCCGATCACAAGTTCAGATCCGATTTTGACTCTTCCGCATCCGCGTGCGTGGGAGCGAGTCTTTGTCACCGCTCCTTGGGGGGAACTGAGTGTTCCCAAACAGTTCAAAGAATTGGTCGGGGCTGGCCCCGTTGATAAATTGAGATCATCGACAGCGGCAATTGATCGTCTTGAGATCGGGCTTAAGGGCTAATGCAGACCACAAAGATTTCTCGGCTCGCCGTGATCGCGGTGATTTTCGTCGCAATTGGATTTGCGCTCACCCAGATCCTCATGGGTCAAAGCTCGCGATCATTGCCGGTGCCGGCCATGGCCGCTGGTGCGCTCTGGATTTTGGGTGGCGCATGTGGAATCTGGACCTTCTTTGCAAAACCGCGGCTTAAACGCGAGCCCGGTACCTCGCCATTTCCGCCGCTGGCGGCGGCCCGTATTGCGGTATTGGCTCTGGCTGGCAGCCGAACGGGTGCGATTATTGCCGGTTTTTATGCGGGGGTTGCACTTGCATCCGTGGGCAGTGTTGATACTCCTGCCGGGTGGAGTGCCACCATTAACGGCTTTCTGGCAGCTCTGGGAGGGGCATTGCTCGTAGTTTCGTCACTGTGGCTGGAGAGTTTGTGTATTGCGCGAGACCAGGGCACGACACCGCAGCGGTGATCAAAGTACTGTGCTCTCATGATTGATTCCCCGCTCGAGGATTTACCATTTGACGATCTGCGGCGCCAAGCTTTTCATCTAGCAGAAAAAAAACTCGATATCGGTTTCTTCACCGACGTGTTCTCGCATATGCCCGGCATGGTGGCGATTGAAGGCGAGGGCGGGGACCTAGGTTCAATCGGTGGGACATTTATTGAAACGGTGCGAGCCACTAAGCAAATGTTTGGTCATGGTGACATCGATCCCGATACGGAAACGCTGCTGCGGGCTCGATTTGCTACCTACATTCGGGCTAACGATCCAAGTCATCAATAACGAGAAACACGCTGCTGATTGCGGTAGGTAATTGATCAAGGCGGTGACCCGCCGAGGTGGGAACAGGTGCTTGGAAATTAATAAATGAAGCCGATCGCAGTTTCAGTCGCTACGGGGTCGTGTCACCGGCATTCAGGAGATTCCGGCGATTAATGCCAGTGGGTCCGTGTGCCCAACTGTAGGAATTTCCTTCCGGTGCTCGCACCACTTTGGGAAGAACCACACTGACCAGCGCCCGTACCGTGGCTTCAAGATGTGGCACGATTCTTTCGATTAAATCAATACTGAGTTTGACGTGATCAATTAATGCCGAAAAACGCGAGTAGGTATTCTCATCGCGACATAGCGTTGGCCTCGGCAGCCGGTCCGTTGGTGCCAAATGACATCGCAACATCAGGTGTCACAACCGCTTGTCCGCGCGTACGTTGGGTGAACTCGGCTAGGAGCACGCGAATCCAAGGAGCACGCTCAGGTGAGTGCATACCTAACAGATGTGAACGGTGCATAAATCCAATTCGAGGTTCAATCCCGGTCATGATGTCGTTTTCGGGAGGAGGTTAACACCGGCAATGACTTTACGCCCTCGAGCACCATCTCATGAACGAGTTCCAAAGTCTTGGATGAGCCACCGAAAGTCGTTGACGCCAGGATTGGATTCCACTATCGAGGTGGTACTGATATCCGGCCGCGATCCCGCTGCGGCGCTTGCACAAGAGTCCAATGCCACATGAGCCGCAATGTTGATTTCGCCATTGGGAACGGGGCGAACAGAACTGCCACGTTGATATCCGGTCAAAGTTCCAGCATCGAATAATCCCTGGGTTCGTTGGTCAAGTGAGTGTGAGTAGTCGATGGCAATCGCCCGACCTTCACCAAAAATATTGACCAATTTAACCCAGGTGTGATCACGAGTGATTCCCAGTTCGCGTCGAGCCAAAGGGGAGGTCTGCGGCCACCATTTTTCCAGCCATTCCAGTTCTGAGCGCGAAATGGTGTCGCCCAACTGCTCGTGCCCTGTTTCCGGGTCAACCAGAACTATGCGCGGCGTGAGGTCTTCGTCGAATTCGACAACGGTGGTGGGGATGTCAGCCAAAAGTTCGTGGGCAATAACAACGCCGAAGTTCTCACGGATGGGGATTTTTCGCACGTCACCACTGGATACATCGTAAATCTGCGTTTTCCACGGGAGTCCTTCTTCGGCGATGAAAGGTTGCAGGTTTCTTATCAGTGCCCCGTCGGATCCACCGACATCAAGGATCAAAAACCGCGTGGGTGAACCACAAAAATCGTATGCCTTAAGCAGAAAGGGAAACAGGTCCCCTGCCAAATCCGGATCCGATTGAACAGCGGTTCGAAAGTGTTGATCAGGATTGGTTTCCTTCGAGCCGAACTCACCATAAAAGCTGCTTGGTCCGAAAGCTGCGGACTCCCAAGCATTGATCCAAGGAATGTATGGGGACATGGGACACGACGTTAGTCACCCATAGGCTTTTGACATGGACTCGCCTCCGCGTTTGCGCATCGGGGTAGTCAGCGCTGGGCGCGTCGGCGCCGTCTTGGGTGCCTCACTTCGGCTGGCCGGCCACAATTGCGTTGGTGTCAGCGCGGTCTCAGACTTGTCCCGACTTCGGGCTGAAGCGCTGCTTGCAGGTGTGCCAATCAAAGCCGCAGACCAGGTTGTTGCCGAGTCCGAATTGGTGATTTTGGCCGTTCCCGACAGCGTTCTCCCCGACCTGATTCGTGGATTTTCCTCCAGTGACGTATTTGTTCCCGGACAATTTGTTGCCCACACTTCTGGCACGTACGGGATTTCCGTTTTTGATTCGGCCCCACAAGTGTCACCCATGGCCATTCACCCCGCCATGACTTTTACCGGAACCAGTGTTGACCTGGCCCGCTTGGTTGACACGCCTTTTGGAGTTACCACCACCGAGATGCTTCGACCCGTAGCGGAAGCACTCGTGGTTGAAATGGGTGGTGAGCCGGTCTGGGTCCCGGAGGAGTCGAGGGCAATTTATCACGCCGCAATGGTCCTCAGTTCAAATTATCTCATCGTTTTGGTCAATGAAGCGGTGTCCCTGTTGGCGGAATCAGGTATGGAAAGTCCGCAGCGTTTGCTCGCGCCACTGCTCAGTGCATCCCTTGATAACGCCTTGCGGCTGGGCGACAAGGGTCTCACCGGTCCGGTTGCCCGCGGTGACGCTGACGTGATTCGCAAACATCTCGACGCGTTACGTGAACGACCAAGTTCTCAGAGCGCGTATCGCGCGCTCGCCCGGTTAGCCACGGATCGGGCCCTTGGAGCAGGTTTACTTTCGATCGATCAGGCCGCCGACCTTCTCATTGAACTGGGTGAGAACACATGACCAAGCTGATCCACGTGGGCAGCGAACTGGAGGGGGATAGTGGCGTTCTTCGGGCTTTCGTGCCAACCATGGGTTCACTGCATCAAGGACACCTTGATCTTGTTGACGCGGCCCGAGCGGCGGTGGGTCCAGACGGTGAAGTCGTGATGTCAATCTTTGTAAATCCGACCCAGTTTGGGAGCGCAGCGGACGTATCGGAATACCCCCAATCATTGGAGAGCGATTTTGCAAAGTGCGAAGCAAGTGGTGTTGACGTTGTATTCGCGCCCAGCGTGAATGACATGTTCCCGGAAGGAACCAACTCGCGGCAAAATATCAGCGTGCAACCCGGGCCGTTGGGTTCGGTTTTAGAGGGTGCGGATCGACCCGGACATTTCGCTGGCGTTCTCACCGTAGTCGCGAAACTTTTCAATCTCACGCGACCAAGCGTCACCTTCTTTGGGGAGAAGGACTACCAACAGTTGATGCTGATTTCACAGATGGTGCGACAACTCAACATCCCCGTTACAGTCATAGGGGTGCAATCGCGTCGTGAGTCCGATGGGCTAGCGATGAGTTCCCGAAACGTTTTTCTCAACCCCGCGCAACGACTTGAGGCCGCATCAATCTCCCGCGCGCTCTTTGCGGCCCAGGACGTTCAGGGAAATGTCAACGCACAATTGGCTGCCGCACGTGCTGTTTTATCCGGTGACATCCAAACATCGTATTTGGTCGCCATGAGTGGTGACCTCTCCCGTGAACTCGCCGGCGCTGATATTGATCCGGATGGCAGATTACTTTTCGCAGGCGTGCTCGGGTCCACCCGTTTAATTGACAATGTGCCATCAGCGAAAGGAAAAACCCCGTGATTCCCGTCCACATTCCACGCTGGCTGACTTCTGACTCCCCCGGTTGGCAGATTGAAGCCGACGTCATCGTGATCGGATCCGGTGTAGCGGGGTTGTCCGCAGCGCTGCACGCCCGTCGGACGGGTCGACGTGTGGTGATCCTGACAAAAGCCCAAATAGATGAAGGGTCAACCCGTTGGGCACAGGGTGGGATTGCGGCGGCGTTGGCCGAAGATGACTCACCCTCAGAACACCGAGACGACACCATCACCGCCGGCGCTGGACTGTGTAACCCACAAGCTGTTGAGGTGCTCGTTACCGAAGGCCCACAAGCGGTGCGAGATTTGATCACCCTGGGCGCAAATTTTGACCTCGACCCCAGCGGTGAAATCTCTCTCACCAGAGAAGGCGGACATCACCGTGACCGCATCGCGCACGCCGGTGGGGACGCGACCGGTGCTGAAATTTCACGAGCATTGGTTTCTGCGGTGCTCAATGACCCGGGTATTGAAATCGTTGAAAACGCGCTCGCGTTGGATCTATTGACAGATGAAAGTGGCGCGGCGCAGGGGGTGACCCTGCACGTTATGGGTTCGGGTCAGCGAGATGGCACTGGCGCAGCACTTGCGCCGGCAGTCATTTTGACAACGGGCGGTTTTGGTCAAGTGTTTGGTCAAACGACAAATCCATACGTGTCAACAGGTGATGGAATCGCACTCGCGTTGCGAGCTGGCGCGCGGGTTGCCGACATTGAGTTCGTGCAGTTCCACCCAACGGTTTTGTGGTTGGGGCCACTTGCTCAAGGGCAACAACCGCTCGTCAGTGAAGCGGTGCGGGGCGAAGGAGCCCGACTCCTTAATCCAGATCTGCAGCCGTTCATGGATTCAATTCATGAACTTGGTGATTTGGCACCACGCGACATTGTCGCAATTGAAATAATGAAGGTCATGCGAGCATTCGGCTCCGCTCACGTCTGGCTTGACGGACGCATGTTGGGCGCCGATACCTGGGTACGCCGATTCCCAACCATTTTGGCGAGTGCGCGATCGCGCGGAATCGACCCGGTCACCGACCTGATACCGGTGGGTCCGGCCCAGCATTACGTTTCTGGTGGAGTCGTAACAGATCTTTTTGGTCGAACGGGAATCCCCGGACTGTATGCGGCGGGTGAGGTCGCTTGCACCGGTGTCCACGGAGCCAATCGACTGGCGTCCAATTCATTGTTGGAAGGCTTGGTGTATTCCCGGCGAATCATAAGTGCGATTGACTCAGATCTTCTAGAACGCAAAACCTTCGTGGTGGATTCCCCGCAAGATTCATTTCTAATTCCACACCGGATCCGACGCGATATGCAAAGTGTGATGGACCGAAATGCGGGTGTGCTGAGAAGTGAATCATCACTCACGCACGCGCAGAATTGGCTTGGAAGTATCGAGCGCGCGGGCGCTCGAGCGTGTACGGAGGATTGGGAGACCGCCAACCTATTTATGGTCTCGCAGGTTTTATCAACGAATGCCTTGGCTCGTCAAGAGACGAGAGGTTCGCATTGGCGCGAGGACTACCCCGATCGGAGCACCGATTTTGAGGTTCGGCTAGTTTCACACCGTTCACCCAACGGTGAGTTGAACACGACGACAACTGGAATAGGGACGTGATGCAGTCGCATAAAATAAAAAAGGAACTCGCAAACCAATTGATTGCAGGTGGGTTGAACCCACTCGATGTCTCTGAGGTTGTGTTGCGCGCTTTGCATGAGGACAGTGATGAAAGCGGGGACGTGACCTCCATCGCAACTATCCCGGTCGATCAATTATCAACCTTAGACTTGGTGGCTCGAGCACCTGGCACAATCGCCGGGATTGCGGTTGCCGCTTCCGTATTCGCAATTCTGGGTGGAGCTTCAGTCCAGATTCAGGCGCGGGTAAGAGACGGCGAAAATGTGGCGGTAGGAACGGTTATTCTTTCGATAACGGGACCGACACGAGTGCTGCTGCAGGGGGAGCGCCCCGCCTTGAACCTACTGAGCCATCTCAGCGCGATAGCAACGGCAACGAGGATGTGGGTCGTTGCCTTGGGTGATTCCGGGACCAAAGTCCGCGACACGCGCAAGACGACCCCTGGCTTACGAACACTGGAAAAGTACGCGGTTCGGTGCGGCGGGGGCCACAATCACCGGATGAACCTCTCAGACGCTGCATTGATCAAGGACAACCACGTAATTGCTGCCGGCGGAGTTGCCCAAGCGTATGAATTGATAAAGGCTCGTTTCCCCCATGTGCCGGTGGAGGTTGAGGTTGACTCATTGGATCAACTCGAGCAAGTGCTCAAAGTTGGGGCCGATCTTGTCCTTCTCGATAATTTCACAATCGAAGAACTAAGAAGTGCGGTGTTAGTTAATAACGGCCGCGCCAAATTGGAAGCGTCTGGCGGATTTACCCGTGATCAGGCCGCGGCAATCGCGACGACCGGGGTTGACTACGTTGCGGTTGGGGCGATCACACACTCTGCTCCGATTCTTGATATTGGTGCCGACCTTCGGATGGAGTCCGTCTAATGTTGCTCGCGATTGACGTCGGAAATACGAACACCGTGATTGGGCTCTATGCAGGACAGGCACTCCATAAATCGTGGCGGATTAACACGGATGCGGCTCAAACCGCCGACGAACTTGCCCTGAAATACCGTGGACTTTTGGACAATGAACCCAGCGTTACCGGTGTCGCCTTGTGCAGCACGGTCCCAGCGGTTCTCCACCAGATGCGACTCATGATCGAGCGTTACTACGCAAATATCCCCGTGGTGATTGTTGAACCTGGAATCAAGACCGGTGTGCCCATCCTCACCGACAACCCGAAAGAAGTTGGGGCGGATCGCATTGTCAACACCCTCGCGGCGCATCACCTTTATGGCGGTCCCTGCATTGTTGTTGATTTTGGAACGTCGACCAACCTTGACGTCGTCTCGGCGAAGGGTGAATTCCTTGGTGGCGCTTTGGCACCTGGAATCGAAATTTCAATTGAAGCCCTCGCGCAACGGGCAGCGCAACTTCGTCAAGTTGAACTCGTGGCACCCCGGTCGGTGATCGGGAAGAATACGGTGGAGGCGCTTCAATCAGGTGCGGTCTTCGGATTCGCCGGTCAGGTTGACGGATTAGTTGAACGAATTATCACAGAAATAGGTCCGGTCACCGGGGTGATCGCAACCGGAGGTCTAAGCCAAATAGTTGTTGCGCAGTCGCGGACGATTACCCATCACGAACCGGACCTCACCCTGCTGGGTTTGGCGCTACTTTTTGAAAAAAATCAGTCCTAGCCTGAACTATGAATCAAGGGCTTGAGATCCAGCAATCACTCCCAGTACGGTGGCCAGACCATGAATTGGTCCGGAGGTCCGTGGCAGAATCAAGGTCCGCATTCCCACCGCACCGGCTCCACCGTCATCGATTGCGTTATCCCCGACCATCAGCAGATCTTCCGGTCCAATGCCGATTGCTTGGCAAACGGCCAGAAATATCTCCGGATTCGGTTTAACGTAACCGAGATCGGCAGAAGTAAATACCCGATCAACGCGGTCTTCGATTCCCAAACGAGTCAGAATCTCGTTGAGGTCCAAGGCGAAGTTTGAAACGATCGCGGTGGTGATTCCCTGCTCTCGGAGCGCATCGAGCACCGGGAGGGTGTCCTGATAAACCACCCAGGACCGCGTCATGCTCGAGTAAAGGGATCGGGCGAGTGGTTCTTCGGTGAAGTCGCACAACAGCCGGGTAAAAATTTCCACATGTGCCACCTTGCTGAGATCCCGCTCATGGTTTGGATCTTCAATGCGAGCAAATTCAACGATTGAGTTCAACGAAGGCACTATTTCGGCGTAATCGAGTGGATCAAGCCGGAGGTTTTGGCAAGCAATTTCTAACCACAACTCGCTGCTTCCTTGGTCAACCAGGGTTGAATGAAAATCAAAGAGCACACCCTTGATCGGGCTGGGTTGATATAGCGGATGCGAAAGGCTCACGCCTCGAGTCTAGGTCCAAGTTTGAGGGTGACGTGCTGCTAATAGCCTTAGCGACTGTGAGTGATGAGTTAGATGTACCGCAACAGGTCCAGATTCGGCGGGATAAGCGTCAAGTGATTCTGGACCGGGGTTTATCGGCCTACCCGGTGTCACTTCCCATCACGGCTTCCATTGCGCAACTGCGCGAGCAGTACGGCCATTTGGATGCGGAAGTGTCAACCGGGGTGAGCGTTGGAATTGCCGGTCGGGTGATTTTCAGCCGCAATGCCGGGAAATTGGCTTTCGCCACTATCGCCGCGGGAAGCGGTGAAACGATTCAAGCAATGGTTTCCCTTGGTCACGTCGGCGAAGAAAATCTTGCGGACTGGAAAGCACTCGTTGATCTTGGTGACCACATCTTTGTGCGCGGGGAAGTAATTACATCTAAGCGTGGTGAACTTTCTGTCTTGGCGGACTCGTGGAGTATGGCGTCAAAGTCGCTACGTCCTTTGCCCGTGGCTCACAAAGAAATGAATGAAGAGTCTCGCGTGCGCCAGCGCTATGTAGACCTGATTATGCGTCCTGAGGCGCAGGTTATGGCTCGGACACGGGTAAAGACCGTATTAGCACTGCGCACATCACTCTCCAATCGTGAGTATCTTGAAATTGAAACACCAATGTTGCAAACCCAACCGGGAGGTGCCACGGCTCGACCCTTCATAACCCGGTCAAATGCTTTTGGGATAGATCTTTATTTGCGAATCGCACCCGAGCTTTTCTTGAAGCGCGCAGTGGTGGGTGGTTTCGACCGCGTGTTTGAGATCAATAGAAATTTTCGCAATGAAGGCGCCGACTCAACCCATTCACCGGAATTCGCAATGCTCGAATTTTATCAAGCATTCGCGGACTACCAAGACATGGCGTCCGTCACTCGCGAGCTAATCCAAGAGGCTGCGCAAGCGGTCGCCGGCTCAATGACCGTCAGGCACCATGATGGCAGCGAACATGATCTTTCGGGCATCTGGCCGCAGCTTGATCTTTATGGTTCGGTGTCTCAAGCTGTCGGCCAAGAGGTAACACCTGAAACGTCACGAACAGCATTAGAAGCCTTGTGCACGGCGGCCGGCATCACATATGCCCCCATGTGGGTTAACGGAAAGTTAGTCGAAGAACTTTTTGAGCACCACGTAATTCCAACATTTACCGGTCCCACATTTGTTATGCATTTTCCCGTTGACACCTCACCCTTGACTCGTGATCATCGGTCACGTTCTGGGGTCGTTGAGAAATGGGACCTGTACGTGGACGGTTTTGAATTAGCAACGGGTTATTCCGAATTGGTTGACCCGGTCATCCAACGCGAACGTCTGGTTGAACAAGCATCTCTTGGTGCGCAGGGTGATGCCGAGGCAATGCCACTGGATGAGGATTTCTTGCGGGCACTCGAATACGGAATGCCACCCAGCGGTGGGGTTGGCATGGGGGTCGACCGGCTACTCATGGCCCTGACCGGGCATGGTATCCGGGAAACGATCCTTTTCCCACTCGTGAAACCGGAGCGGGATCAATGATCACGATTAGGGCGGCCCGGACAACCGATGTCCGGGAAATCAGGAGTCTTATTGACTCGTATTCAACCGATGGGAGCTTGCTGTCCAAAGCAACCGTAACAATTTTTGAGGACATTCAAGAATTTTTAGTGGCAAGTGACGGTGAGCGGGTGGTCGGATGTGGCGCCCTCCACGTGATGTGGGAAGACTTGGCTGAAGTTCGCACCCTCGCGGTCGTTCCGGATCGCGCCCATGAAGGTATTGGGTCCCAGTTACTCGAACATCTTTTGGAACGAGCGCGCATGCTCGGAACCAAAAGAGTTTTTTGTCTCACATTTCGAAAAGAGTTTTTTGGACACCACGGTTTCTTAGAAATTGATAACACACCGATTGGGCACGACGTCTATGAGCAAATGCTGCAGTCCTACGACGAAGGAGTTGCTGAGTTCCTGGGACTCGAGCGGGTGAAGCCAAACACGTTGGGAAATTTCCGCATGCTTCTGGTTCTCTAAAGCGGCGGATGAGTGCTTCGCCAAGCAACGTGCCCCGGGTATTGAACGCTGTTTCACTGTCCGATCAGTCCCCGTATTTTAAGGCCGACCATCTGGTTTCTCTTGTCGTGGCACCGGACCGGCGCCGGCAACCGACTAACCGGTATTGCGTAGTCCCGTTGCAATTCCATTAATTGTCAAACTCAGTGCACGAGTAAGCCCTTCATTTTCCGGGTTACCGCGAGATCGCTCGAGCAGTGAAACTTGTAAATTGTGTAGCGGAAGCAAATAGGTATCCCGCGTGGCCAATGTGCGAGCCAGCGAAGGATTGCTGGTCAACAAACCCTTTTCTCCGGTAATCGCCAGTAATCGCTCTACACTCAAGTGATACTCGGACGTGATGTTGTCGAAAATGTAATGAAGTTCCTGGGGTACGAGTCGATCAACATATTGCGCGGCAACGTTGAGATCGGTTTTGGCAAGTGTCATCTCCACATTGGAAATAAAATTTCGAAAGAAGTACCACTCTTGGTACATCCGGGCAAGTTCACCGCCCAGCCCAGCGGCCAATGCGGCCTGTAATCCGGTTCCCACGCCGAACCAACCAGGAACTACTTGGCGGGACTGGGTCCAACCGAATACCCATGGGATTGCGCGCAGTCCATCAATCCCGTCGGCGGTATCAGGACGCCGTGAGGGCCGTGAGCCAAAATGCATTGCCCCAAGTTCCCCAACGGGTGTGGAAAGTGCGAAGTATCGCGGCAAGTTGGGATCTTCTATGAGTGACCGGTATTTTTCTTGGGCATTGGATGAGGCAACGCGCATTACTTCATCCCAGCGGCTTAATTCGGTTGTTGATTGTCGAGAGGTTTGGTGTAGCAAAGAAGCATCGAGTACCGCTGCCGCCATTTGTTCAAGATTGTCGCGGGCCAGAACCGGGAGTAGATATTTGTCCGAGATGACTTCGCCCTGCTCGGTGATTTTAATTTGACCTGAAAGCACACCCCACGGTTGGGACATGATCGCCTCGTAGGTGGGTCCGCCACCCCGACCGACAGTCCCACCTCGCCCGTGAAATAGTCGCAAGGAAACGTTGTGCTTGGCCGCGACATCGCGCAATCTGCGCTGGGCCAAGTGGATCTCCCATTGTGAAGTGGTAATTCCGGCGTCTTTATTTGAATCGGAGTACCCAAGCATGACTTCCTGTCGATCTCCACGGGAAGTGACAATTTTTCGGTACGTAGGATCCGATAGCAGCACGTCGACGATCTCTCCTGCGCTATGCAGTTCGGCAACCGTTTCAAGCAAAGGTACAAATCCAACGAGCGACTCGCCAGAGTCTGTATTTACCAGTCCCGCCTCGCGGCCGAGGACGACCGCCGCAAGGACATCGTCGGCTCCCTTTGTCATCGAAATAATTATTGATTCGAGTGCACGGTTACCAAATTCAAGGACGATATCTCGCGCGACAACTAGGGTATTAAAAGTTGTCAAACCCGCGTCATCAAGCGGCGGCGGATTGGGTGCTAGTGGCCGCTGGGATTGCAATTCTGTTGCTAATAAATCGAATCGCTGGGTGGTGCCTAGCTCCAAATACTCCTCCGGTGAAGCGTTATTGAGCCGGGAAATCAATTGCGCGATAGCCCATTGGAATTTTTCGGAGTGTTCGCGAATATCGAGGGTGGCTAACGGCAAACCCACACTTGCCACGACCCGAATGACCTGCTCTATTTCACCATGGGCAATGAGTTCACCTTTATGTGCGAGTAGGTCGCGTCTGATCAGGAACAGGTCATTGAGTATTTCTTGGGTGCTGGCGTAGTCGCGACCGACGGTGGGCAGAGACTTACTGACCAGGCGGTCATGGGTTAAGTGAAGTCGCAGTCGGATAATTGTGAGTTTAATGCGAATCGGTTCTTCAGCGTTGAGTCGCAAGTAGCGTTTATCAAACTCTGGGAGTACTTCGAGATCACTATTGATCGAATCCCAGAGTTCGGTCGAGGAGCCCGCAATTCGTTCAGAAATAGAAAGGTCCTCGATCAGTGAATCAATGTGGGGGAGTAAATCGGTGAGTGCATTCTCCCGAAGGAAGGCGACAACTTGGGCGGTGATGTCAGGAGTGACGAAAGGGTTACCATCGCGGTCTCCACCGATCCACGAACCGAAACTGATCGGGCGGGAATCTGCCGGGAGTTCTACCCCTAGTTCATCGAAAGCAATTGCCAAGTCATGGAGAACTTCACCGAGTGGTCCACGGGTCAGGTCATTCATGTAATACAAAGCATTGCGTGCCTCGTCAAGAACCTGTGGTTTTTCCAATCTTAATTCATCGGTTTGCCACAATAGGTCGATGAGTTCAGCGAGCCGGGCGGTTCGGGTTGTATCCGAAACCCGGACATCCATTAAGGAATCTGCGATTTTGCGTAACTTGATCAACACGGATCGACGGGCGGCTTCGGTGGGATGCGCGGTAAATACTGGGCGGACCGACATGTCGCGCGCGATCTGGGCAACCTGCTCCCGGGTATAGCGCGTTCGCGACTCTGGGGAGAGGGCTTCCTTAACCACTTTGGAAAGTGGTGACCCTGAGGCGACATAAGCGTCTAAAACGTCGTGGGTACGTTCCACCTGTTCGGCGATATTAGCCAGATCAAAATAAATTGAGAAAGAACGAGCTAGCAGGGTGGCACGTTCGAGATCGAGTTCTCTCAATTTTTGGGCGGCGACTTCGGGTTCCTCTCGGATCAGTCTTCGGACTTCCTCGACGAGATGCAGTAACTCCGGTCCCTCCTGGCGGACCAAAGTGTGACCGAGCAGGTCTCCGAGCAACCTAATATTGGTGCGGAGCCGATAATCGGAGTCCTGTTGCGATGCCGGTTCACCCACGAAGACCATGAGGGCATTGTGTCCTACTTCATTTTTGCGCCGGATTTCGCGTTGGGCGTACGGGTTCTGGTGCATCTCGGGTTTCACACATGCGATTCATGGGAGAGAATAGGTAAGCCGGTTCGGGTGCCCACACCCGAAGGCACGCATGAAGGAGATCAGCCAATGTTCGAGCGGTTTACAGACAGAGCCCGTCGGGTAGTCGTTCTTGCCCAAGAAGAAGCACGGATGCTTAACCATAACTACATTGGCACCGAACACATTTTACTGGGCTTGATCCACGAAGGTGAAGGTGTTGCGGCCAAGGCACTTGAGAGCCTTGGAATTTCACTCGAGGCGGTTCGCCAACAGGTGGAAGAAATCATTGGGCAGGGACAACAAGCCCCCAGCGGTCACATTCCATTTACTCCACGCGCCAAGAAAGTACTCGAACTGTCCTTGCGAGAAGCATTACAACTGGGCCATAACTACATTGGCACCGAACACATTTTGCTCGGCCTGATCCGTGAAGGTGAAGGCGTCGCGGCGCAGGTTTTGGTGAAACTTGGTGCGGACCTCAACCGAGTTCGCCAACAGGTAATCCAACTTTTGAGCGGTTACCAGGGTAAAGAGCCCGCGACATCGGGTGGGCCCGCTGAAGGTACCCCGTCGACCTCACTTGTCCTTGATCAATTCGGTCGCAACTTGACCGCAGCCGCTCGAGAGAACAAACTCGATCCGGTTATTGGTCGCTCAAAGGAAATTGAGCGGGTGATGCAGGTTCTCTCCCGCCGAACCAAGAACAATCCAGTTTTGATTGGCGAGCCAGGGGTGGGAAAAACCGCCATTGTTGAAGGTCTCGCCCAAGACATTGTGGCCGGTGAAGTCCCCGAAACCTTGAAGGACAAGCAGGTCTACACACTGGATCTGGGTGCGCTGGTCGCAGGCAGTCGCTATCGCGGTGACTTTGAAGAGCGACTCAAGAAAGTCCTTAAGGAAATTCGCACCCGCGGTGACATCATTCTTTTTATTGATGAAATTCATACCCTTGTTGGTGCAGGAGCTGCCGAGGGCGCAATTGATGCCGCGAGCATCCTTAAGCCAATGCTTGCCCGCGGTGAGCTACAAACAATCGGAGCCACCACCCTTGACGAGTACCGCAAGCACATTGAAAAAGATGCCGCGCTTGAGCGTCGATTCGCCCCCGTGCTCGTCGAAGCACCCGATGTTCCCCACACGATTGAAATCTTGCGCGGGCTTCGTGACCGCTACGAATCCCACCACCGGGTCTCCATCACAGACGGTGCTCTGGAGGCCGCCGCGCGCCTTTCCGACCGCTACATCTCTGATCGTCATTTGCCAGACAAAGCAATCGACCTCATCGACGAAGCAGGTTCGCGTTTACGCATCCGCCGGATGACGACACCGGTTGACCTCCGTGAATTGGACGCCAAAATCGCTGACGTCCGCAAAGCCAAGGAGTCATCAATTGACGAGCAGGATTTTGAAAAAGCAGCCGCATTGCGCGACGATGAGAAGAACCTGCTGACCGCGCGTGCTGAACGCGAGCGGGAATGGAAAGCCGGGGATCTCGACGTCGTTGCTGAAGTCGACGAGAAGTTAATCGGCGAAGTCCTGGCAATAATGACCGGTATCCCGGTTTCAGACCTCTCCGAAGACGACATCGCCCGGCTGCTTCGCATGGAAGATGAACTGCATCACCGCGTGATTGGTCAGGAGCAAGCCGTCAAGGCATTGTCCAAGTCCATCCGTCGGACACGGGCAGGGTTGAAAGACCCCAAGCGTCCCAGCGGCTCATTTATTTTTGCTGGGCCTTCGGGTGTCGGTAAAACCGAGCTGTCCAAGACTCTGGCCGAGTTCCTCTTCGGCACGGAGGATGCACTCATCGCACTGGATATGTCCGAATACAGTGAGCGGCACACCGCCTCTCGACTCTTTGGCTCACCCCCGGGTTACGTTGGCTATGAAGACGGCGGTCAGTTGACCGAAAAAGTGCGCCGTAAGCCGTTCAGCGTTGTCCTTTTCGATGAAGTTGAAAAGGCCCACCCAGACATTTTCAACTCACTGCTTCAAGTGTTGGAAGAAGGCCGTCTGACCGACTCGCAAGGCCGGGTCGTTGACTTCAAGAACACCGTGATCATTATGACCACAAACCTTGGTAGTCGTGACGTGTCAAAGGGACAAAACTTGGGGTTTGCTCCCGACGGCAATGAAGACAGCGCATATGAGCAAATGAAGGCCAAGGTTCAGCAGGAACTCAAGCAGCACTTCCGCCCCGAGTTCCTTAACCGAATCGACGACGTCGTTGTATTCCATCAGTTGAGCAAGAACGAGATTGTTGAGATCGTTGACCTGATGATCGCCGGCCTGGAAAAGCGCCTGCTGGAAAAGGACATGGACATCGAGCTCACCACCGCTGCCAAGGATCTGTTGGCCGAGCGCGGCTACGACTCAGCCTTGGGGGCTCGTCCCCTACGACGCACGATTCAGCGCGACCTCGAAGATCCATTGAGTGAGAAAATGCTCTTCGGAGATCTGCTTCCGGGCAATATCGTGGTGGTTGACGTTGAAGGTGAAGGTGATACTCGCGAGTTCACCTTTGCCTCGACCCCGCGGGAGGTACTCCCCGATTCACCTCCGGTTGAAGCAACCGGATAACTGTTACCCTCCACCCATGAACAGTGGAGGCTTTGAGTGAGCGGCGGACCGCTCATTCCAGGTCTCAACGAGTTTGACCGGCCCAAACGTGGTTTTCCACGCTGGGCCGGTTTTCTCATTGCCATCACGTTTGGTTTGTCGCTGCTGCTCCTCATTTGGGGTTTTGTCTCCGGAAATGGTCCTTTTTCTTTCCTCGGCTACGTCAGCGAAGAATTACAGCCCGCAGGTTACCGTCCAACCGTGGACGAGGACGTCATCCAAATAAATGTCACGCCACCTCCGTCGGGAATTTGCCCAGACCAAGACCTCGTTGTTAGCGCCGGTGAATCACCGAGTGAAATTGATATAGCAGTGACACTCAGTGGCCCGAGAAGTAGCACTTGTCCGGAAAATGCCAGTTCAGGACCGATGTGGGTTGACGTCTTATTGCAAGCTCCTGTTGGTGAGCGGATCATTATTAGATCAAATGGTGGGCAAGAATTGTTACGAGTTCGGTAAACTGTAATTTCCTCCAGTCTCGGCAATCATGGCCTCTGTTAGTAATTGACCCAGTGCGGTTTCCAAGCGTTCTGGATCCGGGGATTGCTCTGCAAGATCCTCGATGCTGGATGTACTTTGATTCTCGCGCAGGATTTTCAAGATCCGCCCGCGTTCTTGTCGTAGGCTTCCTTCGTATTGCGCTTGGCTTTTTTTTGGAATAGTGGAAGCCGGCTTCCCCAGGGAAAACCAATTGCAATCATTGACGATTGGACACTTTTCGCACAATGGGTCACGCGCTGTGCAGATCAGTGCACCAAACTCCATGGACGCCGCTGACCACCGTGCTGCATGCCGATCACTCACGGGTAGTAGGTCATGCGCGAGGGATCGTTCAATTGCTGAGATAGTGGGCGCTTGGTGGGATTGGCCTAGCCAAGCACGTGCAAACACCCTGCGAACATTTACATCCAGGACAATTGTCCTTTGGTTAAATGCAAACGCCAGGATTGCATTTGCGGTGTATTCACCAATTCCGGGCAGGGAAATGAGTTCTTCAAATGTTTTTGGGACCTCTCCGTCAAATCGCTGCGTGATTATTACGGCGCTTTCGTGCAGCCGTTTCGCTCGGCGAGGATAACCCAGGTTTTCCCAACTCCGGATGGCCTCGGCAACCGAACTTGCCGCAAGATCGGCAGGTGTCGGCCAGCGGCTAAGCCAATGCTCCCATCTGGGTTCGACCCGTTTCACCGGTGTCTGCTGCAACATGAACTCGCTGACCATGACGCCCCATGGACTGGTGTTTCTCCAAGGAAGAATTCTGGCCTCGGCGGAAAACCAGGAAATGATCGAATTCGGGTCAGGATGCGGGGTGCTCACCCGGGGATCGTGTCATGCCGCACCCGGGCCGCATTACTGTGGAGTCGTGAGCATGCAGCCGATCGGCCCCGAGTCCCCGAGTGTTTATTGGGTCCGTCGGGCAGCAGTTCTCGTGATCGTGCTGCTTGTGCTTTTCGGTGTGATCTGGGTCTTCGGTGCGGTCGCCGGTGGAAGAACGACGCAAACTCCGGTTGTCGAACCAACGGTTGTGGCTACCGAATCAATTGATCCAAATACCGTGCTGACTCCCGTCACAACGGACCCAATTGACTGCGTTGATTCCGCAATTCTCGTTGAGGCATCAACCGATTCTTCAACGTACAAAGTTGGTAAGGAACCGGTGCTGTCCTTGTCAATTGAAAATACGGGCAGTGTGCCTTGTTTGCGTGATGTGGGACCAAAGGCCAATGAACTTGAGGTCAAATCAGGCGGATATCACGTCTGGTCAAGTGATGATTGTTCGGCAACGAAGAAAACAAAGATTGTCACTCTTGAGCCGGGTGACAAGGTAGGGTCTACCATCACGTGGAATGGTCAATTAAGTGAACCGGGCTGCCCGGATATCAGTGCTGCGGCCAAAGCGGGCCGCTATGAAGTCATTGGCCGTAATCTCAATGTTTTCGGTGAATCGGTGCCATTTGCTATGACGAACAAAAACTAGAAATCCGGGACGCCTTCCGATTGTGAGTCTGCCGTGAGTTTGGTCATAATGGCCACCGCTTGGCCGATATTGGACACCGGATAGGTCGTTATTCCTTGGGTTTTAACGGTTGCACCCGTTGGAATAATTGCATCCGTGAAGCCGAGGCGGGCGGCCTCGCCCAGTCGGCGTTCCAGGCCGGTAACTCGACGAATGTCTCCAGCGAGCCCGAGTTCACCGATCGCTACCAGCCCGCTGGGAAGTGAAATGTCTTTGACGCTACTAACAATGGCAAGCGCGGTCGCCAAGTCGGTAGCGGGTTCAAGGAGTCGCATACCGCCGACCGTGGCAACAAAGCAATCCGCGGTTGAGAGTTTGAGGCCCGCTCGACGTTCCAGGATGCCGAGCATCATGGCGGTCCGAGAGGAGTCCAACCCACTGGTTACTCGACGGGGTTGTGGTGAACTAGACGGAGCGATAAGTGCTTGAACCTCCGCTACCAGTGGTCGTTTCCCTTCGACCGTGATGGTGACGCAGGTTCCTGGTACCGGGTGGGTTCGATCTCCGAGAAAAAGTCCACTGGGGTCGGGCAATCCGTGAATGCCGTCTTCGGTCAACTCAAAACAGCCGATTTCATCAGCCGGACCATAACGATTTTTTACCGCACGGACTAGGCGTAATGGTCCATGCCGGTCACCTTCGAATTGGAGCACAACGTCAACGAGGTGCTCGAGGGCCCGAGGGCCGGCCACACTTCCATCTTTTGTCACATGGCCAACCAGCACCGTTGTCATGTTCCTTGATTTCGCCGCTCGGATGAGTGATGCCGCGACTTCTTTGACCTGGGTGACCCCGCCGCCAACCCCGTCGATGTCGGCGCTGGAGATTGTTTGAACCGAGTCAACGATGAGAAGTGATGGATCGGTCTGTTCAATGTGACCGAGGGCAATACCAAGGTCGGTTTCGGCCGCGAGAAAGAGTGAGTCGCAAAGAGCATTGATTCGCTCGGCTCGCAATCGAACCTGGGCGGCCGACTCTTCACCCGTTAGGTAAAGGACTTTGTGACCCAGTCGCGCCCATTGGGCAGCAACGGCAAGGAGCAGTGTTGATTTGCCGACCCCTGGCTCACCCGCGAGGAGGAGGACGGCCCCGGGAACAAATCCACCACCAAGTGCCCGATCGAATTCGCTGATCCCGGTACTTTGAGACTGGGCCGACGATATGTCAATGGCGCTAATAGCGAGCGCTGGAGATGTCGTTGCCCTTGCTTTGGTGGTGGCCGTGATCACCCCAACTTCTTCGACCGTGCCCCAAGACTGACATTCGCCGCAACGCCCAGCCCATTTGCCGGTGGCCCAACCGCACTCGGTGCAGCGGAACTGGGGTGTTTTCGTGGTGCTTTTTGCCATATTGAGTCCTGAGTGTTAGCCCTGCGGGTCAGCGGGATGAATTGACAATCCAATTCTGGCAGTTGCGTCTGACTTTTTACCCCGTTGATTAAAAGCTCTCAGGACTTCGTCGCGGTCGCGGCACAATTGAGCCAGTTCTTCGTAGGCGGGAGCCCCGATTAGAGCCACAATTTCAACTTTTGAATTGATGTAGACCGGTTCGCTTGCGGTATGTGCCTCCGTGTTGCCTGTGCAATACCAATCAAAATCAGCGCCACCGGCACCCCAACCTCGACGGTCGTATTCACCTAAAACAACGACGGCGCGCTCACGGCCATCTTCGTAGGTCACATTGTCATATGAGCGGCGCAGAGGAAGTTGCCAGCAGACATCTGGCTTGGTCTCAATGAAATGGACACCTTCTTTCTCGGCTAAATGATGCAAAGCACAGCCATACCCACCGGCAAAGTCTTCCGAGTTATGAAAAATACAAGCGCCATTGACGACTCGAGTTTTATCGGCTCCGTCTTCCTTCTCGGTCCACCCCAATTTTTCGTGGCCAGCTTCGTAGTTCTCCCAGAGTTCGGGGGTGAGTTTCTTGACCCATTTACCTACTCGTTTCTCGTCCTTCTTTTCCGAAAAATGAGCACCATGGTTGCAGCATCCAGCATCGGGCCGCTCTGCATCAATACCTTTGCAGCCCCGGCCAAAAATGCAGTTGTACTTGGACATTAGCCAGGTGAGATCGCATCTGATCAGCTGGCTGTCGTCGGCGGGGTCGACGAACTCGACCCAGGCTCTTGGAAAATCAAGGGGTACTTCAGGCACCATGGAAGCCTAGGTCAGCAAGTAATAGTTTGCAGCACGGGCACCTTTGAGTATGTGTCGGATCTGTTGTTCGGGTAACGTGGTGACATGAGTCTTGGGCACCCGAATAGTGCCGATACCTCTCATTTTATTGGACTAACTCGAGCCGAAGTTGATCAGCGCATTGCCGCTCGTCAAACAAATGTTGTCCCAGATTCAAACTCTCGGAGTCTCACCAGCATCATCAAAGCAAACACCTTGACCTGGTTCAATTTTTTACTCGGATCAATGTGGATCGTCATGTTGGTAGTTGCTCCATGGCAGGATTCCCTTTTCGGTATTGTGATTGTGGCCAACACACTCATTGGAACGATTCAGGAGTACCGGGCCTCGCGAGCACTTGAAAAACTAGCGGTGATTGGTAAAGCAAAGCCCCTCGTGCGGCGCGACGGATCGGATCAAGAAATAAGTGCGAGTGAGATTGTGCTCGGTGATCTCATTGTCCTTAGAACGGGTGACCAACTGGTCGTTGACGGGGAAATCGAAAAATCCCAGGGCCTAGAAATTGATGAGAGCCTCCTCACCGGTGAAGCCGATCCGGTTGACAAACATGTCGGAGATTTCGTCATGAGTGGCTCTTTCGTGGTGGCGGGTGACGGATACATGCGGGCGACCAAGGTTGGCCGTGACTCATTTGCGGCTGGTCTCACGCAAGCGGCCAAGCAATTTCAAACCACGAATTCAGAACTTCGTGACTCAATCAACAAGTTTATTAAATACGTTTCCTACTTCCTACTTCCTTTTGGCATTGCTCTTTTTCTGTCGCAATTTATCCGCGCAAAATTGCCGCTCGATGAATCAATCAGGGGAACCATCGCTGGCGTGGTTACCATGATTCCTGAGGGTCTGGTTCTTTTGACTTCGATCGCAATGGCGGTAGCCGTCGTTTCCCTCGCCCGACAACGGGTGCTGGTGCAAGAGTTGCCAGCTGTTGAAGTCTTGGCTCGAGTCGACACAGTTTGCGCTGATAAGACCGGAACCCTGACCGAACCCGGAATGCAGGTCCAGGAAACAATTTCACTCGGTTCCGTGGCCTTAATTGATATTGAGGCTGCCTTGGGTGCAGTCGCGTCTTCTGCGCCAAATGCAAATCCCACTCTGACCGCGGTTGCCTCGCATTATTCGAACCCGGGTTGGCAATTAACTGAATCCGTGCCATTTTCCAGTGCACGTAAATGGTCTAGTGCGACATTTGTTGACCAAGGCTCCTGGATCCTTGGCGCTCCAGAAATGGTCGATCCGAAGAATTCCGAAATGCTGGATAAGGCAAATAAGTGCGCCGCAACGGGTGCCCGGGTTCTGGTCTTGGCAAAAGGATCAGTGAGCATCAGCTCCGATGAAGAACTCGGTGCGCTTACCTGCGTGGCACTGGTTGTGATTAGCCAGACACTCCGCCACGACGCTGCTGCGACGGTCACATATTTTCTGAGTCAAGGCGTCAATGTCAAAGTAATCTCCGGTGACAACGCTGAGACTGTGGGAGCAATTGCCGGCCAGGCGGGTGTCCCGGGTGCAGATCACCCATACGACGCCCGCAATCTCCCAGAAAGCATCGATGAAATCGCCGAGATACTCGCGACCACAAATGTTTTTGGTCGAGTAACTCCCGCGCAAAAGCAACGAATGGTTGAGGCACTCCATGCGCGTGGAAAAACTGTTGCTATGACGGGCGACGGGGTCAATGACGTGTTAGCCCTGAAAAGTGCTGATCTAGGAATCGCAATGGGCTCGGGTTCGGGGGCAACGCGTGCGGTCGCGCAATTAGTTTTGCTTGACGACCAGTGGTCGGTTATGCCGAGTGTGGTGGCGCAGGGGCGCAAGGTGCTCGGAAATATTGAACGCGTCGCCGACGTCTTTGTGACGAAGAGTTTTTACGCCATGATCGTGAGCGGTGCTACGATTATTTTCGCGGTTGCCTTCCCGTTTCTTCCTCGACATTTAACTCTGGTGAGTGCGCTGACAATCGGGATCCCAGGTTTCTTCCTTGCGCTCATGCCAAACACTGAAAGATTCCGGCCTGGTTTCTTTCGTCGGGTACTACTTTTTGCCATACCGGCCGGGGTAATCGCCGCGAGCGCGTCCTTCACCAGTTACGGTGTGGCACTCTATTTCGGTGAACCGATCTTTAATGCACAGTCAGCGGCGACCATCACCCTATTCATCGTGACAATTGCGGTGCTCGCTCAATCGGCTCGACCGCTGAATGCGATCAGGCTGGGACTCGTCGGTCTGATGATTGCGGCGTTCGTATCCGTGCTTTACATACCATTTCTTTCAAACTTTTTTGCGTTATCCCTGGGGCCGGAGCGTTACAGTATTATTTCGATAACTGTTGGTGTTATTGGGGCAGTCGCTGTCGGGATTGCGACCAAAGTCACCGACCGACTGCGGCGCGCACCATGAAAATCGGCCTGTCAACGTCATCGGTTTTTCCGGAGTCCACCGCGGCCGCATTTGAACTCGCCGTGCTCACCGGTTATGACGGTGTTGAAGTGATGGTCGGCATGGATTCAACGAGTCAAGATTCAACCGCATTGAGAAATCTCGTTCAGCATTATCAACTTCCGATCCTTTCCCTGCATGCTCCGTGCTTATTAGTCACTCAGCGGGTCTGGGGCACCGACTCGTGGGGAAAACTTGATAAGGCACGCGAGGTGGCCGAATTAGTGGGTGCTACCAGCGTCGTCGTTCACCCACCATTTCGGTGGCAGCGTGACTATGCAAAAAATTTTGAAAAGGGGATCGCCGAACTCAATACAAATTCACCGGTGGCTTTCACGGTAGAAAATATGTACCCGTGGCGGGCAGGTCCTGGATCATTCCCCGCCTATGCTCCCGACTGGGACATTAGAAAACAGGATTATGAAAATGTCACCCTGGATTTTTCGCACACGGCGGTTTCACGAACTGATCCGATTGAAATGATCCGAGAATTCGGGCAGCGACTGCAGCACATCCATCTGGCTGACGGGACCGATTCCCCCTCTGACGAACATCTGGTTCCGGGCCGGGGGACCCAACCTGTTAGAGAGGCGCTGGAATTTCTTAAGGCACATGGGTTTAGCGGTAACATTATCGCTGAAATTTCAACCCGGTCAGTTGCGGACCGGGATGAGCGCATTGCTGATGTGAAAGCCAGTATTGAGTTTGTGCGTCAGGTGTTCCCAATCGGTAAGGAGTAGGCAATGGCCCAAGAACCAGAACAAGTAAACGGTGGAATACTGGGAGTTGCGCGTTCCATGTTTCTTAATTCCGGCTACGCCCGCACCACGATCAAGTCAATCGCGGCAGCAGCAGGAGTCGCGCCAATTGTTGTATCAAATCTTTATTCGAACAAGGAAGCGTTGTTCGCTGCTGCTCTGTCATTTCCCAGTGACCCGCAAAAAGCAATCCCAGCATTGGTCGCTCCTGGAATCCAAGGAATGGGTGAACGCCTTGTCCGAGCAACCTTGCAACTAGTTGCCGACCAGCAGGTGCGTGATGACCTCGTGAAGGCCGCCAATGCCGGGCGTTCATTAAATTCTGGCATTGACATGTTCGCCGTGATAAAACCGCTCTCGGACTACTTCCAAAGTTCCATCGTTGACCGCGCACTTATTCTGATGGGGATCCCTGACACTCGAATTCGGGGGGCGCTGATCAGTTCATATTTGACAGGAGTCATCGCCTATCGCTATTTCTTAAAAATTGAGCCTCTGGCAAGTTTGTCCCAGGAGCAGGTGGTCGCATTGGTGTCCCCCGTAGTCCAAGACTTACTCGATCCAACAAAACCGCTACCTGGTGTGGCAGGGTGAGGCAATGAGTGCGGCGTCGTTTGTGAAAAAAATTGGTGTGATCGGTTCCGGTTCAATGGGTCAATCTTTGATTTCCGGTTGGACTTCACCGGAGGTTGACATTGTCGCGGTGGTGCGCGACGCAGATAAATACCGACACCTTGAAAACTCGCTTGGAATTGAAGTCACCCAAGATCGGGAGGCCCTGGTGGAATGCGATGTCGTCGTGATTGCCATTAAGCCTCAAGTTATTCGGGAGTTACTGCAAGGGTTCCAACCATTTATCGCAGCCAATGCCATCATAATTTCCGTCGCGGTTGGAATTACCACCGAGTTCATCGGTAATGCTTTCCCGCAAACTCGTGAAATCGTCAAAGCCATGCCTAATACTCCCTCGCAAATTCAGATGGGGGTCACCTGCGTCAGTGGCGGTCACGATTGTTCCGAAAATTCGGTTGACGTTGCGGTTGAACTATTGCGTGCTGTCGGTGAAGTTTTCGTTGTTCCTGAGTCCCAGCAGGCCGCAGTTGGTGCTCTCTCCGGTAGTGGCCCGGCATACCTGTTTTATCTCGCTCAGTATTTGCACCAGGGAGCTCAAGAACTCGGCTTGGACGCTGACCTGTCAGATCAACTGATCAAGGCAACACTTCGAGGTTCTGCCGAACTTTTGTACCAGTCGAAGTTGGCGGCATCAGATTTACGCAGGCAGGTGACGTCTCCGGGGGGTTCTACCTTAGCGGCGATGGAAATTCTCGATGGCGGACAGGTTGGAGAGCGTGTCTGTTCGGCATTGGCTGCCGGCGTCGCGCGTTCGGTTGAACTTGGTAAGAGTTAAACGTAATTTCGTGACATCGCCCATTTACATCCCGTGGGATGAAAAACTTGCGGAATACAACTTTGGGCCGGAACATCCACTTGCCCCCGTTCGAGTTTTGTTGGCCATGCGGTTAGCCAAAGATCTGGGAATTATTGCGGGGGAGAACTTTTTTGGTCCGGTCACTCCAGCGACCCGCGCGCAAATACTGCGGGCGCATAGTGCTGAATACATTGACGCTGTGATGAAGGCCGGTTCAAATCCGGAGTTAACGGCGCTGGAATTTGGACTTGGCAGCAGCGATAACCCAATCTTTGCCGGGATGCACGAAGCGTCGGCTCGGGTGAGTGGAGCGACATTAATGGCGGCGAACGCGGTGTGGAACGGTGCGGCGATTCACGCGGTAAATCTGGCCGGGGGACTGCATCATTCCCAGCGGGAGCGTGCCTCGGGATTCTGTATCTACAATGACATTGCGGTTGCGATTTACGAACTGTTAGAGCAGGGGGCACAGCGAATTGCCTATATCGATATCGACGCCCATCACGGCGACGGAGTCGCAAATATTTTTTACGATGACCCTCGGGTACTCACCATGTCAATTCATGAAAGCCCGGCCACGTTATTCCCAGGAACAGGCCTCCCCAATGAAACTGGTGGGCCACACGCGCCCGGCAGCTGCGTCAATATTTCCATTCCTGCCGGCACTGGGGATCAGGGATGGCTTCGGGCCTTTGTTTCCGTGTTTCCACCAATCGTTGACGTGTTCGCTCCGGAGATTATTTTCAGTCAAAATGGTGTGGATTCACATCTTCACGACCCGCTCACGCATTTGGCGGTAAGCGTTGACGGACAGCGGTATGCCTATGAATTGATCCACCAACTTGCCCACCGACATGGTGGAAAATTAGTTGCGGTGGGTGGTGGAGGTTACGACATTGCCGACGCGGTGCCGCGAAGCTGGGCGAATTTATTGGCCGTGGTGACCGACAGTGATGTACCAAAAGACGTTGCAATTCCACGTGATTATCTGCAATACGTTCAGGAGTCGCTTGGAGTCGAAAGTGGGCGCGGCCTCTCCGATGGGGCAAGGCCATGGGCCAAACCACTTGATCAAGGATTTAATGACCGGGATCGGCTCGATGCTTCGATCATGGCAACCAGATTGGCGTGTTTCCCCTTCTTTGGATTGGATCCGGAAGTAAATTCCTGGTTTTAGCGTGTCAATCCAAATTATTTGAACAATTTCGGGTATCCGGTCGCGCCACTCCCGGTCGACCGACTATGGTTCGGTAGTCCTGAACATGGGAATAAGTTCCCACAGCATCTAGCACAGTACGGAGCACCGCATGTCAACTACAGCATTTGGCGACGTTCGATTTCTCACCGTGGCCGAAGTAGCCGGAGTAATGCGTGTGTCCAAGATGACGGTGTACCGGTTGGTTCACCACGGCGAACTTCCCGCTGTTCGGGTTGGTCGATCATTCCGCGTCCCCGAACAGGCAGTCCAGGACTATCTCCGCGATTCATTTGTTGAAACCGCGTAAGCGCGTCCACGTTACCTGGCAACGCGGGTCGGGATCGACGCCAGATATACTGGCAAACGCGTTTCACGACATTTACTTCAAGTAAGGGATTAATTAATGGGCTCAGTAATTAAAAAGCGTCGCAAGCGGATGGCTAAGAAGAAGCATCGCAAGCTATTGCGTCGTACGCGAGTCCAGCGCAGAAACAAGAAGTAGCCACTGGGACTTCGGTTCGAGGCGGATGTCATGCATAATCTTGCGGATCGGCAGGCCCGCTCCCCGGGTTTTGTGGAACGTCGCCTCTTAGACCGCGTCCTTGAACCCATTTACCGTGATTGGTTCCGCACCCGACTAATCGGGGTGGAAAATATCCCGGAGAGCGGTGCCGCACTCATCGTGGGAAATCACGCCGGGGCGTTTGCCATCGATGCCCTCATGGTTGTTCACGCTCTTGAGGCCAACTCGACCCGGGTCCTGCACCTACTCGGAGCAGATTTCTTGTTTCAAGACCCGTTGCGCGAGTTGATGGCGCACCTCAATGTGCATCCGGCCAATTTCGAGAGCGCGAATGAACTATTGCAGGCCGGTCATCTGGTCGGGGTGTGGCCCGAGGGGGTCAACGGTGTCGGAAAAACGATTGAACACCGATACCAGTTGCAAGGATTCGGTCGGGCCGGATTTGCCCGCCTGGCGGCAATCAATAGCGTCCCGATAATTCCAACGGCAGTCATTGGATCTGAAGAGGCGTATCCGCTGATGGCCAGGGTTGAAGGGCTTTTGGACTGGGCGGGCTTCCCCTATCTTCCGGTGACTCCTACGTTTCCCGCGTTGGGACCATTGGGTCTGATCCCGCTTCCAAGTCGGTGGACCATTTCGTTTGGCGCCCCAATTGCTCCACCACAGTCGGAAAGTCCGATTGATGCCTTTGAATGCTCTGATCGGGTGAGGGGCAACCTCACCCAAACAATTCGGGAATTACTTTCCCAGCGCTCAAGTATTTTTTGAACCACGCATAAGGCGTCCCAATGTGTAACCGGCGGTTAGCCCTACCGCAATTCCGCCGACGGTGACCGCCGCTGGCATAGCGTTGGCCCGCAATTGGGCACGTTTCCTAAAGTCACTGATATCCCAGTCCAATTTCTTCGCGTAGGAGCGTAATTCCGGATCAGGATTAATGGCGGTGGGAAAACCTACGGTCGAAAGCATCGGGATGTCATTTGCTGAGTCGGAATAGGCAAAGCAGGTCGATAGGTCGTAATGCTCGCTGGCCGCCAGTGCGCGGACCGCTTCGGCCTTGGCTATCCCGTGGAGTGGGTAGCCAACCAGTTGGCCGGTATAAAAACCGTCTTCGGTTTGCGAAACGGTACCGAGCGCGCCGGTTAATCCAAGACGCCTGGCAATTAAGTTGGCCAGTTCAACGGGGGTTGCGGTGACCAACCAAACATCAAGTCCCGCATCAATGTGAAGCTGTGCTAGGGACAAGGTTCCCGGGATTAGTTTGTCAACCATTCGATCGTCAAAAACCATTTCACTGAGCCGGGTGAGTTCCTCGACGCTGCGGCCCTGAACAAAGGACAAAGCGGCTTCGGTTGCCGAGGCGACAGCTTCTAAATCCTCAGACCCTGAAAGCACGAATTTCATCTGTTTGATTCCGAAGCCGAAAATTTCGCGACCGGAGAAATATTTGAGCTTGGCCAAGCCTGCAGCAAAATGGTAGAGGGAAGCGCCACGCATAATCGTGTTATCAACGTCGAAGAAAGCGGCAGAAGATCCACCCGGGCGCTCACCAACCCGCGAATTGTGGGCGGCGGCGGCGGAGGCAACTCCAGATTGGCGGTAGGTCCCTAAAACGTTGCTCTTCTCTGGGGCATTCTCCGGCGACACACAAGCAGAATACTCACCTGCTATCCCCGGATCAGGGGATGTGCCAAACTCAGTGCGTGAACTACGCTAAAACCGACATCACAGTCGGAACCGCGAATCAGGTGGTGACCGTTGCGGACTTCTTGGCGAACTCCGCGGTTCGTGACCCAGGTCGAATCGCTCTCATCGAAGCCGAGACGGGGCTTCGTATTTCTTATTCCACTTTGGACTCGCGAGTGAGCGCGACCGCGGCTGCATTATTGGACGGTGGCTTGATTTCCTCGCGCTCGGGAGATCGGGTAGCGATGCTGATGGGGAACTCAATTGAGTTCGTGGTTTCTTACTTTGGAATTATTCGAGCTGGACTTGTTCCCATTCCGTTGAATCCCGGTTACACCCGCCGTGAGCTCACCGAGATCCTTGAAGTTTCACAGGCGAAAGTCCTCCTTGTTTCAGGACAATACGCAGAACTGGGTGCAGATTCGGTGCCAGAGTCGTGTCGAGCAATGTTGTGCGAGGAAATTTCTTCTACCCGCGAGTCGATTCGGAACTTTGTAAAAGACTCGATAAAGAGTCTAATTCGCAAACCTGACGTCACATTGAGGTTTGCTGACATCGCACCCGATGACCTTGGGCTACTTCTCTTCACATCGGGCTCCGATGGAACCGCGAAAGGTGCGATGTTGACTAACGCGAATTTGGTCAGCAATGTAACGGCACTGCTTGAACTGCGTAACCCCCCAATTGTGAGTGCGGAGGACACGGTCCTTGCAGTTTTGCCGTTATTCCATGTTTATGGCTTGAATACCGTGTTGACGGTGGCGCTCGCAGCGGGCGCCTCAGTAGTAATTCTTGACCGTTTTGATGCATCTGATTCCCTTGACGTTATTTCACAAGAGCACGTGACAACCGTTGCCGGTGCACCCGCAATGTATTTAATGTGGTCACGTATTCCGAGTGTTGCCAACGCAATGCGGCCGGTTAGATTGTTATCAAGTGGTGGGGCACCGTTACCCGTCGAGGTTTTTAATCGCTTTGAACAGCTCACCGGAATGCGAATTTTTGAGGGCTACGGCATGACCGAAACCTCACCCGTTATTACTTCAACAGTTGTTGATTCACGCGCGCGCGCCGGATGTGTTGGTCTTCCGATCGCGGGCACAAGCATCAGAATCATGGCCGATTCCAGCGAGGACGCTGAGTTAGGCGATCCGGGGGAAATTTGGGTTAAGGGTCCAGGGGTTTTTCTGGGCTATTGGCCCGATCGTGATGGTGGTCCCGACTCAGATGGTTGGTTTGGTACGGGAGACATCGGCTATCAGGATGAAGATGGAGCGCTGCACTTGGTGGATCGTCGTCGAGAGCTGATCATCGTTAATGGATTTAATGTTTTCCCGCGTGAGGTTGAAGCCGCACTCGAAGCACTCGCCGATGTCGCCGAGGCGGCTGTACTTGGTCGACCGGATCCCGAAACCGGCGAAGCTGTGGGCGCGCTGGTTGTGTTAGTTTCGGGGTCAGAAGCAACGGAGGAATCCATTTCGGCGGCAGTTGCCGAATCACTCGCTCGGTTTAAATGTCCAACACAGATTCGGATCGTGCGGAGTTTGCCGCGTTCTGCGACCGGGAAAATCGCAAAGGGCCGCCTCCGCGAGGTCTACGGGGTAGAGGCCACCGGCGGGTCACCTGAATCAGGTCAAGTGGGCACGGTTGACTGATTCACCGCGCGTCACGGTGGTTGGTAAGCCCGATTGCCATCTGTGTGAGCAGGCGGTTGAGGTCGTCGCCCAAGTCTGTGCTGAACTTGGTCAGAGTTTTAACGTGCTCTGGATCACCGACGACCCAGAGTTGGCCGACCTCTACTGGGAAAAGATCCCGGTGATTCTGGTCGACGGGAAACCCTTTGATTTTTGGCGGGTAAACCGAGATCGATTATTTGACAAGCTTTCCCATTAAAAATTCGATTATCGGACACCTGTGTCCGCTAATATTTGATATCTGTTGACCCTTGTGAATAGAGTTCGTCTTCTTCACAAGGCCGCAATCACGATTGATCATGTCACCCCCATGTTTTTTGACCAAAGGTAAGAATAGTGACCCTTCCCAGCCGCAAACCCGGTGGCGTTCCGGCTGCGACCATTGCCCGGTTGCCTATCTACCACCGGGTGCTATCAAGCTTTGGCGCACAAGAGGTCACCACCATCGCCAGCGAAGAACTTGCAGCCGCGTGCGGGGTGAGTTCGGCTAAATTGCGCAAAGATCTTTCCCACCTCGGATCTTTTGGAACTCGAGGAGTGGGTTACAACGTCTCCTATCTCACCTTCCAAATTGCCCGCGAACTCGGGGTAACCAGGTCACGTGGGATCGTGATCGTTGGCATGGGCAATTTAGGGCGGGCCCTTGCCTCATATCGCGCATTCGGAGCGCGTGGTTTCCACATCGTAGGAATATTTGACCGGGATCATGAATTAGTAGGTACCTCAATCATGTGCGGGCAAGAAACTTTTACTGTTCTGCCGATGAGCGAGTTGCCGGCCGTGGTTTCCCAAAATGATGTCAGTATCGGGGTCATCACGACTCCGGCGGATTCGGCGCAGGAGATTGCCGACCTCATGATTTCGTCAGGACTGGTGAGCATTCTGAACTTTGCGCCGGTCGAACTCAATGTGCCCGAGCAGGTTGAAGTTCGAAAAGTGGATCTCGCCGTTGAACTTCAGATACTCGCTTTTCACGACAAAAGATCCGATTTAAACCCAAACTCGCTTGAGCAACAAAGCCGCGCGGAGATTGCATGAGCCCAATAACAAAAAATACAAAGTTAACGTCCAGCACAACACCAATAAAAGAGGCAGTCGAAGTGACAACAGAGAAAAAATCAACAGTGAAGAGCGCAGAGAAGCCCGCAGCGATCGAAGGCGTGCAGGTTGCGCCCACGCCTCCGCGCAAAAAGGCGGCCCTGGGGTCCATAGTTTTTATTGCGGCCGGCCCCGGTGATCCTGAGTTGCTGACCGTGCGTGCCGTTCGTTTGCTGACGTCCGCCGAACGGATTGTTGCTGATTCGCAGGCCCTCCACATCGCATTGGCGTACGTCAATGAGGATAAAGTTGTAAGTACCCTTGGCGAAGACGACATTGAACTTGAACCAGCCGAGGCCGCCAAGTTAGTGCTGGAACTCGCTCGTGAAGCGAAGTTAGTTGTCCGTTTGGTTTTCGGAGATCCGATTGTCTCGGGTCGCTTGATCCCTGAAATCTCAGTGCTTCGGCGCTCACATGCCAACTTTGAAATCGTCCCCGGAGTCAGTGAGGTAACGGGAATCCCGGCGTTCGCGGGATTTAACCTCACCGGTGGGAAGTCCCACGAGGTACGAATCCTGAACGCCCAAGACTCCGGGATTGAATGGGAAACATTAATCAACCCGCGTGAAACCCTGGTTTTCCTTGAAGGCGGTGATTTAGCCAGCACCATCGCAGACAAACTTGTAAAGGCCGGACGAGATCCGATCACCCCAATCGCTGTTACCCGTAACGGAACAACGGTTGACCAGCGAACCACTGTCTCTACCCTTGGCGCAGTTGGCGCATTGCTGAAGGGTTCGAAAGATTGCGGACCGGGCTACGTTGTGGTCGGTGACGTCATCGACCAACGTGAGAAGTACAACTGGTTTGAAAAAAAGGAACTGGTTGGTTGGCGAGTATTGATCCCTCGTACCCAAGACAACACCGCGGAAATGATTCAGGTTCTTAAGGCCCATGGAGCAGTCCCCAGCGAAGTTGCAACCATTTCGGTTGAGCCGCCCCGAACTCCACAGCAAATGGACCGGGCGGTCAACGGGTTGGTTTCCGGTCGTTACGCGTGGGTTGGTTTCACCTCACTCAACGCGGTCCGGGCAATTCGAGAAAAACTAGAGGAATATGGTCTCGATGCCCGCTCATTTTCCGGGCTGAAGGTGGCGGCTGTCGGCGCTTCCACGATCGCCGCTTTGATCGAGTTCGGGGTAAAACCAGACTTGGTTCCACCGGGTGAGCAAAATACGACGGCGTTAATGGAGGAATGGCCTCCCTTTGACAGTCTCACGGATCCAATCAATCGGATCTTTCTACCGAGAGCCGATATTTCAACGGACACCTTGGTGGCTGGACTAACCGAGCTTGGCTGGGAAGTTGAAGACATCACGGCATTTCGGACGGTTCGTGCGGCTCCGCCCCCCGCGCACACCCGGGAAGCGATCAAGACCGGCGGTTTTGACGCGGTGTTGTTTACTTCGAGCAGTACCGTCCGAAATCTGGTTGGAATTGCTGGTAAACCACACGCGACAACGGTGGTTGCCTGCATCGGTCCACAGACTGCGAAGACGGCAGCCGAACACGGCCTACGGGTCGATGTTCTCGCTGAGGTCAACACGCCATTGGCATTGGTTGACGCACTCTCGGTTCATGCGGAGAGCCTGCGCGACGCAGCTCTGGCAAATGGTGAAGTGTCTTGGCGTCCGAGTCGTCGCAGGCCGGTCGCCCGGCGCAAGAGCACGAAGTAAAACGAGTGTCGGCGGCATCAGCTCACACCACCGTTCATTTACTCCGGCATGGCGAGGTGTACAACCCGGAAGGCGTGCTTTACGGTCGCCTCCCGGGCTACTTTCTCAGTGACCTCGGTCTGGAAATGGCCGATCGCGCAGTAGCCGCACTGGCCAATCGTGATATCGCAACCGTTATTTCTTCACCCATGGAACGAGCGCAACAGACCGCGGCTCCGATTGCGAACAATCACGATCTCGAGATTGTCACTAACCCGGATTTGATCGAAGCGGAAAACATCTTCGAAGGTCAACGGGTAAGTGTGGGTGATGGTGTACTCAAGCAACCAAAGACATGGCGTCACCTGTGGAATCCGTTCAAACCCTCATGGGGTGAGCCTTACGACATCGTCGCGACCCGAATGAGCGCCGCCATTGAGTCTGCGCGGTTGATGGCGCAGGGCCGTGAAGCGGTGCTCGTGAGTCACCAGTTGCCGATCTGGGTAGCCCGGCTGGCGGCCGAAAATCGGAGGCTCTGGCACGACCCCCGCTCCCGTCAATGCACGCTAGCGTCATTGACTTCTTTGACCTTTGACGACCAAGGTCTGATTGCTATTACGTACTCGGAACCCTCGCGGGACCTACTTGGAAAGGCCAGCAAGATCGCTGGCGCTTAACATGTAACCATGCACGTCCTTCCTCGCTCCGGCTTGACTGCGATGCTCTTGCTGACCCTAGGCCTAACGGCGTGTTCAACAACTCCAGAGACGCAGGCGGGCTTCGTTTCAGGGGACGGATCGGTCGTTATTTTGGAACCCGCACAACGAACCCTCGCCCCAAATGCCGTCGGGGTAGATCTCAATGGTGATCCACTGGCGCTCTCTGACTTTGCCGGTCAGGTTGTGGTTCTCAACGTGTGGGCTTCATGGTGTGCTCCGTGCCGGGCGGAAGCTGGGGCACTGGAAGAGGTAGCCCTCCAATTTGATAACAAAGGCGTCCAATTCATTGGACTTAATACCCGCGATTCAAATGCGGCAGCGCAGGCATTTATCCGAAATTACGGTGTGACCTACCCGTCCTTGGTGGACACTGACGGACGCATCCAATTACTTTTTAATGATTCGCTGCCACCTCAAGCGATCCCTTCAACAATTGTGATTGACCAACAGGGCATGGTTGCCTCCCGGGCGCTCGGCACGGTAACGGCGGCGACATTGCGAGCAATGATCGAGCCACTATTGGACGAATCGGGAATGTCGAGTGGATAATATTTCTACCGTTATCAATAGTGGGTCCCTAATCCTTGCAATGCTGATCGCATTTGCCGCAGGGATAGTGGCTTTTGTCAGCCCGTGTGTACTTCCCCTCGCCCCCGGTTACATCAGTTACATCACCGGCTTGACGGGAGCCGAGTTAAACGAGGGTCGTAAGGGTCGCGTCCTGCTGGGCAGTGTCCTGTTTGTTTTTGGCTTCAGCGTTGTATTCGTTTCTTATGGTGCGCTTTTTGGTGGCATGGGCTCACTATTACTCGAATACTCGGACTGGCTTAATCGCATTCTCGGTGTCCTCGTGATTGCCATGGGATTGGCCTTCATGGGTCTTATTCCCGGTTTGCAGCGCGAATATCGCTTTCACCATGTCCCTAAGTGGGGTGTTGCCGGCGCACCCCTTCTTGGAATTGCATTTGGTATCGGCTGGACACCCTGTATTGGCCCAACCCTCGCGGCGGTACAGACGCTGGCATTCACCGAGGCGAGCGCAGCCCGCGGCGCATTGCTTTCGCTGGTCTACTCGCTCGGACTGGGTTTGCCATTTATTCTGCTCGGTTTATTTTTTACTCGGACCGCACGGGCGCTCACATTTCTGCGAACGCATAATCTTGCCATTATGCGAATTGGCGGCGCCATGTTGGTGATTGTCGGATTACTCCTCGTCACGGGGGTCTGGGCCGACTTCACCATCTGGCTCAGGGTGTCAATACCTGGATTTGAAACGGTGATTTAATGAGTATTTCCCTACCTCCCATGTCACAACGCGGATTTTTCCGGTGGTTATGGCGGCAGCTCACCAGCATGAAGACCGCACTGATTTTGCTGTTCCTACTGGCAATTGTCAGTATTCCTGGTTCTTATTTTCCCCAGCGTGGAGTGAACCCCATCTTGGTTGACCAGTGGATTACCGACTACCCGACATTTGGGCCGATCTTTGATGCCGTTGGTCTGTTTGATGTTTTTGGTTCACCGTGGTACTCGGCCGTCTACATATTGCTGTTTATTTCACTCATTGGCTGTGTTGTGCCAAGGCTCGGTGTGCATTGGAAAGCAATGCGATCACAGCCACCGGCCGCGCCTAAAAATCTTTCTCGACTCGGTGGAAGTGACCTTGAAGTCGAGGCTGAATCTGAAACAGTTATCGAGAACGCCCTCGCGTTGCTGAAAAAGGATCGCTGGCGAACGGTGGTTGGACAAGATGCCGACGGTGGCCGATGGGTTGCAGCAGAAAAGGGTTATCTGCGTGAGACCGGAAACCTTGTTTTCCATTTTTCTTTGATCCTGATTTTGGTAGGTGTTGCAATTGGGGGACTCTTTGGCTGGCGTGGAAACGTGATCGTGCGGGAAGGCGAAGGGTTTTCCAATACTTTGACCCAATACGACGCATGGGGTGGCGGTCGCCTGTCATCGGCGGAGAGTCTTCCAGAGTTCTCCCTCACACTAGCGAGTTTTAATGTTGAATTTGAGCGCGGCAATGCCCAGGCAGGAGCGCCGAGACTTTTTGAAGCCAATATGGTGGTCGATCGCCCTGGTGAAGAAGGGTCAACCAGGCATCTCGTGCAGGTCAATGAGCCGCTCGTGATTGATTCAGCCAAGGTATTTCTCGTAGGCCACGGCTATGCGCCCCACATGATCGTGCGCGATTCCACAGGTCAAGTGGTACTCGACGACGCAGTCGTTTTTCTGCCACAGGACGGAAACTTCACCTCAACGGGTGTGGTCAAG
>Ga0105051_10000778_pt1 | contig 43916 bp, 33 predicted proteins | sample FRY02_FD_78383 | JGI IMG/M metagenome (GOLD analysis project Ga0105051, IMG submission 78383) | Freshwater microbial communities from Lake Fryxell liftoff mats and glacier meltwater in Antarctica - FRY-02 (megahit assembly) | ecosystem: Environmental > Aquatic > Freshwater > Ice > Glacier... | reverse complement strand
CTCCCGGCAGATGGAAGATCTCTTGGTGCACCTCGGGATCCTGCCTAAACACCCAAACCTCGCCCCGCTGCGAGCCGGCATCCCGGTGACCTTTGACGCCGCCCTCATGGCCGAGGCCGAGCGCGTCGTGGGCGCACCACCACCGGTCCCGGCCCTCGTCTTGGACGGTCTCAGGCCCTACGCGATTGATGACATTGAGACGACCGAGATCGACGACGCCATCGCGCTCGACCTCGAGGATCCGCGCCGCGTGCATGTCCTCATCGCCGACGCCGGTGCGTGGGTCACCCCGGGGTCACCGCTGGACGCCGCGGCCCGCGAGAGGCTGACGACCCTCTATCTACCCGACCAGCGCATCCCGATGCTGCCACCCACCATCGCCAATGATGGCGCGAGTCTACTCACGGGCAAGCCCCGGACGGCGATCGTCATCTCAGCGACCATCACCTCCGACGGCACGCCCGCGGCCATCACCGTGACGAGGGCCCTCGTGACGAATACACAGCGGTTGACCTACGACGCGGTCGAGGAAGCGCTGGGCGAGGGCCAAAACCTCGACGAGACCGCCACCGCGGACCTCCGGCAGCTTGAGCTCCTGTCGACCTTGCACCGTAAGTGGCGCCACGACAACGGGGCGGTGACCTTTCAGCGCCCCGAGATTAACTATCATCTCCAGCCATCTGGAAATATTGATCTCAAAATAGGCGCGCCGCTTAGCCGCGCCCGACAGCTCGTCTCCGAGCTGATGGTGATGGCCTGCCACGCGGTCGCGAAGTTCTGCGTGACCCACGAGATCCCATGCCTCTTTCGCAGCCAGGCTGAGCCCGACGAGCTGCCCGAGGCCCCGGACCCGAAGACCGGGCGTATCGACGACCCCGTCAAACAGAATGACCTCATGCGGCGCCTCAAGCCGTCGCTCCTGACGACCGATCCGCGCGTGCACTGGACCCTCGGCGTCGCCTCCTATACCCAGATCACGAGCCCAATCCGGCGCTACACGGATCTCGTCATGCATCAGCAGCTCGTGAGCTGGCTCGAGACGGGTAAGCCCTCATACCGCAAGGGCGATCTGGACGCGCTGATCGCCCACATCACGAAGAGCATGTCGCGCGTGAAGAGGGCGGACCACGAGTCGCGCCGCCTCTTTGCGTTGCGCTGGCTTGAGCAGGAACACGAGCGCATCTTCGACGCCGTGGTGCTGCGCGAAATCGGGCGTCGCTACCTCATCGACCTGACCATGCTTGGTTGGCACGAGGCGATGCAGCTGCGTGGGCGGCGGCGACCCGGGGCGCATCTGCGGGTACGCGTCGATCTCGTTGATTTCACAGAGGGCAGCGTCATCTTCCGGGAGGTCTAGGGGCGTACATGGGCGCGAATATCCGATACGATCGCGGGACTGTGGTGGTGGAGCTCTCCGACTCGCCCCAGCGGCCCGCGCTCATCGAGGCGCTCAAAGAGACCGGTTTCACCGCGGATCCACGGATCGGAGACCTCCTAAGAGCGCCTGCCCGGCAGTATCGCGCGGCCCTCGGGCACCTCATCCGCAGCGGTCTTGAGGTCAAGGACGAGACCCGAAACTACGAGACGCTGCAGCTCGCCCTCCATCGCCAGCGGGTCCCCTACCCCCACCAAGAGGAAGCCCTCAACGCCTGGCAGACCCAAGGGCGGCGCGGCGTCGTGGTGTTGCCGACGGGATCGGGGAAGAGCTTCGTGGCTCAGCTCGCGATGTTGCAGGTGCAACGGTCGACCCTCGTGGTCGCGCCGACCATCGACCTCGTCCTGCAGTGGGCGAACCTTCTAGAGGCCGACTTTAAGTATCCCGATGTCGGCGTCGTCGGCGGTGGCTCGTTTGACATCAAGACGATCACCGTCACGACTTACGATTCGGCTCACCTCCACGTCGAGCTCCTCGGCGCCCGCTTCGGTCTCGTCATCTTCGACGAGTGCCACCACCTGCCGGGCCCAAGCTATCAGCTCGCCGCCGAGGGCCTCATCGCGCCCTTCCGGTTGGGGCTCACGGCCACCCCCGAGCGCAGCGACGGGGGCGAGACCCTCTTGAGAACGCTCATTGGACCCACCGTCTTTCGGGTGGATATTCAAGACCTACGCGGCACCTACCTCGCCGCCTACGAGACGATTCGCCTGCACGCCGCCCTCGCCCCAGACGAGGTCGAGGCCTACCAGTTGGCACGCGCGACCTACCGGGCCTTCGTCGACCAACACCGCATCAGCATGAGCCGCCCGGACGGCTGGTCGCGCTTTTTGTCCCTCTCGGCCCGCTCCCGCGAGGGACGCGACGCGTTCGCCGCGTGGCGAGAGCAACGCCGTATCGCGCTGCAATGTCGGGACAAGCTGGAGATGTTGGAGTCATTGCTACTCCAACATCGCGATGACCAGGTCTTGATCTTCACGCAGGACACGGACACCGTCTACGCGATCGCGACGCGGTGGCTGATCCCGGCCCTCACCCACGAGACGCCAGGACCCGAGCGCAAAGAGACCCTCGCCGACTTCAACAGCGGCAAGGTGCGGGCCATCGTGACGGCGAAGGTCCTCAACGAGGGGGTCGACCTCCCAGGCGCCCAGGTCGGCATCGTGCTGGCGGGCAGCGCGACGGTGCGCGAGCACGTCCAGCGCCTCGGCCGCCTCTTGCGCAAGAGCGGCGACAAGGAGGCCATCCTCTACGAGGTCGTCACGGCCGGTACCAACGAAGAGTCGGTCTCAGACCGGAGGCGGGACCACGGTGCTTACCGCTGATTTAGTGCGCGCGACCGTGCGCAAAGAGATGGTCCTGCCGCGCTGGGTCGACCCGACCAAAGAGCCGGTGATGACGCTCGCCGAGCGCGTCGTCGGGGTCTTCGCGGACGCCGTCGGCCGGCAAGTAGCGAGCATCCGCGAGGCGCTGGCGGATATCGAGGCCGAGCACCCAGAACCATTGCTTGTCAAAGGGTTTGCGAAGCTCGTGTGGGACGGCGCCGAGCTCGCCACTGTGGCCGCCATCACACCCACCGACGCGCGAAGAGCGGTCTTCGCGGCGGCGCGCGCAGCGTGGCCGGTGCGGCCGGGCGGCGGCGAGGGGTTCACGGCGCGCGAGACCGTCATGGCCGAGGTGGCGGGCACGCTGGGCGTGACGGTCGCGGAGCTAGAGGCGAGCCTCTTCGCAGACAGGGGCGAGGAGCAGCGCGTGACCTCCATCAAGCCGCTGGCCGCAGTCGAATTAGCGAATAAATACAATATGGCCCTCGCTCAAGCCTGTCTCTTGAGGGCCCGCGAGGCGCGCATTGAATTCAAATCATTGGACAACAAACGATTACGGGCGATCCTCCGCGCGGTGAAGTTTCATCGGTTGATCGCCCGCGCGACGCACGACGGTGACACGCTCCGCCTCTGGATGGATGGTCCCCTGTCGTTGCACCATCAGACGGGTCGCTACGGGCTTCAGCTCGCGCAGATGCTGCCCGCCATCGCCCGCACGGAGTCATGGAGCCTTGAGGCCGACGTCGTGTGGCACCGCGGCGCAAAAAAGGGCGTCCCGGCGGTCTTTCGGCTCTCGCAAGACAGCCCCATCGGCGAGCGCGTCGCCCATGATCCGCGCCGCGATGCTGGGGTCTGGCGGAGCCCTGAGGAGCAGCTGCTGCGCCAGGCGATGGAGACCCTGAAGACGCCCTGGACTCTTGAGGAGGGGCTCGAGGTCTTCGATCTCGGTGGCCGCGACGTCCTGACCCCCGACTTCCGTCTGGTCCATCCCGATGGGCGGCAAGCGTTCGTTGAAATTATATGGACTTGGCGCCAACGCAACGTCGAGCAGCGCCTCGCGCTCCTCAAGACCTATGCCCCGCCAGGGCTCATCGTCGCCTGGGCGCGGCGCGGTGGGGTCGAGGGCGCCATCGCCGAGCTCGATATCGAGGGGAGCTACGGCTTTAAGGGTGTGATCTCGGCCAAAGAGCTGATCCGCCGCGCTGAGCTGGTCGCCGTGACGGGCGCCACGACAGCCAAGGCCGCAAAAGACAGGGACCCGAAGCGACGATCGCGCAAAAAACCGACCGATTGACGGAGCGTGACCCCCGTCCTATCAATACGCCGAACGGACACCGCGCGAGACGCGCGAAGGGGTATCTCATGAAAATCTTTGGGTCATTTGGCGCTTGTATGGCGGCCGCGGTCTTGTTGGTTGGCGCGGGTTGCAAAAAGGACGCGCCAGCCATCCCCGGCCCGAAGACGGTCGAGGTCGGCAAAGAAAGCCCCAAAGAGGCTGAGGCGCCGGTCGCGGAGGACCCTGTCGTCAGCGGGGACAAGGCGCATGCGTTGCTCGCGGACGCGGTCGCCGGCAAACCCATCTTGGTCCTCATCGACGCCGGCACCGAGCCACGCACCCAGCTGCGTTTCGCGCCCGAGGCGGGCTCAAGCGAGACGGCGACGATGGCGATGGGCATGGACATGGAGATGAAGGTCCAGGACCAGACGATCCCGATCAAGATGCCCCAATTCATTATGAAGATGGGCGTCGACATCACGAGCGTGGACAAAGAATCGGGTGACTTTTCGTACAAGCTCGATTTGACCGATGCGACCGTGGGCGAGGGGGCAGGGCCGGGCGTCGACGCGACGGTCGTCGAGACGATGCGCGACATGCTGCAGAAGATGAAGGGCATGAGCGGCACCGCGACCGTAACCGCGCGGGGCAACGTCCAATCCGCGAACTTCACGGTCCCGCCGAACGCGCCAGCCGAGATTCGCCAGGTCATCGACAGTTTTCAGCAGTCGATGCAGCAGATCTCCGTGCCCTTCCCGGAAGAGGCGGTGGGCGTCGGCGCCATATGGCAAGTGACGAGCGTCGTCGAGCAGAGCGGGATGAAGCTTGGGATGGTGTCTGTGTTTGAACTCAAAACAAAAGATGGCGAGTCTGTGACCGTCTCACATCAAATCAAACAGTCCGCCGATGCGCAATACGTCGAGGCCCCCGGCATGCCTGCCGGCAGCCGCGCGAAGCTGAAGATGCTCAAAGGTGAGGGCTCGGGCGAGGGCACGTTCAAGTTCACGAAGGTCCTGCCCCAAACGTTTACGAGCCGCCTGGCCCTCGCGCTCGACATGGAGGTCGAGGTCGGCGGGCAGACGCAGAGCATCTCGATGAAGACGGATCTCGACCTCAAGATGTCGGGCGAATAGAGCCCCCATACCGCTAGCCTTCGCCCAAAAGGGCGGGCTAGCCGGCTTAGACCGAGGGCGCCGCGCACGGCGTTCCGAGAAAAGAACGGGGCTGCGGTTCGGCAGGGGTGGATTGTCGCCTCGCCGGCCCCTACCCTTCGCACCTCCAGACGAGTCGCCTTGCGCAAGGTAGACCCGGAGCAAAGGAAGCACTGAATGTCGATCAGCCAACTGTCGTGGTCACGTCTCTTTTCGAGGCCTGCGCTCGCCCCTCGTCCCACCCTGAGCTCGCAGCGCGGGCGCAAGGGAAGCCTCATCATCGTCGTCACGACGGCGCTGCTCTCAGCTGGCACCTCCGGCGCTCTCGCCGGCGGCGATCCGCTTGGCGCACCAGCGGTGACGGTCCCGACCGGATCGGCTTGGACCCTCATCACGGGCAAGACCCGGGTGGCTGCTGACGTCCAGACCCTGCTCACGGCGCGATTTGGCCCGCAGAGCCTTGTCGGCACCGACGGTGAGGGCCGCGTCCACGCCCTCCGCCGACTAAATCTCGCGACCGCAGGAGACCACGTCGACGCCGCCCAGCGCTTCTTTGAGGCGAACCGGGATCTCTTCGGTCTCGACGGCTCGCAGGCCGCGCAGGTGACTCTGGCGCTGCTAAAACAGCAGGCCCTCCGCGGCGACGACGGCGCGGTCTTGCAGTTTGCGGTCCACGTCGCCGGGGTACCTCTGGACCGCCACTCCGCGACGGCTCGTTTTGCCGGCGACGGTCGCCTCGTCGACTTCCGGATGGACCCGATCCCGGCCCGTTTTCATGCGTCGGGGGCCCGGCTGTCCTTGGGCGCCATCCAGACCCACGTCAAGACGCGCTTCGGCGTGACTGAGGTCGGCGCGCCGACGCTGGTCTTCTTGGCGGTCGGACCCGACGAGGGGCACCTCGCTTACCGCGTGCCCGTCGCGCTCATCCCGCTTGTGTCGCACTACGTCGTGTGGGTTGACGCCTCGGATGGCTCGATTGTCGCACAGAGCCGATCTGGCTTCGACCAACCGCACACGCCGCTTCGTCCCGTCGACCAGCGCTGAAAATAATCACGTAGCCGGCCGCGCCGCGCGGAAGAAGCCAGGAGCAGAAAATGTTTGAACACCCACTAAAACGCCTCGTCGCCATCGGTCTGGTCTCTGTCTCCGTGGCCGCGTGTAGCGATGACCCGAAGAAGGCCTCAGCCGACGCCACGGGCGACGCGACGACCGACGTCATGGGCGATGACGCCAAGGCGCCGGACGCGACGACGGCCGCGCGCCCGATGGCCAATGTCTACCGCGTCGATCCGCTCACCACCCCGGCGACCCAGGTCGTTGAGCTCGAGCACCTCCCGGAGACCTATGGTATACTCACCGGGGACTACGCACGCGTGCGCAGCTGCACGGCCGATATCACCCGCGGTTCGGAGGTCCCTCTGAACTTTGGTGGCTTCGCGCTGACGTTGACGACCTGCGTGCCCGAGGCCCTCGCGCTGCCTGGCGAGGATGGCACTTACTTGCACATCAACGCACCTGCAGCCGTCGGTGACGATGACGCTGAGTTCTCCGAGGTCATGATGTATCATCACATGCAGGTGATCCACGACTACTTCAAAGATGTCCACGGTTTGACCGACCGCGATGCACCCCTCGACGCGATCACCAACGTCCAAGCGCACGTCGATCTGTGTGACGAGTGGGCCAAGATCGCGAACGCGGCCTTTATCCCGAAGGAGGGGCTCGACCAGCTGCCCTTCGGTTTGGACTTTGGCCTGACGGGCGACGCTATCGTCTTTTCAGGGACCGACAAGCGCAATTTTTCGTTTGATGCCGCGGTCATCTACCACGAGTACGCCCACGCCATCTTGGGCGCGACCCGGCTGAACGCCGTCTTTTCCGATTCGCAGGGGCTCAATAACCTCCCCGGGGCCCTCAATGAGGCCTACGCCGACTATTTTGCGGTGGCCATCACGGGCGAGAGCTCGGTTGGCAACTACGCGCTCAATGATCTCGGGGCCTTCGCCGTGTGTGGCTTCCCGCTGGGCGGGGGCGATGGCAACCTGTCGCGCGACATGCAGAACACGCGCACCTGTCCCAACGATCTCACGGCTCAAGTCCATGCCGACTCTGAGATCTTCTCGACGGCCCTCTGGGATATTCGCCAGGCGCTCGGTGGCACGGACGCCGATAGGGTGATCCTGACCGCCGTCCTGAGCCTCACGAACGCCAGCGACTTTCAGGTCGCGGCGGACGCGACGATTGACGCGGCGCTTGACCTCGTCGGCGCGGAGGCCGAGACGGCTGCGCGCGCAGCTTTTGAGTCGCGGGGGATCTTGGGCTGCAAGCGGGTCCTTCCGGCGGCGCGTATCGGCGTGAGAGGCCCGCCGCTGAGCGTCGAAGGCAACAACGCGTTCTCGCCCAACCCTTTCCCGGGCTACACACCGGGCTACCTCCAGGCGAGCTTCGAGATCCCCGAGGGGGCGACCTCGGTCGAGATCACCGTGACGACCGCCGCGGGCGCTGGTGGCGCGGCGGCGACGCTTGAGCTCGCGCTCAAAGCAGGCAGCGAGCCCGTATCCTACACCTACGGGTTTGGCCCGGGGAGCGCGCGCCATGACGCCGACGAGGTCGTCGCGCTGACGAATAGCAAGGCGACGCTCACGGCGGCCGAGGGCGAGACCCTCACGGCCGGCCCTTGGGTGATGTCGTTTCACAACACAGGCGAGAGCGCGTCGATCACGACCGTGCGCGTCAAGGATCTGACCGCGCGCTGAGTCAATCGTTCGGCACCGGGGGGCTGACATGAGTTGGCCCCCGAGCGTCGCTTTCGTGGCGGGCGGATCTATGCGAAGGTCGGGAGTCTAGGCGCAACTCGGCGCCCTCTGAACCCCATAGACGACCGAGGAGGCAGCGATGTTTGATATCCGCCTTCTGAGCACCCACAGCCGCGTCGCCTTTGTTGGTTTGTTCGCGAGCACGATGGCGACAACGATCGCCATGATCATCTTGGTCTGCTTCGGGTTACACACGTGGAGCGTCGCCTTTGCAGTGGCTTTGGGCGTGGGCGGCGGCGCGGCGGCGACCCGGGCGGTCGAGCTCTGGAAGATGAAACCACTTACGGCCCGCATATGGGCGCGTCGTCGGTCGATGACGGCGCCCGGCGAGACAGGGCGCCTCTTGCGGGTCGCCGAGCGAGCCTCAGTCGACCAGCACCTCGACGCGTTGCTGGTCGATATCGACGGCATGGCGCGCGAGCTGGGTCGAGCCGAGCTCCGGTGCCAGGCGCTGGAGGCCCGCGAGGCGACGGCTAAACGCGAGCTCAAGGGCGAGCAGGCGCGCTCGGCGGAGGCGCTCAAGCGGACCATTGAAGAACACGGCGACGCGCTCGCGAGCCACCGCCTCCTCGTCAAGGCCGGCCAGAACGAGCTTGGCACCCTCGAGCAGCTCTTTCGGCGTTTCATCATCCGGCCGGTTGGGAAGAACGCGGTCGCGAGGAGCCACGCCGAGGCTTTTCCGGACCTCATGCGCGCCGCCGGAGACATGCTCGATCGGCTTCGGGGCATGTTCTCGGTCGCCGGGCATCTCGCGCAGCGAGATCCTACCCCTCAGATCGTCGTGCCAGCGGCCCAGACGCGACTCGGGCTGCTGCTTCCAAAGCTCGCGCGTGGCGTGTCACTGAGACTTGAGCGCGATGTCCTGGTCCGCATCGACGAGACCGCCACAGTCAGCGCCGTGGCCCAAGATTGGATCCTCTCGGTACCTCTCACGGTAGCGCTCGATACCCTCGGCCAGATCGCGCCACCGCGCGCAGCGATCATGGTCGAGGCCACGCAAAAACAGGGGCCCGAATCGCGCTATGTCGAGGTCCGCGTCACCTGGTTTCATCTCGACGGCACGGCAGGCGTCCTCTCGCCGGACCCTCTCGCGACGCTCACGGCCGAGATCCGCGCGCATCTGCAGTCGTCCGCCCCGGAGGCGAGCTTCGAGATGGGTGAAGAGGGTCTCGTCTTCAGGCTCCCCGCCGTCTCAATGCGCATGGATACTGACATCGGCCTGAGAACGATGGCCACCTACGACGGCCGCTCGATCCTCGTCATCGATCCCTATGCGCCTAGGCGCACGATCTTTTGCGAGCAGCTCAGCGCGCGCCGCCTCGTACCGACCGCCGCGAGCAGCTTGGACGAGGCCGTTCTCCGAATCCGTGACGCCGAGCGGGCCCGGAGAAACTTTCAGTACATCTGTATTATCCCTGACGCGTCGGCCGAGATGCCCGTTGGAGACATATGGAGTACCAAGCTATTGGACGCCTTTCTCGCGCGCCACGAGGTGGCGCCGGGATGCAAAATCATCTCTCTCCCCCATATTAGCGCCACCTACGATGAGCGCACGGGTGACTCCTCCGGCGACCAGATCGCGCGCGTCGCCAGGCCGGTGTCCACGACCCATTTGCTCAACGCGCTGGCCTCGCCGCGCGTCGCGCCGCCGACTATTGACCCCCTGCGGAGGCGGCGACAGACGCACGTCCTCATCGGCGAGGACAACGCGGTGACCCAGCTGCACCTACAGCGCCTCCTCGAGCTCCGCGGGATCACCTCGTTCATGGCCCACAACGGAGCCGAGGTCGTCGATCGCTTCCTCACCGATCCCCCCGGGACCTACGACGCTGTCCTCTTGGACATTCAGATGCCGGTGATGGACGGCCACGAGGCGGCCCAGATCTTGCGAGCCAGGGAGGCTCGCGATGGACTGGTCCGGGTGCCCATCATCGCGGTCACGGCTCACGCGATGGCCAGTGAACGCACGCGTTGCCTCCACAACGGGATGGACGAACACATCACGAAGCCGATCGATCCCGAGACGCTCTTTTCGACGTTGGGTCGCTTAACTGGTCGGCGTTTTGAGCAGGCCGCATTGATCCAAAGCCCGGCGCAACCACCTAGTCTGCCAAAACTGGCCCCGTCCACGCCCCTAAAAGCGGCACCGGAGCCACAGAGAGACGCGGCCCCGGCCCCCGTTCCCGAGGCCACGAGCCTTCGATTCAATCGGGAGCACCTCATGGAGTTCGCCGGCGGAGACCCGGGATTTCTTCGAAAACTATCGGAAATTTTTGGACGGACGGCGCCCAAGCAGGTCGCTGACCTCGCCACCGCGAGGCGGGAGGGGGACCTCGACAAGGTGCGGCAGCTCGCCCATCAGCTTAAGGGCGCGGTCGGCAATTTCGGCGCCGAGAGCGCACAGCAGCTCGCGGCCCGCATCGAGAGAGGTGCCGGGGACAAAGTCACCGACACCCTCGACGTCGATATCGAGGCCCTGCGCGCGGATGTGGATTGGATCCGCGACGCGCTAGTCGCGATCGCGGATGAACACAGCCCCGAGAGTTGAGGCGGCGGCGAAGGACTAGAGAGCCAGCTTAATGATATCGCCGGCGAGCACCTCGCTGGCGGCGGCGTCACCATCCCACGTCACGCGCAGGGCGCCGGACGAGGCGACGTCAAGCGCGGTCCCCTCGCGTCCGTCCTCGCCGCGAACTCGCGCATCACGCATCAGCGACACCGCGTTGACCGCGTCCACATCCAGCCCGAACCTGTCGAACCGCGCGAAGCGCTCTAGGAGTAGGGACGCCAAGGATCCGACGACGTCCGGCACGTCGACAACGCCGCCTATCTCGGCGAGCAGGCTGGTCGCGATCCCTTGGAGTTCCAAAGGAAACATCTCTGTAGGTATGTTGCAATTCAAACCGATGCCAACAACCACCGACCAGCGCCCGCGCTCGTCCTCCACAAGCTCGCAGAGGACGCCCGCGATCTTGGCACCTCCGACATAGACGTCGTTCGGCCACTTGACACCCGCGACGACGCCAAAACCGGCGAGGAGCTCGGCGATCGCCACACCGACCTCCAGCGCCAGCGCCGCCACGCGCGCGAGGGGACCGGCCGGCCTCAAGACGACGCTCATCAGGAGCGCGCCTCGGTCCGGGGACCACCAGGCGCGCTGTTTGCGGCCGCGGCCCTTAGTCTGCCGCGTCGCGTGCACCACCGTGCCATGCGGAGCCCCGGCCAGGGCCATGCTGCGCGCCAGATCGTTGGTCGATTCGGCCTCATCGAGCGCGTGAAGAAACATCGAGTCAGAACTCGAGGCTGAGATCCATACCGCGCGCGGAGTGCGTGAGGGCGCCCACGCTGAGGAGATCAACCCCAGTCTCGGCGACCTCGCGGACGCGGTCGAGGGACAGGCCGCCCGAGGCCTCAATGAGGCAGCGCGGCGCCAAAGCGCGGATCCGTTGGACGGCCTCGCGCATCATCTCGGTGGACATGTTGTCGAGCAGGATGACGTCCGCTTCAGCGGCGATGGCCTCATCGACGAGGGCGAGGGTCGTACACTCGACCTCAATCTTTAGGAGATGCGGTACGTTAGCGCGAGCCGCCATGACCGCGGCCGTCAAGCTTCCGCAGGCCTCGATGTGGTTATCTTTAATCATCACGCCGGAATCGAGGGTGAAGCGGTGATTGCGGGCGCCCCCTTTTCGGACGGCATACTTTTCAAGGTAGCGCATCCCGGGTGTCGTCTTGCGGGTATCCACAATGCGGGCGGGCAGGCCATCAATCGCCTCGACGAAACGACGGGTGAGGGTGGCCGTCCCCGAGAGGCGCTGGAGGAGGTTGAGCGCCGTCCTCTCGCCCGTGAGCACGCTGCGGGCGGGTCCACTGACGGTCGCGACCACCGTCCCTGCGGGTATAAAGGTCCCGTCAGGGAAGGACAGAAAGACCGTGACACGGTTGTCGAGGAGACCAAAGACGCGGGCGAAGAACGGCAAGCCGGCCAGCACGAGGTCTTCCTTGGCCAGAAGGCGCGCGTCGATGTGGGCCTCGGGCGGGACGCACGCGATGGTCGTCACATCCCCCGTACCGATGTCCTCGGCTAGGGCTAGGTGCAACAAAGAGTCGACGGCGGATGGGACGAGGTCTGAGTCGTACATGGATCTTCCTTGGGCGAGCGAATCGGGCGGGCTGGGCGCGTCGGAGAGGAGGCTAATCCTCGTCGACTTCGTCGCCAAGGCAGATCCCGAGCTCGCGCGCGGTGCGGACGAGAGACGTCGTGTTCGCGTCGACAAAATGCGGCTTCAGCGCGTCCGCGAGGGGGACGCCGACTGGGCCGTGGCCGATCCACGCGGACATCGTGCCGAACTGCCCCAAGGCAGCGAGATCGACAGCGAAACCGCCGCAGGCCGTCGCGACGATGCGGTCCTCGGCCAGAGGGGTGCCGCCGCGCTGGATGTGGCCGAGCACGACGACGCGGACCTCTGGGGCTTCGGGGGGATAACCGCCCGCCTCAATGACGCTATTCTCCTCTTGGCGATAGAGGTCCTCGAGCTCCTGGCGGAGGCGAGCGCCGGCGCCGCCGAGCACGACATTCGCGGCGGGGTGCTCGCGCGTCTCGGCGACGGCGTAGCCACCGTCGATAGGCTTGGCCCCTTCGGAGATGACGACGAGGCTGAATTTCCGCGAGCGGCGGAAACGGGTCGTGACGCGACGCCAGACAGCGCGCGGGTCGTAGGGGATCTCAGGCAGCAGGATCGCGTGAGCGCCACCCGCGAGGCCCGCATGAAGGGCGATCCAGCCGGCGTAGCGTCCCATGACCTCGAGGATGAGGACCCGATCATGAGAGTCAGCGGTCGTGCGCAGACGATCGAGAGCGTCGGAGGCGACCTGAACCGCGGTCTTGAAGCCGAAGGTGGCCTCCGTCGCGGCGAGGTCGAAGTCGATGGTCTTTGGTATACCAATGACTGGCACGCCGTGACGCAGGTACATGTCATGGGCTAGCGCCAGCGTGCCATCGCCGCCGATGCACAAGACGGCATCGAGGCCCATGTTCCGGATGCGCGCGGCGGCCTCGCCGCTGCGATCCCGAGTCTGCACGGTCCCATCAGCGTTGCGGAGGGGGCGCCCGACTTCGTCACGCAGGATCATCTCGAACGGATTTCCGCGACTGGCCGTGCCTAGGATGGTGCCGCCAAAGGCGTGGATGTCCTGGACCGCCGTCTCATCGAGGCGGACGAAGCCCTCGCCCTCGGGTTCGAAGAAGGCGTTAAAACCGTCAATGAAACCGTAAACTTCCATGTCATACTTGCGGATCGCCGTCAGGGTCGCGCCGCGAATGGCCGCGTTGAGCCCGGGCGAGTCGCCGCCACCTGTGAGTATACCGATGCGTTTTTTGGTCATGTCTTTTTGCTCCCGTCAAGGGGGTCTAACCCAGTTCGGTTGACGCCGCCAGCCCGGGAAGACAACGAGGCGCCATGGTCCTCGGGTAAGTTGGTTGTTGATGGCTCCGGGGGCCAAATGCCTTGATTGTGGCGAGGCGACGGGCCGCTCTGAGACGCCGAATCCCACGCCTTGGTCGTGCGACGCATGAGTGAATTTTCGGTGTTTTAGGAGCCCACAAGGGATTTGCGGCGAGCCATGAAAGCATCTAATATACGGGCACTCTTTTACGATTCAGAGGTGGTCATGCGTGCTCTCCTAGGCCTTTGGTGTGCGGTCGTATTCGCGTTCGGGTGTGGCGGCTCCGGTCCAGATAGCGACATCAGTGAAGGCGACGCCGTGGTGAGCGACGTCGGCGTGGTGGGCGGTGATGTCGTCGAGCCGCCGCTGGCCGACCCTGTGACCTTTGAGCTCAACTTCGAAGAAGGCGAGGTGCAGGTGCCGAACGGCGTCGCCGTGGAAAAAGTCATCAATGGCTTTGGCGAGGCCTACGTGAGCAGCGGAGGCTTTTACCTTGAGACGGCCGTCGGCGCGCGACAGCTCGCGGTCGCCCTCTCGCCGGGTGGAAAACCTGTGGTCATGGGCTGGTTTGGCCGCGCGGATGATGTCATCAACGCGCGCTCCACGGCCGAGGTCCTCGCGTTCTACGCCCTCGGAGCGGCGCGCGTCTCCGGTGACGCCGAGCACCTCGTGCAGGTGATGGAGCTCCTCGGCGACGCCCGGCCCCTCGACGCGGTCGCCAGCGCCATTAACGCCGCCCTCGTGGCTGACCCGACGGGTTTCTCGGCCACCGAGAACACGACCGTCGCCGCGGCGTTGGAGGCCGCCATTGAGACCATCCTCGGTCTTGATCTTAGCGCCAATGCGCCGCCGAACGCCCTTTTGGTCAACCCGGCGAGCGAACTGAGCGGGATGAGCATCGACCAGAGCGGCGCCGTCAACGCCTTCGCCGTCATGAACCGCTATCGGCGCCGGGCCCGCGCAATAGTCGAGCGAGTGTCCACCTTCAAGGACGGCGTCGAGACGGCCTCACCCGCTAAACAGGCCGACATCACTGTGCTGCCTGTCGACGGGATGCCGGGCGTGACCGGCACCATTGTCCAGATTATCCGCGGCACCCAGGAGCCAGGCGGGCTCTACGCGAGCGAAAACGTCGCCTATGTCCCGAAAAAGAGTGAGGTCGTCGAGGTCCCGAACGTGGAAGGCGCCGACAAGACCCGCTACCGAGTGCTGGTGGTCGGACCAGGACGCCAGCAGGGGGATTATGGCGCGCTGGATGCCAATGAGCAGGCCGCCCAGCGCGAGGCGTCGATCGAATTTACCGTCCGCGACTATCTATTACCTTTTCTATTGCACATGGTTATCCCCCCTTCACAGGCGGTCGACGTGATGAACACGCCCGCCGGCGATCAGGTCGTCGACGCCTTTATCCGGGTGATCACCGACGACACCGAGCTACATGCCGCCAGCGTCGCAGGTTCCTTGTCAAAGGTCGGGCTCATCGCTATCGGCGGTGGCGCCGCGCAGGCCAAGCTCATCGATGTCCTGCACGCAAAACTCTTCCAGAAGCCTGGCGAGGTGCTGGTGAAGGGCAAAATGTATACTGCTGTGAAGGCCTTTGCGGTTGTCTCGGCGTCAACGACCTTGCTGCTAAAACTCGCAGACGCGGGCTTCATTGAGGCGGACCTGACCGCGTCGAACAAGGCCGATATCTGGACCATCGACGTCGAGGAGCCCCTCGTGCGGCTAGATCCGCCCGCGTCGACCGTGGCGCCCGGCCAGATCGTGGCCCTGACCGTAAACATCCCAGGGGCAGACGACGGGGTATTTGAGTACCGCTTTTCGACCCCCGGCGAGTTCGGGACCCTGCAGTCAGGGCACAAGCGCGGCGACGAAATCACCAGCAGCGTCGGGGCAGTCATCTACGACGCGATGTTGCCCGGAGCCGAAGAGGTTGAGGTCGTGGTCTATGAGGTCCAAGGATCCGAGCGCGTCGAGCTAGGCTCCGGGATCGCGACGGTGACGGTCAGCGGGGTCGGCGTGCTGCTGAACCCGCGGGTGTCCGAGGTCGAGCCTTTTGGACGCTTGGCACTGTCGGCGCGAGCCGTCGCGGACGAGCTGCCCGAGACGCTGCGCTTTCGCTGGACGACGACCGGCGTCGCCGGCACCTTTGAAGGCGAGGCGGTGGTCGAGGCCACCGTCGAGGGCAAGGTTGACCACAACGTGGCATTCGTGGCCGGCTTTGAGCCCGGCGAGGCGACGGTGACGGTCGAGGTCTTCGGACCGACCGACGAAGAGGCCTTCGCGACGGCCACGGCCACGATCGACGTTCGGCCCTTCAAGGTGACGCTCGAGCCTCTCTATGCAGCCTTGGAGCTAGGCGCCGAGGCTGAGGTGACGGCGATCGTGCAGCCGCGTCCCCCGCGGGGTGAGCTGTCCTTTGCGTGGACCTTGGTCGGTGAAGGCACTATCGACGGTGCGGCGACGGTGACCCACTCTGTCCCCAGTGGGGATCGTGATGGGGTCACATACAAAGCGCCGGCTGCGGCGCCGCCCTCGTGCGTTCAGCACGTGACGGCGACGATCACCCTCAGCGCGGATGGCAAGTCCGTGACGATGCCCCCGCGGACCGCGCGGATGGCGGTCGACTGCCCGGCCGAGGTCGAGCTCTTGGCGTCGGCCGTAGACGTCGAGGTCGAGCAGTCCGCGACCCTGACCGCGACGATCGCCGGGACCGCGCCGCCGGGACCGCTGACCTACACTTGGGGCATCGAATCGCTGGCACCCGAGGGGGCGACTCTTCAGATCGCCGGCGCCCCAGTGAGTGGTATACCAATCACTTCAAATACGGCGACCCTCCAGGCCGGCTCGGGTGAAGGGTACGCGGACATCTGGGTCACCGTCAGCGGCCCGACCGGCCCTATCGGCACGGCGTCGACGCGGATCATGATCGATCGCCAGCCCTGTCAGGGGGTCTTTCCTTTGGAATACTGGCAGCGCGAGGCAGGCGGAATGACGGTCAGGGCGGAGGGCCGCTGGGGGGGCCGCGTCACGGTCTTCGTCGATCTCCCCCCCGTTCCGACTATGTTTTATGACTATCACGATGTCGATATTTACATCCCTCAGGGCGTCGGCGGCACAGACGATATCCAAGTCACCGGCGACGTGAGAAGTATCGGCAATGTAAGAGATTATCAGCAGTGGTTCATGGACATCAATCGGGATGACGATCCACCACCGCCGCGGCTACTTTTAGATGGAGCGGTCGTAGCGGTAGACGCCAAGGGCTCGTTCTCGGTGTCGATGCCGACCTACGAGCGGCACCCGGCCTGCGAGAGTTATCGCTATGCACCGTCCTGCTGTCCGAACATCGTGCCCGACGAACGCTACGGGCCCCTCCTCATGGGGCCAATCGTCGGCGTCAAGACAAGCGAAATCGGTCAGTCCATCGCGATCATCGAGAGCAACTGAGCCGAACCATCGGGGACGGACGGCGGGCCGGCCTCGTCGTGCGTATCATTTATTTATATTAGTCTTAGGGTGCGCCGGACCACGACGGTTGACGCCGCCCGCCCGCTGAGGCAAGCAAGCCCGATGGTCCTACCCACGCAAGGCCCCCGGTGGCTCGAATCGGCCAAGTCGGTCAGCGCCATCACCTGGGCGCTCAAGCGCAAAGTCGAAGCCGACTTTCGCAGCGTCCTCATCACGGGTGAGGTCGCGGCGGAGCGCTTCGCCAATGGGCACTTATACTTTGTGCTCAAAGATAATGAGGCCCAGATCCCTTGCACGATCTGGCGCTCGACGCTGAACCGCATCCACACACGCATCCACTCGGGGCAGCACCTGGCGGTGCGCGGCGACATCCAGATCTACGCGCCCCACGGCCGCTACCAGCTGATCGTCAGCGAGGCCCACGACATCGGCCGCGGCGCGATCTTCGCCGAGCTGGCGGCCTTGGCAGAAAAACTCCAGGCCGAGGGGCTCTTTGCGGCCGAGAGGAAGCGCCCCCTGCCCTTACTGCCACGCCGGATTGGGCTCGTGACCGCCGCTCAGGGCGCGGCCTTGCAAGACGTCCTCAGGATCCTCAGCGACCGCTTCCCGGTCAACGTCCTCCTGTGCGCGTCGCGCGTCCAAGGCGAGGGCGCCGGCGCCGAGATCGCCGCGGCTGTCAGGCGCCTGCAAGACATCCCCGAGGTAGACGTCATCATCGTGACACGCGGGGGCGGCTCGCCGGAGGACCTCCACGCCTTTAATGATGAGGGCCTCGTCCGCGCGATCGCGGCGTGCCCGAAGCCGGTCATCTCTGCGGTCGGTCACGAGATCGACACGGTCCTGACAGACCTCGTCGCCGACGCCACCGCGCCGACGCCGACCGCCGCCGCCGCGATGGTGGTGCCGCAGCTAGATACGCTAAAGGGCGCGCTCGACCAGCTGGACGAGCGCATGAGCGAGGCCCTCGCGCGGCGTCTCGGCGAGGCGGCCCAACGCATCGAGCCGCTCACACGGCGTCTCGGCGCGGCGTCCGAGAGGCGCCTTCAGCGAGAGCGACTACGCGTCGATCGAATCGGACATCGGCTGGCGCTCGCGGGACCGAAGCTGCGCCTTGAGCGCCTGAGGGCGAGGCTCGTCAGGGCCGACGAGTCGCTTAAACGGGCCAGCACGCGGGACTTAGAGGCACGACAGAGGCGCCTATCTTTGGCCCAAAGTCGTTTGGCGATCCTGTCGCCGCTTGCCAGTCTGGACCGCGGCTACGCAATCGTGCGAAAAGAGGGCGGCGCTGTGGTGACACGCGCGGCCGACGTCTCCGGGCAAGAACGCTTGGAGGTCATCGTACATGATGGGCGTTTCGCCGCTAAGCGCTGCGACGATCCAGAATGAAAATGTTTTAATGACTAGAGGTTGACAATGACCATCACTCCCCGACTCTTGATCGTTGATGATGAGCCGAATATGCGCACGGTGCTGCAAGGCCTGCTCGCGCGCGAGGGATATGCGGTCGCGACCGCGGAAGACGGCATGTCGGCCCTCGCCTACCTCGACCGCGTCGGTGGCGACGTCCATGCGATCCTCAGTGACCTCCGGATGCCCGGCATCGACGGGATGCAGCTCCTCGCCGAGGTCGGTGTGCGCTACCCCGGACGCCCGGTCATCATCCTAACCGCGCACGGCACGGTGGACACCGCCGTCGAAGCGATGAAGGTTGGGGCCTTCGACTTCGTCACGAAACCATTGAACGCCGACGAGTTGCGTGCGGTCGTGCGAAAAGCGGTCAACACCGCCCTCGCCGACCTCGACTCGATCGAGCCATCCCCTGCCCCGCCCGACGCGGTGGGCTCTGAGGGAGGCGCGATCGGCCGTTTTGGCATGATCGGACGGTCAAAGCCCATGGTCGACGTCTATTCGGTCCTGCAAAAAGTTGCCGACACGCCGACGACCGTCCTCGTGACCGGTGAATCCGGCACGGGTAAAGAGCTCGTCGCCCAGGCCCTGCATGAGCACTCCTCGCGCCGGGCGCGGCCTTTTATCCGCGTCAACTGCGCGGCGATCCCACAGACCCTCATCGAGAGCGAGCTCTTCGGCCACGAAAAGGGCGCCTTTACGGGTGCTATCGCGTCAAAACCCGGCCGCTTCGAACTCGCGGACAAGGGCACCCTCTTTCTCGATGAGATCGGTGAGATCTCTCCCGAGATGCAGGTCAAGCTGCTGCGCGCCATCCAAGAGAGCGCCTTTGAGCGCGTCGGTGGCCTAAAGACGATCAAGGTCGATGTGCGCCTCGTGGCCGCGACGAACCGCAACCTGGCGGTCGAAGTCGAGGAAGGGCGCTTTCGCGAGGACCTCTTCTATCGCCTGAACGTCGTGCCGCTGCACCTGCCGCCGCTGCGCGACCGCACGAGCGACATCCCGCTCCTCGTGACCTTTATGCTCCAGCGCTTCAACGGGCGCTTGAAGCGCAACGTCAAACGCCTGACCCCCGAGGCCATCGCCGCCTTCGAGAACTACGTCTGGCCGGGCAATATCCGCGAGATGGAGAACGTCCTCGAGCGCCTCGTGCTCTTTTCCGAAGGTGAAGAGATCGGCGTCGACATTTTGCCCGAAGAGCTCCGCTCTGGCGGCTCGCTGCCGGCGGGCGCTGGGGGAGGCACCTCGACCCGCCTGGACCGCGACCTCACGGGGCGCGTGTCGATGAAGGACCTCGTCCGCGAGACGACGGCGCAGCTTGAAAAAGAGATCATCGTGCAGGCCCTCGACCAGACGAGTGGCAACGTCACGCGGGCCGCCCAGCTGCTGATGATCAGTCGAAAATCATTGCAGAACAAAATGAAAGAATTCAACCTCCGCGAAGAGGGTTGAAGACTTCGCTTTCCCCCTCGCCGGTGGCCGCCTACGCGACAACGACTGAGACAGACCGAGACAGACTGGAGACCCCATCGCCATGAGCGCTATCGCCCGCCCATTTCACCTCTATTCGACGCTGACCCGCACGACCGAGCCCTTTGTCCCCGTCGAGCCCGAACACATCAAGCTCTACGTATGCGGCATGACCGTGTACGACCGCTGCCACGTCGGCCATGCGCGCGCGATGGTGGTCTTTGACGCCTTCGTGCGCTGGCTGCGCCACAACGCGTGGGACGTCAAATTCGTCCGTAATTTCACGGATGTCGACGATAAGATCATCGCCCGCGCCAAAGACAACGACGAGGACCCGATGGCCCTCGCCGAGCGCTACATCGCGGCCTTTCATGAGGACGCGGCCGGGCTTGGGCTCATCTCGCCGGACGCCGAGCCGCGCGTGTCGACATCGATGCCCGACATCATCGCGATGATCGCCAAGCTAATCGACCGCGGCCACGCCTACGCGGCCGACGGCAGCGTCTGGTTTCGCGTCGACACCTTCAGCGAATACGGCAAGCTCTCTGGCCAAAAAGTCGAAGAGCTGCGTTCCTCGGACTCGGACTCGGGCAAGGCCAGCGGCGCGGACTTCGCCCTCTGGAAAGCTGTCAAACCCGGCGAGCCCAACTGGGAGAGCCCCTGGGGCGCTGGTCGTCCTGGCTGGCACATCGAGTGCTCTGCGATGAGCTGCAATCATCTCGGCGAGACCCTCGACATCCATGGCGGCGGGCTGGACCTCATCTTCCCGCACCATGAGAACGAGATCGCCCAGAGCGAGTGCGCCCACGGCAAGACCTACGCGCGCTACTGGACCCACAATGGCCTTTTGACCATGGCGTCTGGCCAGAAGATGGGGAAATCACTTAATAATGTGATCAACGTCCAGGACGCGCTGGCGGCCTTCCCGGCCCAGGCGCTGCGCCTCTATTACTTGCAGAACCACTATCGATCGCCCCTGCCTTGGGGTGAGGACGCGCTACCGGATGCGCTCGCGATGGTCTCGCGCCTCTACGAAGCGCGTGAGCTGGCCGAGTCGATGGGCGGCATCGAGGAGGCCGAGGCCGTCGTCAATGAGCTCGGCGCCGAGGCAAGAGACTGCTTGGCCCTTGGCCGCAGCTTCACCGAGCGCTTCAACGCCGCGATGGACGAGGACTTCAACACATCGCAGGCCCTAGGGCACCTCTTTGAGCTCGTCCGCGCCATCAACCGCTTCAGCAACCACAAAAAAGCCAAGAGACGTGGTGCGCCTATCGTCGCGCCGGCGCTGGCGGCCTTTGAGCTCATCGCCTCGGCGACGGGCATCATGAACCAGCCGACGCGCGAGTTCCTCGACGAGGTGAAGGCCAAGCGCCTGAACTCGCTGGGGCTCGACCGCGCCCACGTCGAGGCGCGCCTCACTGAGCGCGATGCCATGCGCGCAGCAAAGCAGTGGGCCGAGGCGGACGCGATCCGTGTCGAGCTCGAGACGGCGGGGATCATCATCATGGATGGTACCGACGGCGCCGAGTGGCGTATCCGACTCACTGCGGCATGACCCAGGGCCTGAAGGCGAACCAGCGCTCGCGCCCGGCCACCCAGCCGTACGCGGGCGTTCGTTTTGGCGCCCTTCGCGTGGCCCAGATATTCGCGATTGCAATCATCTCTGCGAGCAGTTCCCGCGCGAGCGCCGAGGACCCCGACGGCCACCACACCCGCATCGAGGGCCCCCGCGCGGACGCCGATACCGCAGTCGGGCGCGCACAGCTCCGACGCGCCGCGGCGACCGACCTCGGTCAGGTGCTCGAGGGCGAGACCGGCCTGCGCGTGACGCGCTTAGGCGGCGTCGGGGCTTGTTTGACTGTCTCGGTGCGGGGCTCGACCGCCGAGCAGGTCATGGTGCTCCTCGATAGCATCCCCCTTGGCGGAGCCGACGGGGCCCCCGTCGATCTCGGGACCATCCCGCTCGGGCCTCTGGCTGGAATCGACATTTACCGGGGCTATACGCCCGCACGCTTCGGAGTCCCTGCCCTCGCAGGCGCTATCAACCTCCGGACGCGCCGCCTGACCGCCCCCGAGGCCGGAGGCGAGGTGGGGGCAGGTTCGCTGTCGACGCGCCTCCTGAGGGCCTATGGAGGCGCCTCTGGCATCTCGGTCCACTTCGATGCGCTAGGGTCTCTGGGCGACTTTCGGTATACCGACGACCGCGGGACACGCTTTACCACGGCCGACGACGTCGAGCGCACCCGGGTCAATAACGGCAGCGCGCACTACTCGGGCCTCGTGCGCGGCTCCTTCGCGCCTACGAAATCACTAGAACTCAACATACTCTATCTCGGCTCAAGCTCGACCCGGCGCCTGCCTGGCCTCGGCGTACATCCGACACAGCAAAGCGAGAGCGGCCTCACCCGCCATGTCGCTGGTGCCTCGGTCGAGCTCCGGGCGGGCGCACTCACCGGACGCCTCGCGCTGAATGTCGCCAGCACCGAGAGCGTGGTGCGGGATCCCCTCGGTGAGCTCGGCCCGCCCCGCGCCAAGGTCACGCGCCATGGGTTGGTCCCCGGCGCCACACTCAATCTCACCTACACGGACGAAGAGGCCACAACCCCGTGGCAAGTCGCCCTTCACGCCGCGTGGCGGACAGAGCGCATGCGCGGTGACGGACTCGAGACGGCGGCCCGGCACCTCGTCACCATCGGGTCGTCCTTCGAGATGCGCCTCCCCAAGCCGCGCCTACGCCTCATGGCCGACGTCCAGCTGGTCATCGCCGTCGATGACCAGGGGCCCGCGGCGCGCCCGACCGCGCCCGGCGACACCGGTCGCCTCCGAGTCGATTGGAAGCCAGCGCGGGACCAACAGCTCTCCCTGACGGTGACCCGCTCTTTCCGCCTGCCGTCCCTATACGAGCGCTTCGGCGATACGGGCCTCGTCCTTGGCAACGCGGGCCTCCTGCCCGAGCGCGCCCACGCGCTTGAGGCTGCGTGGACGTCCGCGCTTTTGCCATCCTCCGAGTCATCGGACACCGAAACATTACTGCAACTCAATGTTTTCTCTCGTTGGCATACGAACCTCATACAGTTTCTACAGAACGCACAAAACGTCGCCCGCCCAGAGAACATCGCGTCCGCGTTCTTCGTCGGCGCCGAAGCGAGCCTCACCCTCCGACACGCAGGCTGGCTTGAGGGGCGCGTGGCGACGACCTACCTCTACACCGAGGACACCTCGAACATCGCCGCGAGGACGGGCAAGGACCTGCCGCTGCGCCCGCGCCTCGTCGCCAACGCGCGGGTCCGTGTCAAACCTCACCCCATCTTAGGGGTCGCGCTCGACTTCGACTATATGGGTGCGAACTATCTCGACGCAGCGAACCTCGTCGCTACTTCCCAGCGCGTCCTCATCGGCGTCCACGTCGATGCCCACATCGAGGACTTCAAAGTGATCGTGTCGTGTACCAACATCTTAGGCAGCCGCGTCCAGGACCTCGCCGGTTTTCCTCTTCCAGGACTCGCCGCTTTCGCGACGCTGCGCTGGGAGCCCCAAACCCTATGACAGCCGGACGGACCCGGTCTACACGATGGCTGCTGTGGGCTACCTGCATCGCCCTTCTGAGCACCGCCTGCGAGACGAGCGCCGGCCCTCCGACGGCCCTACCGCCTCGCGACGAGTGCGCAATCGCGGTCGTCCACAGCGACTACCGCTCCAGCGCGATCTCGCTTCTGACGGCCTCTGGCGCGCCCTGCGCCCCAGATATTCTGGACTCCGGCAGCCGCCCGCCCGGGCTCTTGACGGCTCTGTCCGGTGACGTCGTCCTCGCCGGCAGCGCGGTCTCGACACGTTCCGCGGACGGACAGGACGCCCCCGTCGTCGCCCTCATCGATCGCTATCCCGCCGGGACCCTCACGCTCTTCAACCCCTTGACCGACGCGGTCACACATCAGGCCGCGCTCAGCCCCGGCTATAACGGAAACCCTCAAGATATCATGTCACTTGACGCGACTACGGTGCTCGTCTCGCGCCTCGAAGACGCCCCCCCTGGCGCGACGATCGAGCCCTCTGGTAGCGACCTCGCGGTCTTCCGGCTCGCGCCGACGACCGAGATCACGGCGTCTGGCCAGCTCGTGGGCCGGATGGACCTCTCGAGCCTCGCCGACGCCGGGTTCTCGCCAATGCCGGCACGTATCGCGCGGGTAGGCTCGCGCATCTTCGTCGGTCTCGCCCACCTCACGGCAGACTTCGCCACGGCCGGTCCGGGTCGGATCGCCGTCGTCGACGCCCCCTCGGACCTCGACACGCAGGCCCTCGCGACGTGGCTGGCAAACGCGAGGGTGGTGATGATCGAGATTCCCGGCCTCGAGAACTGCACCGAGCTCGCCGCGAGCCCCGACGCGAGCGGCGTCTGGATCGTGTGCTCGGGCTCGTTTCGGCGCGGCGGCCAGGCCCAAACCGCCCGCTCAGGCCTGGCATTTGTCGGCGCCGACGGCTCGCTTGAGGCGGTCTTCCGCGCAGACGAGCTGACCGCAGTCACAGGCGAGGCGGCCCCCCTCGGGTTCACGTTGGCCGCCGTCGATGCCCACCGCGCGGTGGTCGTCGCCCTCGGAGATCTGGTCACCAAGCGCGGAGATCGCGCCCTCCTCGTGACCCGCCCGACAGCCGCAGCCAAGCCCGCGACGGTCGCCGCCGCCGTCCAGACCCTGCATGAGACGGGCGCCCACGATCTCGGTGACGCGCTGGCCCTCGACGGCGAGGGGACGATCCTCTTGGCCGATGGGAACCCGCGGGAACCACAGATCTGGAAGGTCCGCCTCCCGAGCGCGGGTGAAGCCAGCGCGACGGCCACGGCCCTCGCCCTGTCCTCTACGACGGGCTTACCACCCCGCGGCCTGAAGTACTTTCGACACCCAAAATGAGCCCTAGGCGCCGCACAAACCCGGCCACGACGGCCATTTGAGGCCCACGCGCAACGACCTTCCCTTCGACCCTACCCTCTGCTAGGAGATGACTATGAGCGACACCGACCAAGAGACCCCGACCGTCCTATGCAGCCGCCTCAAGCAGGAGCTGCCCGCTATCACCACGCGCATGACCTTCTCGGGCGCATTCGCCGACGAGATCCGGGCCAAAGTTTCGCAGAAGGCGTGGTTAGAATGGTTGGACATGCAAATGAAGGTAATCAACGAGTATCGCCTGCATCTCGGCGAGGCTTCGCACCGGCAGTTCCTGCAAGACACCGCCATGCGCTTTTTCTGCCTCGATGGTGGTGATGGCACCCTCGGCAGCGGCCCCGAGGGCGGCCTGAACGGGGCCTGACCCTCGATCCGCGTCACACCCTGACACGCAAAAAAAGCCACCCCATCCTGAGGACGGGGTGGCTTTTTGTTTTGTCCTCAACCGATTATGGGTTGATCGTCAGACGCTGAATCACGGCCGTGTAGTGCGAGCCGTTACCGCTCATCGTCTCAGTCGGCGTGGCCTTGACAGAGCCCGGAGGGGCGGTCCAGATCGCGCTGGCGTCGATTTCAATCGAGCGGCCCGTGGTGATGGGCGTCACGCGTGTGCTCGCGGCGGTCGTGACGTCCGTCACGGTGAGGTCAAAGTTCTCGAGAAGCAGCGCACCGTCGCCACTGCCTTCGGGAAGGAACGTGTCATACGAGCTGTACCAGTGGCCCCAGTAGTGCACGAAGTTCCGCGGACCCGTCCAGTGCTGCATCAGGACGTGGATCTTGTCGCCGGCGAAGCTAAAGCCCTTCACGCGGTGGTCACCATTGGTCGAGGCCGTCGTGCCCGTATAAAAGATGTTGGCCCACTTGTAGGAGCCGTCCGCGGCCGCGACGCGGAGAATGAGTCCGTCGCCCCCAACATAGTCGAAGCTATTGAGCCCAATGCGGCCCGCCACGTAGACACTGTTGCCCACCTCTTTGATGGCGTACTGCGTGTGCACATCACCACGCCGACGCTCGTCATAGAACTTGCTCCAGACGAGATTCCCGTCTTTGTTAAAACGTGCGAAGGAGAAATAGGTGTCCGTACCGCGGATGTCGAAGCCAACATAGGCGCTACCGTCCGCGCCCATCGCCACATTGTGTGCCGAACTACCCGTGCCGAGGCCGATGGTCTTGACCCAAGCGAGGGTGGGCGTCGCGGTGTTGCAGCCAGTGAAACGCATGAGGATGCCGTTGCCGCCATCGGACTGACCGACGACGTAGGCATCACCAGCGGCGTTGGCGGCCACGCCGTAGCCACGGACAGCCGAGCCACCGACGTTGATAGAGTTGGCGAAGATTGGCTCGCCGGTCTCTTTGGACAGGGCACCAAAGAGGAGCCCACCTTCGGCCCGGGCGACCACGCCCGCGAAGAGCACGCGGTCGGTGATGGTCGCGTCGACCGCGTAGGCCTCAGCGCCGACATCGACATCCGCCTCGGGGACGTAGCCCTTGGACCACGCGAGGCCGCCGTCGCCGGCGCGCACCTTCAGGATCAAGGCCTGAAAAGTGTTGTTGGTCTGCGCGATGGACCGGCGGCCAGCCACATAGATGTCTGAGGCGCTGCCTTGTGCGATGCACGACATGCCGCCGCCTGTCTGACCGTTCTGACCGTCATCCTGCTGCTCTTGAGCGAAGGGCTCATTCCACTCCTTGGCCCAGTTTACGCCGCCCGAGGGGCCGAACGATGCGACCACGATGTTATGGTTGAACTGATCGCCCCACTGGGTCGCGTTACCACTAATATAGCTGTTGCCGGCCGAGTCGGTGACGAGCGCACCCGTCGAGAGCTTGGACTGGCTGTTCGCGTGGCCCCAGTTGAAGGCTATCAAACAACAAATATTATTCGTGTTAAACCCAGGTTGATGCGTGAGATAAAGTTATATATGATATCGCATCTCGATTTCTCACAGTGCGGTCCCCTACGCTAAATTTTATAGAACATATTGATTATCAAGGAGATAGCGAATGCGAAAATTATCCTGTCAACGTTTAAGTGTTTGTATTTTGGGGACTTTACTAGTCACGAATTCTATTAATTGTTTCCCCGATCCTAGTGAACTCGACAAGAAGGAGGACACCAACCTAGTTGATGGTCAAACCATAAATGATGTTGGTCCATCGCTAAACGACATTGAAAGGCCAACCGATCTTGCCTCCAATCAAGATGGTGGCCAAAATGAAGTCGTTCCCAATGAAACCATTGATGATATAGTCGAGGACACGACAGATACCGTTATTGCGGACATTAACGACGTGACTGCAAACATTAACGACACGACCACACCGTTGGATACCGATCCGATATTTGATGGTGAGGTTAGTATCGAGCCAGACGTGACCGACGCTACTATCACACCGCCAAGATGCCCCGGCGGAAGCATCGTTTTTACTTGGGGAACCAACAGCAATCAACGTATCGAGATCGCGGAAGCGGTCACTGTTTCAGAATATTTCGAAACTGAACGAAGATCGAAAACTTACGAGTGTCCCGATGATTTCTTTAATGTTCAAGGGTTAGAGCCACGATGGAGCACACCGATTAGCGTTTCGTGGGTCCAACCACTCGGAACATCCTCACAATGGCGTGACTTCGCGGTGGCCTTTAATGCCGCATTTAATCTGTGGGACTACCTGACTCAGAACGGCCAGGCGAATCCTGATCTCAATAGGTTACCAAGCGGTACCCTGAGTATCATCTCCAGCACAGGGGCGAGCCGTGCGTTACCATTGCGTTCTATCCGCCCTCAACCACTTCAGAGTTTTTCAACTGAAAACCCGCCGTATGAACGATTGATACTAGAAGCCGGTGAGTCGCCAAACCATGGATTTATACTGGATGTTTCGGGTATAGGTGAGGGGATCCGTGTAGACCTTGTTTCATTGCGTATTGATCCGAACACGACCTTTGGCCCGGAGATTCAATACCCACATCAATGGAGTAACAGTTATTATGCGAGGACTTCCGGTCAACTTCGTATCTTCAACCCGTGCGCTACGCTAGGCGAGCGTGCGTTCTTTGGGCGTCGTGATCTCTGGCTTTGGTACGCCTCGGGAAACGCCGAACGAAAAAGCATGTCGCTTCGCTTTATGGGCCCAAGTGGACAAGAGCTTAAAAGTTATAATATCTTTGATGCTTTTCCGTCAGTATACGAACCGCAGTTCGATTCGTGTGGAACGAGTTCACAACAAGAAATTATGATTTTCGATTTTTCACTTATTGAGAACGGCTAGCGAGGAGTCTTGGGGCGATGCAAACTTGCGAAGCCCCAAGACTCAACCCCAAACTCAGTCAGCGTCAACCTCGTGGACCCAGGTCCGGATCGCTTGGATCTCGGGCGCCCAGAGGTCGTTATCGAGGCGGATCTCCATGAACTGCCGGTAGAGGGCCGTCACCATGTCTTCGATCTCCTCGACCAGCATAAAGCGCTCGTAGAGCTGATCGTCGTCCTCGCGCGAGAGCAGCGCCGGGATCTTCACACCCGAGATCCCAAGGGTGTTGCCCTTGATCGCGAAGGACCACTGCTTTTGGCCATGCACGACCCTGAGGCGCGCGTCACTGACCAGCTTGCCGGTCAGAAGCGCCGCGTGGGCCTCGCTCGTCTCTGTCGGCGACTCGGCCTTGATGACGTTCTGCTCTTTGATGTCGCCCTGCGCTTCGAGCGTCAAGCGCGCGTCAAACCACACCTCGACGGCGCCGTCGGGCAGCTCGAAGACGCCGTTCTGAGTGGCGGAGCGGTACCAGACCCAAGTCAAGAACTCGCGCCCAAGGTAACGTGTGGAATTAATACGATTGATGATGTCCATCTTGTGTCCCCAATTCCTCTGGTCAGCCGCGAGCCGCTTTACGAAGCGCCTTTAGATCGCCCGGAGGCGCCGCCATCGAGGCCGGCTCGATCTCGAGCGCGTGCGCGAGCACCGCCTCGTCAAAATCGAGCATCTCGAGTTGGCTGTAGGGGTTCTTTTCATGCGCGACGAGCTCGAAGGTCTCTTGGAAAAAATCCACGAAGAGTTCGTTCACTTTCTTATTCGTCGACCACAGCCAGACGACGCCCCGATCCATGTTCCAGACCATGTCGTAGACCTTGATGTTCGGCAGAGCCCGGCGCTTTAGTTCCTTCTCCAAGAAATCCCGGACCTCTTCGACCTCGGCCTTCGAGAGCCGCTCTTTACCCGTCTCTTTGCAGTGCGCTTCGACCGCGCGCTTCAGATGAAGCTTAAACGCGGTCGCAGGCAGGCGGATCGTGTCTTGTCGGATCGCGGCGAGGAAGTAGCTGCCCCAGAGGACCTTGTTGAGGTCAAACTCAACGTCAAAGGGGTCCTCGGCGCTCACCCAGCCAATGCTCTCCTCGTGATCCTGATCGACGTTGATATCGGTGAAGGCGTGCTTAACGAGCGCCTCGAGATATCGGTCCTTGAAGTCACTGGGGACCTCGCCCTGCACGTAGTAGCAGGTCATCGTAATTGGACCGGCAAGTGCGCCCATAGAGTCCTCCCACAAATGTTACGGTCACCCAACAGCACAGGGCCAGGCGACAGGTTCTAGACTAAAACCAAAAGCCCGACCGCATCGTCGCCGACGGGCCGGGCTCTTGGACAGGCGAGCAGTTTACTCGCCGATGATGAACTCGACGCGACGGTTGGCCTCGCGGGCCTCCTTCGTCTTGCCGACGACGGCCGGGCGCTCTTCACCGAAGCCAGCGGCGGTCAGACGCGCGGCGTCGATCCCGTTGTCAATCAGCCACTGCCTGACGGACTGCGAGCGGTCGTCAGAGAGCTTCTTGTTGCGCTTGTCGTTGCCGACGTCATCCGTGTGACCTTCGATGGCCACCGATTTGACCTCAGGGTTGGACTTGAGGATGCCGCGCACCGCCTGCATGACCGGGAAGCTCTCGGGCTTGATCGTCGCCTTGCCAGTGTCGAAGTAGATCATCTGCGAGATCTCGATCTTGCCAGCGACGACCTTCGCGAGGGTCTCGTCGGGGCAGCCGTCCTCGTCCTCGAAGTCGTTGTAGACCTCGGCCTCAAGGGGGCACTTGTCGTCGCCGTCGAGGATGCGGTCGTTGTCGTTGTCGGGATCTGGACAGCCGTCGGCGTCCTCGAATCCATCGAAATCTTCTGCGTTATCAGGGCACTTGTCGTCAGCGTCCGGGATGGTGTCGCCGTCGTTATCGAGATCGGGGCAGCCGTCGGCATCTTGGAAGCCGTCTTTATCCTCGGCGTCGTTCGGGCACTTGTCGGCGGCGTCCAAGATGCCGTCCTTGTCGTTGTCACGGTCCGGGCAGCCGTCTTCGTCTTCGAAGCCGTCTTTGTCCTCAGGGTCGTTCGGGCACGCATCGTTGTCGTCGAGGATGCCGTCCTCGTCAGCGTCGAGGATGACCTCGGGTGCGTACTGCACGCCCGCGAAGATGCGGAATTTCGTGTTGCCGTAGCCCTTCATGAAGCCCGAGCCACCGCCGACGGTGATCGCGAGATCGGCGTCCGGCAGGTTCAGGCGACCCGCGAGGATGCCCTCCGTGTGCGTGTTGTTCGCGGTGGTCCAATCGGCCGATGCGCCGTAGATCTCACCGATGACGGACAGCTCACCCGGGACGACCTCATAGGAGGCGCCGAGGCGCCAGAAGAACTCGCTTCCCACGGTGGCGAAGTCATAGAGCTCGGTCGTCGCGCTGCGGATCCGAAACCCGAGGTTCGCGGCCAAGACGAGCTCGCCTAGGCGGTAGTCGGCCAGCACCACGGGCGCGACATTGAAGGGGTCGGACACGAAGCTGTCAGCCTGGCCAGTTGGCAGACCGAAGTCCACGACCGCTGCCAAACCAAAGCCGTCAGCGTCTTTTTCGCGCTGCAGGATGCCGACCTTCACCGACAGGCGGATATCACCGAGCGTCGCGCTGGAGGGCGCGGGATCGAGGGGAATGAACCCGACCTTCTCGCCGCTGTTGACGAAAAAGACCGGCACCGCGAGCCCAATCGACAAGCGATCGAAGAGCGCGATGCTGCCCATGAGGTCGGCGGTGAACTGGTTCTGGATGACCTCGTGGCGCGAGTTAGCGCCAGCCGTCTGGTCGACGAAGACGAGGGGGTTCTTGCCGAAGTTCATCAGCAACGAGGCCGACCACGCGGTGTGGACGCCGACATCGGTCAGCATCGTCGTGATCAGGTCGCCGGCATGCGCCGACGGACGAAACACCTGGGTGTTGACTCGGGGGTTCTCCGCGTGGGCGTCAGAAGCCGAAAAGACCCCCAAAAGGGCCGCCGGGGCGGTGAGGGCCAACGCGCAAAGTGCGGAGGTGAGGCGAAATCGATTCATCAGATCCTCGTCAGGATTCGGGCGGCAGCGGTGGCAGCGACAATTGGGGCTGCCACCGCGAACGGCGCGGAACGGCGGAACGCTAACATCACAATCAGGTCGAGGCAAACCTTCATAAAGCAGCGCGCCTGAAAAGGGCGATACCCTAAGGAGTCTGGGCCTCAGGGCTGGGCAAGGCGAAGCTCGTGCGGAGCCAGGCGCGGTGTATCCGGTCGGCCCGTCGCCGCGAGATTCCGTGCAGCATCCGCTCGTACTCGCCAGGATGCTCGGGTAGGAGGCCGGCATCCCGGCACGCCTTCAGCAGCGCGATGGTCTCCTTGCCCCGGTGCTGTGGAGGGATAATGGTCGTCGCGATCGTCGCTAGCAGGGCCTCTAGGGCCTCGTCAGGCAACGTGAGGGCCGCCCCTTGGCCTCCAAGCATAAAGGCCGCGAAACGCGCCGCTTCGGGCCAAAGCGAGGGCAGCGCGGCGCGGATGGTCGCGTATGCGTCGAGCGACACCGCGCCAAGCCAGATAAGACAAGGCGGCGTGTCAAAGCCGGCCCCCACCGTCGCCGAGCTCGGGGCGAGCGACGGGACCGTCCGAAGCGCCGACGAGACCACGAAAGTGCGCGGCGACCCGGTGGCCAGGGCACGCTCGAACCAATCGCTGGACATGGAGCGCTCCGCCGCCAGTCGATCGCGTTCTGCTCTCTCGGCGTTGTCGCGCAGCTCGAACCAAGGTCGGTCGACGTCGGGGACCTCGAGAGCCGCCAAGGCTGCGTCTACGGAATCCCAATCATCTGAAACTTTTGGCAGTTTCGGCCGCATGCGCTCCTCGCTTCGGCGGTAACCCGGCTGGACCTCAAAGGTCCCGCCGCGAAGAGCGAGGAGGTGGAGTCGGTAGCGTAAATTCGCGTCGTCGGCGTATTCAATGCGGTCAGTCATACGGATGGATTCCCCGATGGGCGCCGGCTGGCGGGTGCAGCGAGCAATGTGAGGAGAGCACGGACGAGACTACAGCCATGGTCCAAAGCTGCTTCACTGGTGTCCGGCGGGATATGGAGAAAGACCGCGCCCGGCGCGACCCCCAGCGCGGAATAATACGTGCTATTACACACATAACCACCACAGTCGGTGGACAATTTGACGTCGAACCCGAGGGCGCCAAGCGCGTCGGCAAGCTCCGCGACGGAGCTCGCGCTCTCGCGGGGGTCGGAGCCGAGCTGAAGCCCGAGGTGGCCCCTCCCGGATGCGTCGGGTTGCTCCGAGGTGACAATGGGCGTGGCCACACGCTCAAGTCTATAGTCCGGCCCGCGAGCGACGCCGATGAGCACAACGACGGTCGGGCGGTAGAGCGCGATGGCCTCAGTCACCGCGACCGCCGCGGCATGGAACGCGACCGGCAGCAGCCGCCCGACGATCTTCAGACCCCCGTCGATGGATCCTAGCTCGGCGCCGTCGAGGCGCTCGGCGATGAGCCCGGACGGGTTGACAGGTACGTCAAGGAAGGGGCCGAAACCGGTCACAAGCAGGGTCAAAACACGCTCCGAGTCGCTGGGGCCCCGGATACTGCGACGACTCGGGCGAAGACGCACGTCAAACCTCGACGAGCTCGGTTTTCTCGCGGAGGGCCGCGCGACTAGCGCGCCAGCGGCGAGCTCCCGCGGTTGTCCTTCCACCAGCTCTCCCAGTGACGCTTGTGCCGCGCCGGTGGCCGCGAACCGGCGTCGGCGTCATGCCCGGTGAGGTCCACGAGGGCCCGATTGGCGCAGGCCCGAACGGCGGCGTCGCGATGACCGAGGAGGCGCACGAGGTCGTCGACGTGGCCGCGCGACTTCACGCGTGCATCGAGCTTCGGCGAGACCTGCCGGAGCCCGACGGCGATGTCCTCGGCGCGTCCATCACCGACCGCTGTGCCCCCGTCGAGCGCCCTGTCCCAACGCCGGTCGCGCGGGAAGCGACACGTGAGCAGCCGCAGCGCCGCATCAGCCGCGGTCTTGGTCGCCTTGTCCTTTGACGAGGCGTACCCGAGGGCGACCTTTACCGCGCGACCACGGACGGAGAACCCGTGGGACCCAAGCACGTTGAGTACAAATATTTCGATGTGGCTGCGCGCGACGCCTGCGTTCTTGCGATTCTTTTTCACGCTGGGGTGCAACGCCTTTTCCGGCGCCGCCTCAAGCGCGAAGGCAGGTCCCAAGATGGCCTCATCCGCAAGGCCGGCGGCTGTCGCGAGGACCTCGCCAAGCCAGGCCGGGTCGTCGATCGTCGCGAGACTCTCGACCAGCGCAAGCGCCGCTGCGGGGTCTCTTGTCGCAGCGAGCGCGGACAGGGCTCCCTTGCGCACCTTCGGCTCGGGACGACTGAGCGCCCCGAGGAGATGCGGTGACGCGCTGGGGACGCCAATCGCTTCGAGGCGAGAGACCGCCCCGAGGACGAGCTTCTCGTGTTTCGGCAGCCGCAGCACGCGGCCAAGCTCCCCGACATAGGCGTCGACGATCTCATCGCCCATCTCGATCCAGTCCCTGCGCGGCCCGCGATCACGACACCCGAAAGTGCGGTCGGCGATCTGACAGAAGACCCTTATGTGAAAGTGGTCCGCATGAGGACTCGAGTCGCTTGGCTGGTGCAGCACCTCGGCGAGGCGCGCGCGCACCGTCGCAGAGACCCCTTCGCGGGAGGCGGACCTAAGGAGGAGGTCCTTGAGCCAGCGCGCGACAAAGATGTACTGAATTCGTCGCGCTGGATCCTCCGCAAGGAAGGTCACGAGCGCCAGGTTGCGCGCGACGTCGAAGCGAACCCGCTGCCCGTGCCACGTCGCCTCGCCCGCGGCGTCGAAGCGCACGAAGGGCAACGCCCCGAGAGGACGGCCGGCCTCGTCTAGCGCATACATGCCGAGGTCTGCGTCGCGGCCTGCCTGGTGAGAGACGGACCACGGGATCTTCTTTCCTGAGGAAAAACCGAGGTTCCCGACGGACAACCGCGAGCCCTTAAAGCGGCCGGCGACGTGCGCGGTGGCGTCCGAGATGAGGCGCACCAACGCGTCGGTCCCGAAGTGGGTCGCGCGACCACGCACGTGGCTTAGAACCTCAAAACCAGGGCCTTTGAGGGCGAGGCTCGCTGGCTTCGTGAGGCCACCCGCGTTCGTGAAGCCGAAGCTCGTCGAACCAGGCCGCTTTTCGGCTGGGGACAGGAGCGCGTTGGCCTCCTTGACGCCGATCACCGGCTCATCGGCGCGCGCCGCGGCCCCCACGGCGATGAGCCCCCAAATTGACCAAAAAACCCAGAAGTTCCGTGTGCTCTCGGACCGTTCCATCACCACCATGACCTCTCGTGCGACCAGCGCCACGGGCTGAGTACCGCTCGCGACGCGACCGGCTAGCCCTCAACAGGCGCCGATCGTATGCGCATTTCCACGCGAGGACAAAATGCCCCGCGGAGAGGTCTGGCACGGCAACCCGCCACGAATCCGAGCGCTCGCCCTTGGTGGCCCTCAAGGGTCGACACGTCGGGCGATCCTCGCGCGCACCCTCGAACCGAAGCCGATTTGAAGAGCCGATGAAAAACCGACGACGAAAAAAAACATGTTGACACCCGGGGGCTGGGTTCGGATAACGACACCGTACTTGAGATATACGGGGTGCTTCCTTGCCCCGGTTTTTGGTGACCGATTCAGTGCCAAATGTGGCATCACCATCGGAGTCGGTCACGTGTATTCCCATGTCCACGTCACAGGAGTATGTTCCTTGCAATCCCAACTACCCGTTGCAAAGCGCAAGCCCGCTGAAGCCTTCTTCTGCAAGTTCCTGAACCGCGATGTCAAAGTCAATGAATGCATTGATGACTACGTGAACGCGAACTCCCTGACCATCCGGCACTCGCCGTGCTTCAAGTGCTCGCACGGGCTCAAGGTACGCATCGAATTCGCTAGCAACTGAGACAGTTGACGCAGAACATCAGACAGACCCGGGAGCGACCGCTCTTCGGGTCTTTGTTTTGGCGTGACAGGGGCCGCGGGCCGGGCTAGGAATCACCGTGCTGACGCGGTCAGCGAAATCGGGCCGGGATGGCGGAATGGTAGACGCAGAGGACTTAAAATCCTTCGCCTTTTGAGGTGTGCGGGTTCAAGTCCCGCTCTCGGCACAGACGCCCTCTTGATGCAGCGCGTCATGAATGACACACCGCGTTATTCATGACGCGCTGTGTCATATCCGGACCCCTGATTTGGCACATCCCCTGCGTGATTCGGTTGACGGTCACGCCAACCTAGGCTATGGTGCACCGCGTTATGGGAAAAAAATCCAACAAGCGTCAAAACAGGGGCCCCTCCGGCGGGGTCATGATGAACATGCGCAGCGGCATGCGTAAGGTCGCTGGCGCCGGACGCAAAGGTGCGACCCGCAAGTGGTCGTTCCAGCAGGTGCTCGGGATCGTGCTCGGCGTGGCCGCGCTCTTGATCCTAGTCTACGTCTTCACCCGCGTTTAGCGCCCGCGTCGACGTAGGCTAGCCTACGTCGACGGTCGACGCGTTGGCCGGAACTGAAGACGCCACGAAAACGAGCCCTTGCGGGCGGCGTCTTCGTGGCGGCGTGCTGTCATGAAGCCGGCCTTCCAGCGCTGCTACTCGAGCTCGCGGTACCACTTCGCGCGGGCGAGCAGCTTTTCGAGCGATGCCTGAGCGAGATCGAGGGGCAAGCCGCCTTCGGCGATGATCCCAGCGGCGCAGTCGCGCAGCTCAATCTGTGCGCGACGCGGAGCCCACTCCGCGAGGATGACACCCTCATCGATGATCTGGCGCGCCGCGAGGAGCAGAAAACGTCCGCCCAGGATGGGCTTTGACAGCTCTTTACGCTGATCTTCGATCTTGTCCCACTTGCGTTGGGAGACGGTCTTGCCGTCGGCCTGCTCTTTTTCGAGGACCGCGATCTCCGCGTCCAGCGTGGCGAGCTCCGCCGTGGGCGCGTCGGTCAGGACTTTGGCCCCATCGCGCAGGCTCTTGACGACAGTGCAGATCTCTCCGGCGGCCTCCTCGAGCTCGGGGACGCTCTGCCCGATTCCGAATCCTTCGATCTCTTTCAGCTTCTTTTCAAAGAGTTCGGCATGCTCTTTCTCGGTCAGCTTCTGCGCCTTCATCTGAAGGAAGAGATTGTACCGCGCCTCCTGAGCGCTGCGTAGGGTCTCCTTGCCTTTGATCCAGACAAGCTGAAACTGCTCGCGGGGCTCGTCCGGGTTGAGGACGGGCTCCGGTGCGTTCTCGCGGTCGTGAATGTGTTTTGCCAGCCGCTCCTCTGGGGTGAGCGGTGGCGCCTCAGGCTCGACCGCGACCGCGGCGTCCTCGGCGGCAGCAACAGCGACGACGCCGTCGACGGTCGGAGGCGTCGTTTTACCGCAAGCGGCGCAGAGGATGAAGGACGCGAATGAGAGTGCGATGAGACGCATAGAGACTCCTTGAACAAGTCGGGCCTAGAGATGGACCGACAAAATAGCTGAGATCAAATATTCGGATGACGGTGTTGTAGGCACGGGAGCGACGCTCGGATGGCGTCTTGACGGCCGAAATCAAGACGGGCGACCGCGAAGCCCGGGCCATCTCCCGCGGTACAGAGGACAACTCCCCAGGGATCGACGATCATGCTCTTGCCGTAGCTGCGACGCTGACCGCCGTGATAGCCGCTCTGGTTCGGGGCGACGACGAAGGTCTGGGTCTCAATGGCCCGCGCCCGCAAGAGCACAGCCCAGTGATCCTTGCCGGTAAATTCCGTGAACGCCGACGGCACGGTCAGGATGCGCGCGCCATCATCCACGAGGCGTTGATAGAGGCGCGGAAAACGGAGATCGTAGCAAATGGAGAGACCGGTCGGGATGCCCGCGACCATCGCGACGACCGGCTCGGCGCCGGGAACGATCGTGTCCGACTCGCGCTGAGACTCCGAGCCCGCGATGTCGATGTCGAAGAGATGCAGCTTTCGATAGGTCGCCACGACCGGCGCGCCGGTCGCCGTGCCATCGATGAGGACGGAGGTGTTGTAGTAGCGTGCGGGGTCCGAGCTGAGCTCAGGGTAACTACCCAGGAGGAGCTGCACGCCGGCCACGGCGGCGATCGCGCGAACTCTACCGACGAGCGGGCCGTCCAGGGGCTCGGCCGGAGCCCTCGCGCCAGCGTTCGTTCGCATCCAGACGGCGTTCTCGGGCAGCGCGACGAAACTGGCACCGACGCGCGCGGCGTCGCGCGTGAGTCCCTCGATCGTGGCCAAATTCGCGGCGATATCCTCGGTCGAGGTCAGCTGGACGACGGCCGCGGTGAGAACGTTTGGCGCCTGCCGATTTTCCGCTGTCATGACGCCTCCGTCGGGCCGATATGAGACTCGCGGCGTGTGCCGCGAGGGTCGTTCTGCCACGGTGAGACCCACGCCGCAAGGTGCGTTGACGGCCGGCGGGGCGGCAGGTAGGAAAGATGGCCGCGGTCGCGGTCGCGCTCGCGACACACGCACCGCGGCCGTACGCAAAAGCCGGGAGTTATTTGAGATGAAATCAACGATCATCAGCGACGTCATCGCCCGTGAGGTTCTAGACAGCCGAGGCTTCCCGACCGTCGAGGTCGAGGTCAAGCTCGCGGGTGGAGCATCCGGGCGCGCGATCGTCCCGTCTGGGGCGTCCACCGGTACCCACGAGGCGCTCGAGCTCCGGGACGGCGACGCCAGCCGCTATCTCGGCAAGGGCGTCCTGAAGGCCGTCGCGAATGTGAAGGGCCCCCTTCGCAGCGCCATGCTTGGGTTAGACGCCACCGATCAGCGCGGCCTCGACGCGAGCCTCCTCGCCGCCGACGGCACACCGGGCAAGACGAACCTCGGCGCCAACGCGATCCTCGGCGCCTCGCTGGCGACCGCTCACGCCGCCGCCAACGCCCTCAACCTGCCGCTGTGGCGCTGGCTCGGTGGACCGACCGCCAATCGCCTCCCCCTGCCCCTCATGAACGTCATCAACGGTGGCGCGCACGCGGATAACGGCCTGGCGATTCAGGAGTTTATGATCGCGCCCGTCGGTGCACCAAGCTTCTCTGAGGCCCTTCGCTGGGGCACCGAGGTGTTTCACCACCTCAAAAAGCGCCTGAAACAATCCGGCAAGTCGACCGCGGTCGGGGACGAGGGCGGCTTTGCGCCGCGTCTCGGCAGCCACGCCGACGCGCTCTCGTTCATTATGGACGCGATCGTCGATAGCGGCAGGGAGCCGGGTCGCGACATCCAGCTGGCCCTGGACGTCGCGGCTAGCGAGTTCTGGAACAACGACACAAAAACCTATGAACTCAAAACCGAAGGTCTGTCTCTCAGCTCAGACGCTTTCATTGAGTACCAAAAGAATCTCGCGGATCGATTCCCGATCTTCTCGATCGAGGATGGCTGCGCCGAGGACGACTGGGCCGGCTGGAAGAGCCTGACCGAGCAGATAGGCGCCAAGGTCCAGATCGTGGGCGACGACCTCTTCGTGACGAACACCGAGCGCCTACAGCGAGGTATCGCCGCCAAGAGCGCGAACGCGATCCTCATCAAGGTCAACCAGATCGGCAGCTTGACCGAGACCCTAGACTGCATCCGGATCGCGCAGAGCGCGGGCTTTGGCACGATCATCTCGCACCGCTCTGGTGAAACGGAAGATACGACCATCGCCGATATCGCGGTCGCGACGCAGGCGGGCCAGATCAAGACGGGCTCGGCTTCGCGCTCGGAGCGCATCGCCAAGTACAACCAGCTGCTCCGCATTGAAGAGGCGCTTGGGGCCCAAGCTGTCTTCGGTCGACCCTAAAGTCGACGCCGCGCGAGCGCGGTCACACCTATGAAAGAGGCCCCGTCCGGGGCCTCTTTCATAGGTGCTGTATAGCCGACGATTTAAGCATCGACCGCTGGCGTTGGTACTTCCACGGGGGCCACCGAGGCGGCAGGCGTCGGGTCAAGCGCGAGCTCGAGCAGCTCGCTGATGCGCGAGACAAAGTGGATCTGGAGGTCCCTCTGGACAGCCTCGGGGATGTCAGGAAGATCCTTGCGGTTACGCTCGGGCAAAATGATCTGCTTGATACCCGACCGGTGCGCGGCCAGGACCTTATCCTTGATGCCGCCAACCGGCAGAATCATGCCCCGCAACGTAATCTCGCCCGTCATCGCCAAGTCCCCACGCACGCGACGGTTCGTCAGAAGCGATGCCAGCGCGGTGAACATCGTCACGCCAGCCGACGGGCCGTCCTTCGGCGTCGCGCCTTGGGGTACGTGAAGGTGGAGGTCAGAGTCTTTGAACACAGACTGATCGACGCCGAAGCTGGCCGCGTTGGCCCGCATGTAGGTCAGGGCTAACTCCGCGGATTCTTTCATGACTTCGCCAAGCTTACCGGTCAGGCGCATCTTGCCTGACCCAGGCATCCGTGAGGCCTCGATAAAGAGGATATCGCCGCCAGAGGCAGTCCAAGCCATGCCGGTCGCGATGCCCGGGATCTCGGTGCGCTCTGCGGAGTCGGGGACAAAGATCTCCGGTCCGAGGAACTCGGCGACGTCGTCGCCCGCGAGGACGCGGCCTTCCCAAGTTTTTTCAACGATTCCCACGGTGACACCGCGATAGAGCGCCGCGAGCCGCCGCTCAAGGTTACGGACGCCCGCCTCACGCGTGTAGCTGACAACGACCCGTTCGATCGCGTCGGGTTTGAGGGTCAGCTGCTCGGCTGTCAGACCGTGGTCTTCGAGCAGCTTGGGCATCAGATGTCGCTGCGCGATCTCGACCTTCTCCATCAGCGTATATCCGGGAATCTCAATCACTTCCATGCGATCCAGGAGGGGGCCCGGGATCGTGTCGTACTGGTTCGCCGTCGCGATAAACATCGCCTGCGAAAGATCGAAAGAGACGTCGAGGTAGTGATCCATAAACGTATGGTTCTGCTCGGGATCGAGGACCTCCAACATGGCCGAGGTCGGGTCCCCCCGCCAGTCGCGCCCGACCTTGTCGATCTCGTCGAGGATGATGACCGGATTGCGAGATTCGGCGCGTTTCATCGTCTGAATGAACTTGCCCGGCATTGCGCCGATGTAGGTCCGACGGTGTCCGCGGATCTCGGCCTCGTCGCGGACGCCACCGAGGGCGATGCGCTGGTATTTGCGCCCGAGGGCCTCAGCGATAGACCGACCGAGCGAGGTCTTGCCGACGCCGGGAGGTCCGATGAGGCAGAGGATCGGGCTCTTTCCGTCCTTTCGCAGCGAGTTGACCGCAAGATGCTCGAGGATCCGGGTCTTGACCTTGCCGAGGCCGAAGTGTTCGCGCTCCAGAATTTCGCGCGCGCGGGCGATGTCGTGGCTATCCTTTGTCGTCTTCTGCCAAGGCAGGTCCGCCAACCACTCGAGGTATGTCCGCGCGACCGTGTATTCGGGACTCGAGGGCTGGATCGAGCGGAGGCGATTGAGCTCTTTATTGGCGACCTTCTGAGCGTCTTCCGGCAGTCCAGCCTGCAGCAAACGCTCGCGGAGCTGCTCGACGAAGTCTTCCTCCTCGTCGTCCTCGCCGAGCTCTTTGCGGATCGCTTTGAGCTGCTGGCGCAGAAAGAACTCGCGCTGGTTTTTGTTCATCTCCCCCTTGACCTCGCTGTTGATCCGCTGCGAGACGCGCAGGACCTCTAGCTGCTCATTGAGGACCGCGAGAGCCTTGCGCAGCGCGGCGCGCACGTCGTCCTCTTGGAGGACCTCTTGCTTGTCCTCCACCGGCACGGCGAGGTGGGTCATGACCATGTAGGCGAGCCGCGAAGGTGAATCGATGTGATTGACGAGATCGACGGCGCCAGACGGAAGCTCAGGAATAAGCTCAATAATTTCGGCGGACAGCTCCTTGAGCGACCGAACCAGGGCCTGGGTCTCAACGTGCTCGTCATCCTCGACCGGCACGATCTCAACGCGCGCGATCAGGTAGGGCTCTTCCTGAATGATCTCTTTGATCCGGAGGCGCTCGATTCCCTGAACGACGACATGCAACGTGCTCTCGTCCTCGTGATGCACGCGCAGCACCTTGGCGGTCGTGCCCGTCCAATAGAGCTCATCCGCGTGCGGGGAGTCGTTGTCTTTATCGCGCTGACTCACGACAGCGATGGTGCCGCCGGTGCCGATCGCGTTCAGCAGCTTTAACGTCTTGGGACGGCCGACGGCGAGAGGCATGAGGGCGCCTGGGTAGAGCACCGAATTTCGGAGCGGCAAGACCGGCAGCACAAGATCGAGGGTACCAGCCGGACGCAGCGACTGGCCGGGCTCGGACTCGCCGGGGCTGGTCGATTTATCGTCTTCATTGGCCGAAAATTGAATCGTTTCGGATGTCATGCTCATATCCTCGTGTCCCGGGCGGGCCCCGATAATCCGTGGCGTCGCCTGTTGCGCCGTTGTCAAGATATGGGGCACGAACGCGTTTGAATCAAGTTGACCGACCAAAAGTCCGAGGCCGCTTAAGACTCGCCAGAGACTCAAGCCTTATGTTAACGAGTAGAGGCGGGCACGGCGATTGGAGACACAGAGAATGGATAGTCACGAGACAGTTCCGGAAGAACTCATTTGGACCGAGCTCGGCCACATGCAAGTGCGTTGGGGCGACGGGCATGTCTCTACGTTCACCCCCGCCTATCTGCGAAAGATCTGCCCCTGCGCAGACTGCCGCGGTGCGCACGGCGGCCCGCCCAAGGCGTTCGTCATCCTCTCGCCCGCGAAGGTTCAGAACGCGCCACGCCAGGTGATCATTGAAAAAGTCGAACCCGTGGGCAATTATGCGATCGCCTTCACGTGGGGAGATGGACACCGCGAAGGGATCTACAGCTGGCGACTCTTGCGTAGCTCGTGCCCGTCTCGGGTCGGCGCTGACGCGATGACTAGCTCCGAGGAACACCGATGACGACCGAACGCGGCCCAATCCTAAGACGACGACGAAGCTCGGACGAGAACGAAGCGCCGCCGGCCGAGACGCGCGAGGACGGTGCGAGCGCCGGGCCTGCACGGGCCGCGAGCCACGAACCCGACGCGCAGCCAGCCCGCCGGCCACCGGCCCCGTCGACCCGTGACGGCGCCGAACCGCGCCCGAGCCGGGCTCCTGTGGGACGCCGGGCCTACGACCCTCGCTCGGACCGGTCGCCCGGGCCGGCGCCGGCGCCAAGCGGCACACCGGCGAGCACGGCGGCCAAGAAGGGCAAAAAGTTTGGCCCTCGGCCCACCATGTCCGACGAGAAGTTGGCGCTGAGAGCGAAGGCGCAGGTGCTTTCAAAAGAAAAGACTATTCCGCTCATTCACGCCTACCGAATCCTGAAGGGTCAGACGACGCTCAACGAGGTCCTCAAAGGGATGATGCGCAAGGAGCGCTTCGAGCAGATGATCGCGCGGGACGGCATCGACCGCGAGCTCGCGGGACAAGTCGCCTCGGGCCACCTCTCCAAGCAGCGCGCGCTCCTGTTGACGCGGATGCGGACCCTTCGGAAACAGAAGCTGCACATCGACGGCATCAAGGCGGCCGAGATCGAAAAGATCCGCGTCGGACTGGACATCTTCGGCCAGGGTTGGGTGGCCGGGCGCGTGCGCAATGTCCGCCCCTATGAATTCGATTTCTTTTCTGAGACCGCGGAAAAGAGCGAGCGCTATTTCAAACACGACGTCAAAGCCATGTGCGTGGCCGACGAGCTCGACGCGGTCCGAAAAGCGACGTCCATCGACGAGGCTATCCAGGCCGCCGGGCTCGCCGCGACCGAAGACCGCGCCGAGCGCATCAAACCCGAGGACGAGGTCCTTCTCAAGGCCATCGAGAGCAACGTCATCGTCCGCTTTACGATGCGCGATGGCGAGCTTGTCCTCGGCCGCGTGCGAAGCTTTGGACGTTGGGACGCCGAGGTCTGCTTGGAGACGGGCGAGATCGTGACCGTGTTCTTCCACGGGCTCCACACGGTCTCGAAGACTTTGGGCTACACGGCGTGATCCGCGTCGTCGCGGGCCGCTTCCGCAGTCGCATTCTGAAGGCCCCCCCGGGCCTCACGACACGTCCCACGGGCGCGCGCGTCCGCAAGGCCCTCTTCGACATCCTGCAGGGCGAGCTTGAGGGCGCACGCGTCGCCGACTGCTTCGCCGGGACGGGGGCCCTTGGCATTGAAGCCCTGTCGCGCGGCGCAGGGCACGTCGACTTCTTCGAGTCGGAAAAGCACGCGGCGATCGCGATCCGGGCCAACATCGCGAGCTTGAAGATCGAGCGTGAGAGCGCCCTCTTCGTAGGCGCGCTGCCGGACGTGCTGCGACCGGGCCCGGCCTATGACCTCGTCTTTTTGGATCCCCCGTGGCGAAAGGGCTTCGAGGCCGCGACGGTCGCGCGCCTGGGGGCTGTCGGCCGCCTCAAGCCTAGCGTGCGCGTCGTTATCGAGAGGGACACGCGTGACACCGCCGTGGACCCCGCGATCATCGCGCTGGGCCTAGAGCTCGCGGACCAGCGCGTCTACGGGGATACGACGCTTTGCATCTTCGCTGTGCCGGCCAAGACAACCGATGAGGGTGCTGAACCATGACCGACCGTATCGCGATCTGCCCGGGTTCTTTTGATCCCCTGACTCTAGGCCATGTGGCGATAATCCGTCGTGGCCTGGCGCTGTTCGACCGCGTGATCGTCACGGTGAGCATCAACCCGCGAAAGCAGTATCTCTTCGCGATCGATGAGCGCCTCGCGATGATCTCCGAGACCTTCGCGAACGAGCCGCGGGTAGAGGCCATCGCGCTAGATGGGCTCTTGGCGGCATACGCAGCCAAACGACGCGCCATCGCCATCCTGCGTGGGCTCCGCGCGCCAAGCGACTTCGACTATGAGCTGCAGATGGCGCAGAT
>Ga0105051_10000751_pt1 | contig 44593 bp, 47 predicted proteins | sample FRY02_FD_78383 | JGI IMG/M metagenome (GOLD analysis project Ga0105051, IMG submission 78383) | Freshwater microbial communities from Lake Fryxell liftoff mats and glacier meltwater in Antarctica - FRY-02 (megahit assembly) | ecosystem: Environmental > Aquatic > Freshwater > Ice > Glacier... | reverse complement strand
TTGTCAACTCCTCGATCAGGTCGGTGAACATGTGTCCAATTGTACCGCACTCGACTGTCCATATCTATCCGTCTACCAGGGGCGATGTGCCTCCGTTCGGCAGTGGCAGCAAGCTCGCCGGAGGCCGGCCCTGGTGACGTTCTGCACGTCGAACGGCCGATGCGCCGATCCCGATCGAAGGCTCCGTAACCCGATGCGAGAGGGCCGCCGACGGCCGTGTTTCCGGGCTTCATAGTGGCACAAGAATTCTGAGAAATGTTGGTCGCTAGGCCGACAATCAAGCATCTGACGATGCTGTCGGACCAGGGCCGAGGTGGGGCAGGCGGACACGACAGCCCAGCCCATCACCAGTACCGTTGGGTCTGTGCCGAAGGTTGACCGAGATGCCTGAGGGCGACACACTGCGCCGGGCCGCAGAGGTGCTGACGCCGGTGCTTGAAGGCCAAGTGGTGACCGATCTGTGGTTCAAGAAACTGCGCGGCTACCGACCGCGAGTCGGTGACACGATCCACAGCGTCGAAGCTGTCGGCAAGTACCTCCTCATCGAGTTCGATCGGAAGCTCGTGCTGCACACGCACCTTGGCATGTCGGGCTCGTGGCGCACGAGCGGGCTCGACAGGCCAGTCCTGCGCGACCCGAAACTGCGCATCGTGATCGAGACCCCTTTGGGACGAGCGCTGTGTTTCGCCGCGCCCGATATCTCGACACACATTGCTGGGTCCGGAACGGCGCCAGCTGATCGCCTCGGCCCCGACTTGAGTAACGACGACGTTGACCTCGATGTGGTGATTGCGAACAGCCGGGCCCGCGCCACCGAGACGACCACGCTCGCCGAACTGCTGCTTGATCAGCTGGTCGCGGCGGGTGTCGGCAACGTGTTCAAGAGCGAGGCGCTCTTCGTCGCCGGACTGCATCCGTTTGTTCTCGTGAGTGCGATGACGGACGATCAACTCCGCAAGCTGTGGTCGATCGCGCACCGCCAACTCGTCGCCAATCGAGCGACGCCCTACCGCTCGACAACCGGCCGAGGCAACGAAGGTCGCACGCACGTGTACGGCCGCCACCGGTTCGCCTGTCGTCGCTGCGACAACTCGATTGACTTCTCGGCCGCTGGTGAGCGCACCGCCCGCAGCACCTACTGGTGCCCGTCGTGCCAACCCGCGCAGGGTTGACGTCGGGCTGACGTAGCGGTGACGCCAACTACAGGATCGCAATGCGCAGCAGGTTGGCGAGCTCGAGGACGAAGCGACTTGGGCCAGTTCCGCTGACCAGTGGCTCAGACTCGATCACCTCAATCACCGTGGCGGCATCGGGGGAGTAGAGCACCGCCACGTCGAGGCTGTCGTGGCGCAGGACTTCTGAAGCAAGACCGTCAGGGTTGCGGTCGGCATGCAGCGCCCCCTGGCGCGACGTCCAGACGAACCCGCACGACGATTTCGACCCGACGATCCGTTCAGCCACTCGCCGTGTGCAGGGGTAATGCAGCCCACCGGCGCCCGTGAGCTGCGGACGAACCAGCCCGAGACGCGCCAGCGCACCGTCGCGCAGGTCGACGAGTCGAACCTGTTCGTTCAGGCGCAGCCGATGCAGGCTGTACGCCTGAAGGGTCGCCACGTACATACGTGGGTTGGGGCCCGATGCCTCATGCAGCGCTGACTCCAACAAAGACGCCGACCGATGCGCGGCGATGTAGCTGTGGCCGCGATCATCGAGCGGGGAGAACCGACCACTGCCACTTCCCGCGGGAGCAAACGGCTGGGTGCCGTGCACGGTCCGGGCAACACGGAACCATTCGGTGCCAGCCTCGAGCGTCTGTGTCAGCAGCGTCCGCCGATCGATGTCACCCGGATCGACGATTGGGCAGTCGGATCGACCGCACGGTGCGTCACGCATCGATGAGTCCGTCGACCGCCCTCATCACGTCAGCACTCCCGATGACGTCGATGGGCCGCGCCTCGATCCACGGGTTGAGTGCCGTGAACCACTGCCACTGCGCCCATCCGCTGAGGCCCGCGCCGGACAACCGCGCGACGACTGCCGCGACCTGTTCATTGACGTCGAACACCTCGTCGAGCTGGAACGTCGGGATGAGTGTCATGCCGCCGTGATCGATCACGAAGATTCGACCTCGGGCGCGCTGTCGCTTGACCCACTGGCGTGCGGCGAGCACGGTGCTGTTGCGGCCCTGCGCCAACCCGACGTAGTCGACCGACGGTTCGTGTGCGGCAAGATGGTCACGTGCGAGCCTGACCAATCTCGCCTGCTCGACCGCCGCGCGATCGAGCAGGGGTGGAGCAGGCGGCAGATCGTTGGTCAGCGCAGCGAGAGCACTCATGTCATGAGCGTACCAAAGGTGACCCTGTGCGTCATGCGTGACAGACCCAGCATGACAGGAGAGTGAACGTTTGCCCGGACGAGTGTGCTGTGATGGCACCGCCAGCGTCCAGCACGAAATGGCGATACACAGAGCTCATGGCCGACCTTTCAAATTGTCCAATCTGCACGATGCCTGACCCGCTCACCACCGACGACGGCTACGAGTGCGCGACCTGTGGCCACGAGTGGATGGGTGCTCCCGTCGACGACCTGGCCAACATTCGCGATGCGCACGGCAACGTCCTCGCCGATGGCGACGCCGTGACGATTATCAAAGACCTGAAGACCGACGGCAAGGCCGGGGGCGTCAAGGCAGGCGCGAAGATCAAGTCAATCCGCCTCATCTCTGGCGACCACGAGATTGATGGCAAGGTCGATGGTCGCCAACTTTTAATCAAAGCGGAATTCGTCAAGAAGGCCTGAGCAACCCACCCTTGATGCTCGGCTGCCGTCGACAGCGCGGTAGTTCGTGATAGTTCGCCGTAGTTCGTGAGGATTAACATCGTGCCGGTGACCGAGCTGATCGATGACACCACACGGGAGGCGTATGCCCGCGACGGTGCGGTCGTCGTGCGCCAGGCTTTCGATGCCGAACATGTCCAGTGGGCGACCGCAGCAATCGATGCGAACCTCGCCGCGCTCTCGCCTCGCGCCAAACGTGCGAGCGCCGTCGACGACGCCCCCTTCATCGAGGACTTCTGCAACTGGCAGCGCCTCCCCGACATGGAGCGCTTCATTCGCGAGTCGCCCGCCGCGCAGATCGCCGCTGAACTCAGCGGCTCTGCCCAAACCCGGCTGTATCACGACCACGTCCTCGTGAAGGAGCCTGGTACCAGGCAGCGCACGCCGTGGCACCAAGACCAGCCGTACTACAACGTGGACGGCGTGCAGAACGCCAGCATGTGGTTTCCGGTCGACCCAGTGCCGAAGGAATCCAGCCTGCAAATCGTTGCCGGCTCGCACAGCGGGCCCTGGTACATGCCGCGCACGTTTCTCGACGCACAGGCGAAGTGGTTCCCCGAAGGAAGCCTTGCTGATCTCCCCGACTTCGAGGGCGACATGGAGCGCGACCCCAACAGTTGGCGCATCCTCTCCTGGGACCTCGAGCCGGGCGACGCCGTCTTCTTCAACATGCTGAGCGTGCACGGAGCCGCGGGAGTCGCTGGCCCCGGTCGCCGACGGGTGCTGTCGATCCGCTTCCTCGGCGATGACATGGTCCATGCGCCACGCCGGTGGACGACCTCACCGCCGTTCCCCGGCCTCGACGCCGAACTGCCGATCGGCGCCGAGATGGACCACCCCCTCTTCCCAGTCCTCTGGAACCGCTGACCGGGTGGTACGGCCCGGCAATATTCAGCTCCAGCGGTTGTGAAGCACGAGGTCGTCCATCGCCACACGCTGACGCTTGAGCGGGCTGTCTGGATGATCCTCAACGGGGTGACCGAGCGTGATCGCCATCGGGAACGACCAGTCGTCCGGAAGGCCGACAGCGGCGCGGGCGATGTCTTGGTGCTGCAGCGTGACCGGGCAGGTGCCAATGCCTTCGGCATGCGCGGCGAGCATCATGTTCTGGCCCTGGCGGCCGACGTCGAACATGCGCAATTCGGCAGTCGGTGATACGAAGCCAATGATCGCGGCAGACGAACCGATCCATGACACGAAGTCACCGGCTGCGACGAGCGCATCCTGTACACCCTGATCGGTGATGAGGATGAGTCGGTTCGCTTCGATGTTCTTCGCGCTGCCTGCCATCCGCCCGGCCTGGAGAATGCGTTGCATCACGTCCTCAGCGATCGGCTGGTCGGTGTACATCCGAAGGTCGCGCTTGCTGATGATGTTCTCGTACGGTGTCATGTCAGCCAGTGTCGCAGCATCGGACCTTGCTGCGTGTTCGATCTCAGCGTCGTATTCCGTGCTCGGTAGTTTGCTCGCATGATCATCAGCTGCGGTGAAGCCCTGGTCGATATCGTTGATGGCACACCCCTGCCCGGTGGCGGGCCGATGAACGCCGCTATTGCATGCGCACGGCTGGGCGTCCCGGCAGCATTTGCGGGCGCACTTTCGACCGACGAACACGGCGAAATGCTGCACCAACACATCAGCACCAACGGTGTTTCGCTCGACCTGGTTCAGCGCACCGACGCACCAACGGCGCGCGCCGTTGTCGAACACGTTCCCGAACTGCGCTTCACCTTCGAAGGCAACAACACCGCCGACATGCAACTCAGCGAATTCGACGTCGCCGCGGCCGGGCCAGGTCCGCACATCCTGCATGGCGGCACACTCGGCATGTTCCGCGGGCGGACCGCCGAGACGCTCGCTGCGTTTGCTGAACTGCACGACGGCGTCGTGTCCCTCGACCCGAACATCAGGCCGCAGATTCTCGACGCCAACCCGGTGTTGAGAACTGAGTGGAATGGTTTCCACGACCGGTGGGTGTCGAACACCGACATCTACAAGGGTTCTGATGAAGACCTCGCATGGATCTTCCCCGACCTCGACCCGTCCGAGTGGGTCGAGACGTTGCTCGCTGCCGGTGTGAGCGCGGTGATTCTCACGCGAGGCGCTGATGGCCTTTCCGTCTTCACGGCCGACGGAGAAGCTCGCGCCGTCTCGCGACGCCTCGAGGTCGTTGACACCGTCGGCGCCGGTGACACGATTTGTGGCGTGGTACTCGCCTCGCTGTGGGAATCTGGCACCACCTCCAAGGCGGCTGTTCGAGCAATGACCCTTGGCGACTGGACCGAGATTGCCGAACATGCCGTCGAGGCCGCAGCACTCACATGCAGCCGCGCCGGTGCCGACGTCCCGTACCGCCACGAACTCACCTGGTAGCTGCCACGATCTTGTCGTGCTCCGGTCAGACCGGTTGCAGAGGGCGAGTGTGACAAGTCAACGGTCATGACTCGACCGCTTCGGCGAGTTTCTTGATGCCGACGACCACCTTGCGCATGTTGGCGTAGAGGCCTTCGATGCGTCGGAAGATGATTCGGTGTTCCTTGTCGGGCATCGACTCAATGGCCATGGTCAAGCCTGACGGCCCGGGCCCCAGCGCAGCCGTATACCGCAGCCGCGAGCCGGACCCGTTTGACTCGATCTCGAAACGCCATCGGGCTCCTGGACTCTCGATCGACGAGGTGCGCCAGCCGAACGCGACGTGCGGCTCGTACGTGTCGATGAACGACGGCACCTTGAACTCGCCCAGTGCCGAGTTCTCGTTGGTGCCGACGAACGACGAACCAACGATCGGTTGACCATCGACCAGTGTGTCGTGGATCCACTCGGCTCCTTGGAACTCGTTGCTGAATCGCGATGACAGGTTGATGTCGGTGAGGAACGGCCAGATCGCTGAGGCTCGCGCGTTGATGTCGATCTCGGCCACGGTGCCGGGGCCATCGGCGAGGCGAACCGGACTGCTTGGACCGGATTCGAAGGTCCGTGCCCACCCGTCGAAGAAGGTGACGGTTCGCGCCGGTGGCCGAGGTGCTGGCGAGAAGTCGGTGCCCTTTGTCCAGGCCACGGGAAACATCGCGATTTCGGTCATGTTCTCTGGGATGCCGAGGAGTTCTTTGACTTTGTCTTGGTCAGCGAGTGCTGCGGTGACCCAGGCGGTGCCGAGGCCACGCGCCCGCAACGCGACGCAGAAGCTCCACCCTGACTGGATGACCGAATCGAATAGGCCGGGCCGACCGCTGCCGTCGTGGCGCCCGATGATGGTGGGGATCACGATGGCAGGCACGTCCGCAAGGTGCTCGGCGAGGTACTTCGCCGACGCCATATTTTTCTCTTGTGGGTGGCCAGTGCCCTCGAGGCGGTTGGCGGCGTCGGCCATCCACTGCCCCGCGCCTGCCATGTACAGGTCGGCGAGCGCCTGCTTCACACGCGGTTCGCGAATCACCAACCAACGTCGACTCGAGAGGTTTCCCCCGGTCGGAGCTTGCTCGGCCACGTCGACGCAGTCGAGGATGATCTGGTCATCGACATCCCGCTCGAGATCGAGTCGCCGGCGCACAGCGCGCGTGGTAGTGAGGGCGTAATCAACTGCTCCGACGTCGATGTCCATCCCCCCAGAGTTACTTTTCTGCAGGGTCGGTGGGTAACCGAACGTCGCGAGGAGCGCTGCTGGCCAGCCACTTTCGACCCTGGGAAGGGGACCGGGCGAACTGGAGATCAGCCGACAGTGAGCATGCGGCCAGCGATCTCCTTGAGGAGTTTTGCTCCGACCATCGCTGTCATGTCGACGAGGTCCCGTGACGGGTTCAACTCGACGATGTCGGCGCCGACGATGGGGCCGGGCAGTGCATCGATGATGTCGAGCACTTCGCGCACGGTCAGGCCGCCGGGTTCGTGGTGCGACACCCCTGGTGCAACGGCCGGGTCGAGGCCGTCGAGATCGACCGTCAGATAGATCGGCCCGTCGAGTGTCGACGCGTCGAACTGGTCGAGCTGACGGGCACCGATCATCTGCACGCCGAAGCGATCGGCCTGCTCGTACGAATGCGTCGTGGCAGTCCGGATCCCGAGCTGCACCAGCCGCTGCATGCAGCCGTCTTCCAAGGCGCGAGCGAACGGGGACGCGTGGCTGAGCGGGTTGCCCTCGAAGTCGTCGTACATGTCGGGGTGGGCATCGATGTGGACGACCGTGAGCTTTGGGTGATGCTTGGCGACGCCTCGCAGGATTGGATACGTCACCGCATGATCGCCACCGAGTGAGATCACCCGATTCCCTGCGGCGATCTGCGCGTCGACTGCGTCCGTGATCACATTGGCATCGGCCCAGTTCGCATCGAGGTCGCCCACCGAGTTCTGCAGTTCAAGGTTGCCGAGGTCGCTGAGTTTGGGAACGACGCTCAGTCCATGTTCGGTCGCGTCGTTGCCCGAACCGGAGTGCAACGCAGCGCGAATCGCGTCTGGGCCGGCTGCACACCCGTGGAGGTGTGATGAGTTGGCATCCCAGGGAATTCCGAGCACGACGAGTGGCATGCACCCCAAGCTACGACGAGCATGTGCCAGCAGCCCACCTGCTACTCATCCGGACGACGCCTTGTACTGTCGGGAGCAATGAGAGTCGCATCTGCCCAGCTCGCCCCCGCCTTCATGCAGCGTGAGGCCACGCTCGACAAGGTGCTTGACGCCATGGGTGAAGCGGCCGCCAACGGCGCCCAGCTCATTGCATTCCCCGAGACATTCGTCCCCGGCTATCCCGCCTGGGCCGACTTCAGCGACGCGTCGACGTTCGACGATCCAGCCCAGAAGGCAGCCTTTTCGATCTATCTTGACAACGCAGTCGACATCGCAGCAGGACACCTCGATACCGTCGTTTCGGTGTCGGCGCAGCTCGGCATCTTCGTGTACCTCGGCGTTGCCGAGCGATCCCCGTCCGGCGGATCGATCTATTGCTCCCTGGTCGCGATCGATCCAACCTCGGGCATCGTCAGCGTGCATCGCAAACTCAAGCCAACCTACGGCGAACGGATGATGTGGGCGGACGGCGACGGCAACGGGCTCGTCGTGCACGACCTGGCCATCCATGGAGGCGGGCCTGACGGCACAGCATCAGTGCGCGTCAGCGGCCTGAACTGTTGGGAGAACTGGATGCCGCTGACGCGCGCCGCGATGTGGGCGCAGGGCACGCAGGTCCACGTCGCCACGTGGCCCGGCTCGCCGGAAACCTCAGGCGAGATCAGTCGGTTCGCTGCAAAAGAAGGCCGCGTGTTCGTGGTGAGTTCGGGTGCCGTGTTGCGCGAGGAACACGTTCCCGCTGACTTTCCTGTTCTTGATCAGATGCTCGCGTTCGGGAACCGCTGGGCGAGTGGCGGGTCGATCATTGTCGGGCCCGACGGGAGTGTTCTGGCTGAGGCAGCGAAGCACGAGGAGACAATCATCTTTGCCGATATCGACCTTGCGCTCCTTCGAGCAGAGCGACAGAACTTTGACCCGGCGGGCCACTACTCGCGGCCCGATGTCCTCCAGCTGACGGTTGATCGCACCCGCCGCGAACCGGCACGGTTCATCTGATGCAGCTGTCTGACCCTTTCCCACTCGGTGGGCCCCCATTCGACTGGCTCGACGATGTCGGCGACGCGACGTTCGAAGGCGGCTTACTCACGATGCAGGCAGCGCCGAAGACCGACTGGTTCAATGACCCCGCCGGTTCGGCGCGCGTGGCGAATGCGCCCGCCTTGATGTGTCGAGTCAGCGGTAACTTCCAGCTTGAGGCGACGATCAACGTGGACTTTGCAGCCACCTTCGATGCAGGTGTGCTGTTCATCCATCAAACCGCTGACGATTGGGCGAAGCTGTGCTTTGAGCGCGATCCGACGGGCCAGCCAATGGTTGTCACCGTTGTGACGCGCGGGGTTTCCGACGACTCAAACGAACCAGCAGTGATGGGGAATACCGTCCGCGTGCGCATCTCTCGCTTCGGAACGGCCCTCGCCTTTCACTACGCGCGCAGCGGCCTGGACGGAACGACGTCGTGGGCCCTGTCTCGGCTCTTTGCGTTACGCAGCCCGGCGCTGCCCATGCGCGCCGGATTCCTCACGCAGTCACCGACCGGAAACGGATGCGCGGCGCGGTTCAGCGAGATTGTCTTCGCCGCAACCACGCTGCTTGATCCGCGCGACGGTTCTTAGAGCCGGCGGACCAGCTCGACGAAGGTGACACCGACGTCGAGAGGGATCGTGTTTCCGCTCGCCGCGTCGACGAACGTGAACGGGTCGAACGGCGACGGTCGTGACCAGATGCATGGCACGGCACGCCCGTCGCGATGCACGACCGCTCGGCCCGAACCGATACTGATCGGGTTTGGTGATCGAGCATCGACGGGCGACGGAACGTGTTCGCTCTCGATGAGTACGACGTTCGACGCGGTAATCGGGACGTCAGGTTCAGCGAGGTGGGGCGCGCCGTCCTGGAAGCGGAGGTAGCGACGTGAGCCAACATTCCACTTCCATGTCACGTCAACGCCGTCCATGTCGACATCAAAGGTCGAGGTACGGGTCGACGGCAGTGCACCGGGGGCCCAGGCGGCATCGATGCTCCACAGCGGCCGGGCGGGGCCGGCCTCCGGCGCATTGGCGAGTACGCACGTCGGATCGAGGAGGAGGTCGTGCGGGCCAGGCCGTGTCGGCTCACGGAAGTAGCAGGGGCTGCTTTGCGCGCTGAAGCCGACAAGGACGCCGGAGTCGGCGGCAGCAGTGACCCATTGGCTGACACCCTTGTTGGCTCCTGAGTAGGCGATGATCGGTCGGTTCATCGCAGCGAGTAGGTCGAGATCGGCGGTTCGCGCCGAGCGGGCAGGCCCCAAACGCGCCGGGATATTCGAATGGAAGAGCGCGATAAACCGCGTAACGCCCTCGACGTTGAGTTCGAAGACGGCGTCTGCTTTGTCGAGCCCGAACTGCGGCCGAGCTAGCCGAAAGTTGTCGACTTTCACCGCGAGGATCGGCCGCTTCGCGATCTTGGTAGACGCCGGCAACCCGGTCAGCGCAGCGACGCCCTTGAGCGCGGGAAACGGGACGTACGGCGGCCACTGCGGTACGCCGTTGATGTCGACGGGTAGCGGCTCGGGAGGTGGCTGTGCTCTGAAGCGGGTGTCGGTCCGGCGGTTGGGGAACGGGGTGATGCCCTCGATTGCTGACACGCCATTGATGTCAATGATCATTTCGGCTGAAGCCGAGCTGAACAGGCAGATCTCGCCGTTGGCATCGGCGGCGACGATGAGGCGGTTCGACCAGGTCCGAGCAACACGGCCGCTGTAGTTGAGGTCGGCGCGGTCAATTTCGCCCGCAACGTCGACTGGGATGTCGTCGGCGCACGGATATGCGGTGACGAAGCCGGACGCTTGCACATTGTCGACGGCCAGTTGGCCGAGGACGATGCGCCCACCTTCGGCTTCGGGCACCTGGATTCGCAACGTAGCGCCCGCAGCAACTGGGCCGACGCCTGGGCGGCCCGCTCCGGTACGCGTGTCGGTCCGCCGGTTGGCAAACGCAGTGATGCCTGCGTCGGTGACGCCGTTGATGTCAACGATTAGCTGAGCTGTGGCCGAGGTAAAGAAGCAGATTTCTCCGTTGACATCGGCCTCGACGACCAGTCGGTTCGACCAGGTTGCCGCAAGAGTGCCGATGTAGTTCAGATCAGCGCGATTGACTGCAGTCACCGAGTCGATCGGGAGCCCTGCCGCGCAGGGGTACGCAGTGACGAAGCCAAGGTCACTCACTTCATCGACGGCGAGCTGGCCAATGACCGTTTTGCCGCCCACAGCCGCATCGACAGTCATACGCAGAGTTGTTCCGGCGAGGACAGGTCCCGCTGCTCGTTCCGACGTGGTGAGTCGTGTGTCGGTCCGGCGGTTCGGGAACGACGAGATGCCGGTGTCGAACGAGACGCCATTGACATCGACGATTAACTCGACCGGCGTGAGCGCGTAGAAACAGATGTCGCCGTTTCCGTCGGCCTGCACGATGAGCCGGTTCGACCAGGTCGTGGTAATCGAGCCGTTGTAGTTCAGGTCGGCACGCGTGATTTGGCCGGTGGTGTCGCGTGGCAGGCCGTTCGCGCAGCCGTATGCGGTGATGAAGCCAGGTTCTCGCGCGCCGTCGACGGCAAGTTGGCCAATCACGGTTTTGCCGCCAAAGGCTTCGGGAACGGCGACTCTCACGACACCACCGGCCGCGACCAGTCCGGCAGCGATCGGCTCCGCCGTGAATGGGACATCGAGTTGGGCAGCTGCGGGTGCGGGTGCAGACGCAACGATCAGCGCGACGCTCGTCAGGAGTGTCACCCCGCGGCGTACGAAACTTTTAGGCACCGCGCGAATGTAGCGACCCTCGCTGGTCGTTGGGGCGCAGCGCTGGCAGTATTCGGCCGTGAGTGTTTCGGTGCTGGAGCAGGGAGTTTGCTGCGAACTGGCCGCGGTACGGTGACAGGGTGCCCCTCGATCTCACACTTATCCGTTCGCAGTTCCCCGCGTTTGCCTCAACGGACAACAACGAGCAGTCGTTCTTCGAGAACGCTGGCGGCTCGTTTGCCTGCCGCCAGACGATTGATGCCCTGACTACCTACTACACGGACACAAAGGTGCAGCCGTACTCCGAGTTCGGTTCATCGGCGCGCGCCGGCAATCAAATGGATCGCTCCCGCAAGCGCTGGGCAGAGGCACTCGGAGTTGCCACCGACGAGGTTGTCTTCGGCCCGTCGACGTCGATGAACACCTACGTGCTGGCCGAGGCCTTCGGCTGCCTGCTCGGCGCCGGAGACGAGGTGATCGTCACCAATCAGGACCATGAAGCAAACACGGGTGCCGTCCGCCGGATGGCTGAGCGCGTCGGCGCCACCGTCAAGGAGTGGCGGACCGATCCCAATACTGGCCTCCTCGACATCGATCAGTTCGCGTCGCTGCTCTCGCCAGCAACCAAGCTCGTTACGGTGCCGCACGCATCGAATATCGTCGGTCAGGAAAACGACGTCTCCAAGATCACTGGGCTCGCTCACAGCGTCGGTGCACGAGTGATCGTTGATGGCGTGTCGTTCGTTCCGCACAGCATTCCTGACGTTGCTGCCCTCGACGCCGACGTCTATCTCTTCAGTCTCTACAAAACGTATTCGGTGCATCAGGGGCTGATGGTTGTCCGGAACGGCTTACTCAACGAGCTGCCAAGCCAGGCGCACTTTTTCAACGCCGGGTACCCGGACAAGAGGCTCAGTCCAGCTGGCCCCGATCACGCGCAAGTGGCGTGCGCTGGTGCGGTCCTCGACTACATCGAACTGCTGCACGGTGCGCACGGTGGCAGCGCCGGCGATTCGCTCCGTGTGGCTTGCGTCAACGTGTCGTCGCTCTGGCGCGAGCAGGAAGACTCGCTCACACCGCAGTTACTCGACGCGCTCTCTGGGCGTGACGACGTCCGGTTGCTCGGTCCCGCATCACTCGATGCCGAATCCGGGCATCGTTGTCCGACGATCGCGTTTCTCCCTCTCGAACAAGAGCCCGCAGCCGTGGCCAGTGCGCTGGTGCAGCGTGGCGTACAGACGAGCGCAAGCAACTACTACGCCGTCCGTGTGCTTGATGGCCTCGGTGTTGATGTTGATCGTGGTGTCGTTCGACTCTCGTTCGTGCACTACACCGGCCAGGCCGACATCGACCGTGCGCTCAACGCCCTCGACGACGTGTTGGGATGACATGACCCTGAGCGACGACACACCTGGACCACTCTTGGCAAGTGGCCGCGTAGCCGATGTGTTTGACATCGGTGGCGGCAAGGTGTTGCGTCGCTACCGCGCCCTGCATGATGGCGTCACCTACGAGACGCGGGTGATGCGCTTCATGTTCGAGCAGTTCCGGGCTGGCCGCGGAGTGCGCGTCCCAGAAGTCTTCGACCTCCGCCCGACCGATGACTCTGCTCGCGACATCGTGATGGAACGCATTGACGGCGTCACGATGCTCAATGACCTCGAACAGCGCCCCTGGAAGCTGTTTTCCCACGCGAGCCTCCTGGCGCGAGTCCAACGCCAGGTCAACGACGTCGTCGCCCCGGAGTGGATGGTCACGCCGACCACTGCTGCGGCAACAAAGCGGCGCGACGACAGCGTCTTGCATCTCGACCTCCACCCGATGAACGTGATGATGACCGCTGTTGGGCCGGTCGTGATCGATTGGACCAATGCGTCTGGCGGCCCAGCTGGGTTCGACGCGGCACTCACCTTTGTCGAGATCAGAACATTCGAGGTGAGCGGACTGAGTAATCAGTTGGGGCTGCGCCTGTTTGCTGCTGCGTTCAAGCGGGCCCGTGGGAGCGGGGAAATTGACGCATTCGCCGCCGCTGCCTGTGATCACCGCCTGGCCGATGCCCGGATCACGCCGGGTGAGCGAGCCAACGTCGGGGCACTCCGCAAACAAGTCAGGGTCAGAAAAAGCGGTAGAACCCGTCCTCAGAATTGAGTACCCGACCGCCACCGTGCAGCAACGGCGTGAGGAAGGTGCGCATGTGGTGCGCTTACCTCACGCGAACGGCGGACGGCGAAAACGTCAGAGCTCGAGAATGGCAGGCCGACGCACTCGCGGTAACGTGAGAGCTATCCGCGAACCCTCGCGGGGTCGGGTGCAATTCCCAACCGGTGGTGAGAGCCCACGACTCCTCAACAGACCTGGCAACCGAAAAAGCTGGAGAGTTGAGGACTGATCCTGTGCAATTCAGGAGCCGACGGTCAGAGTCCGGATGGTAGCGAGGGAGACGGGTGCGTCTGCCTGCGCCGACGCACCGGCGGGGCGATCTGCCCTGTCTGTGCACAAGCTTGGAACGGCCGCCCCCGGATCCCCAGAGACTGCGTCTGCACCTGCATGCGCTCGAACTGGGAGACAATTGAAATGTTCACGGGAATCGTGGAAGAGCTCGGTGAGATCATCGAGCTGGATCGTCAAGGCGCTCGCCTGCGCATCAAGGCGAACGAGGTTCTGACAGATGCAACGCTCGGCGCCTCCATCGCCGTCAACGGGTGCTGTCTGACCGTCGTCGAATGGAAAACCGCAGCAGCTGGTGCCGATGGATGGTGGGTCGCTGATGTCAGCGACGAGACCTTCAACCGAACCAATCTCGGTTCGCTCAGGCCGGGTGATCCAGTCAACCTCGAACGGCCGGTTCGGCTGCAAGACCGGCTTGGGGGACACCTCGTCCTCGGGCACGTGGATGCTGTCGGGACAATCATCGAGCCCGCCCCCGATCTGCAGATCAATATGGACCGTGAGCTGTCGCGTTACGTCGTCGAGAAGGGTTCGATCACAGTGGATGGCATCAGCTTGACCGTCGTCGATGTCTTCGACGACGGCTTCACCGTGGCGATCATCCCGCACACCGAAGCGGCCACCACGCTGTCCAGCAAGGGCCGTGGTGACCCCGTCAACCTCGAAGTCGACGTCACCGCAAAGCACATCGAGAAGCTGATTGCGTGGCACACCGGTCCGAAGTCCAACACGGAGGAAACGTCATGACGGCATTCAACACAGCGTTCAACACGGCATTCAACACGGTTGACGAAGCCATCGAAGCGATTCGCAACGGCGAGATTGTCATCGTGGTCGACGACGAGGATCGGGAGAACGAGGGCGACCTGATCATGGCTGCCCAGTTCGCGACACCCGAGAAGGTGGCGTTTTTCTTGCACCACACGTCGGGTTTCCTGTGTACAGCGATCACGAGCGAACGCGCCCGTGAACTCCGGCTCGACCCGATGGTCGTCGAGAACACCGAGAGCATGCAGACCGCCTTCCTCGTCAGCGTGGACTACAAGCACGGGACGTCGACCGGCATCAGCGCCAGCGATCGCTCGGCCACGATCCAAGCGCTGATCAATGGCAGCACCATGCCAGACGACCTCGCCCGCCCGGGCCACATCCTTCCGCTCGAAGCAAGGACCGGTGGCGTGCTGAAGCGCGCTGGCCACACCGAAGCGTCCGTCGACCTCCCGATGCTCGCCGGTCTTGAGCCGGCCGGGCTGCTGTGCGAGATCGTTACGGCCGACAAGGTCGAGATGGCACGGGTTCCCGAACTGACCGAGTTCGCTGCCGAGCACGGCCTGGTGATGATCACGATCGCCGACTTGATCCGTCATCGCCGTCGCAACGAGAAGCTGGTCCGGCGCATTGCCGAGGCGAACATGCCGACCGAGTGGGGGCAGTTCACCTGCCATGCGTTCGAGTCGACGCTCGACGGCATCGAACACCTCGCCTTCACCGTTGGTGACCTCACCAATGGCGAGCCAGCGCTCGTGCGCGTTCACAGCGAATGTCTGACCGGCGACGTGTTCGGCTCGCGCCGCTGCGACTGTGGCCCGCAGCTCGAAGCGTCGATGCATCAGATCGCCGAAGCAGGCCATGGCGCAGTCGTGTACCTGCGCGGTCACGAAGGCCGCGGCATCGGCCTCGGGCATAAGCTGCGCGCGTACGAGCTGCAAGAGAAGGGTCGCGACACTGTCGACGCCAACCTCGAACTCGGCCTCCCAGTCGACAATCGCGAGTACGGCATCGGGGCGCAGATTCTCGTCGACCTCGGCGTGACGCAGATGCGTCTCCTCACCAATAACCCGGCGAAGTATGGCGGCCTTGAAGGCTTCGGTCTGGAGATCGTTGAACGAGTGCAGCTCGAGTCAACGCCGCACTCCGACAACATCGCCTACCTACGGACAAAGCGCGAGCGGATGGGTCATCTGCTCGACTTCGCGGAGCCAAGCGTGGAAGGTTCCTGACGTGGCCACACCTGATTCGCGCCCGGCGCCCCCGTCTGAACTAGATGCCAGCAACCTGGTTGTCGGCGTCGTGAGTGCGCGCTGGAACAACGAGATTGTCGATCGGCTCACCGCTGGCGCCCACCGTGCAATTGGCGCAACCGGGGCCATCGCGCACATCGCTTCTGCACCCGGCGCCTTCGAGTTGCCGTTCGTCGCTCGCACGCTCATCGAGTCGGGCGACGTTGACGCCGTCGTCGTGCTGGGTGCTGTGATTCGCGGCGAGACAACGCACTACGAAATCGTGTCCCAAGGTTGTGCGCAAGGGATCATGCAGGTGCAGATCGCGACCGGAATCCCGATTGGAATGGGCATCCTGACCGTTGAGAACATGAACCAAGCCTTGGCGCGAAGTGAACCGGCGGGCGGTCACAATGTCGGTGAGGAAGCAACGTTTGCAGCTATCGAAATGGCACTGCTCGCTGGACGTACCCGTGCGTCCCGGCCAGAGTGAGGCCACGTCGAGCAGGCACTGCGCTGCTGCTGCTGTCACAATCGGTTCGGAAAACATGCTCGAAGTCGCTTGTGCGCGCAGGGTGAAGTCTGATTGCATACGAGTCATGGCGTCGACTGAAGCTGATCTCGAATCTCAAGCTGGCAAGCAAGCAAGAAAAAAGGGGTACACGGCGCCCAAGGGTCGACCGACGACGCACAACACAGGCCAGGGCCGAGGAAAACGCGTCTCTCCTGTGATGGAGTGGCTGATTGCCGGCATCGTGTTCGTTGCCGTGCTTGCTGGGATCTTCTACTTCGGTCGCGGCCTGAACTCAGGTGGCGGCGGTGGCCAAGGTGGTGCCATCGAAGCACCGGCGACGCTCGGCGCATCTGCGGTTGCTGTCGGCTAATCCAGCAGCGCTCGACCCGGAGGGGCTGGCCTTCGTCCCGGCCTGGCATAACCTGACCGCGTGCCTGATACGCAGAGTGAGCAACCGTTGATCGGTGTCGTCATGGGGTCGTCGAGCGACTGGCCGACGATGTCAAAAGCAGTCGAGACGCTCGCGTACTTTGGCGTTGCGCACAAGGCCCAGGTGGTCAGCGCGCATCGCATGCCCGACGAGATGTTTGCGTATGCCGAGGCAGCGCGAGGGCAGGGTCTGCGGGCGATCATCGCTGGTGCGGGCGGTGCGGCTCACCTCCCCGGCATGCTCGCTGCCAAGACCACCGTCCCCGTGCTCGGCGTCCCTGTCGCATCGCGTCACCTTTCGGGCCAGGACTCGCTCTACTCGATCGTGCAGATGCCCGCTGGCATCCCGACAGCCACGTTTGCCATCGGCGAGGCAGGCGCGATCAACGCAGCGCTGTTCGCCGTTGCGCTGTTGGCCAGTACTGATGACGACCTGCACGCAGCACTGCTCCAGTACCGGGCCGATCGGCGCGATCAGGCCGCCGCTTCAACGCTGCCGCCGGCATGAACGATCACACCATCGTTCCTCCCTCCACCATCGGCATGCTCGGTGGCGGTCAGCTCGGCAGGTACGCACTCGTGGCCGCCAAGCTGATGGGCTACCGGACGCTCGTCCTCGATCCCGACCCGGATGCCCCGGCCGGAGCGGTCGCCGATGTTCACCTCGTTGCGCGCTACGACGACAGTGATGCGCTCGATCGCTTGGCATCTGAATGCGACGTGGTCACCACCGAGTTCGAGAACCCGCCCGCGGCGAGCCTCGACCGGCTTGAGCAATCGACGCGAGTTGCTCCGTCGGCCAGCGCCGTGCGGATCGCGCAGGACCGGATTGCCGAGAAGCAGTTCCTCCGCGCTGCTGGCTTTCCGGTTGGCCCGTTTGCCATCGTTGACGAAGCACATTTGATCGACACGGTCGGTGCGCAGCTGCCGACTGACGGGGCCGCGGTCGTGAAGACTGCGCGCCTCGGCTACGACGGGAAGGGGCAGGTTCGGATCGATCGGCTCGACGATGTAGAAGACGCTTGGAATGGCATCGGCAATGTCGCCTGTGTCGTTGAGACTCTGCTCGATCTCGACACCGAAGTCAGCGTTCTCGTTGCGCGGTCAGCGACCGGCGAGACGGTCATCTGGCCGGTCGCCGAGAACACCCACGCCGCTGGCATTCTCGATGTGTCGATCGTGCCGGCAACCATCGACGCCGATCTCACGAGTGCCGCGGAACGGCTCGCGGTCGAAATCGCTGAACGCCTCGACTATGTCGGAGTGCTCGCTGTTGAGCTGTTCGTTGTTCGGAATGCCATCGGCGAACTTGAGTTGCTCGTGAATGAGATCGCGCCCCGACCGCACAACAGTGGGCACTGGACGCTCGATGGGAGCGTGACGAGCCAGTATGAGCAGCAGATCCGAGCGATCTGTGGCGTCGGCTTAGGTGAGACGTCGATGACCAGCCCAGCAGTCGCGATGGCCAATCTGTTGGGTGACCTGTGGAGCAACGGTGAGCCTGATTGGGCGACTGTTTTCGCTCACCCCGCGACCAAGCTGCATCTCTATGGCAAGACTGAGCCGCGGCCTGGCCGCAAGATGGGCCACCTCACCGTGATTGGTGAGCCTGGTGAATCTGCGCGCGAGGTCGCAGCAATTGCCGCGTCACTCCGCGCCCGCATCTGACTGACGACTGACTCCGCCCGGGTTGTGCAGCGATCCTGAGGACCAACCGCGTCGCGTCAATTGATTGGGCGAGGGGCGCGGCGGCCGGTCCGGACGCGGCCCTTGCTGACCTGACGCACGGTCGCGATTTCGAATTCGACCTCGGGGACCGGGATGTCGCCGTCGAGCACCTGGCGCATCATGTGCAGATGTCGAGGTGCACTGCCACAGCAGGCGCCAATGATCTGGATGCCGGCCTCGCGCTGGCGGATTGCGTGGGCCGCCATGACGTCGGGTGAACCTGAGTAGTGGAGTTCGGTGCCGTGCCACTCGGGCATGCCAGCATTGGCTTTACTGATCAGCAGGATGTCGGGGTTGGCCGTCCGCATTTCGATGAGTGCTGCTTCCGTGTCGGACAGGTTGTTCCCGCAGTTCGCGCCAACAGCGGTGACACCGATCTCAGCCAGTCGGTTGACGGCGTCAGTGCCGGTGACCCCCATCATCGTTCGCCCGGCAGTGTCGAAGCTGAGTGTCGTGCAGATCGGGAGATCGCTGACCGAACGAACGCCTTCGACTGCGGCGGTCACCTCGTCGAGATGGCTCATTGTTTCGATCCACAGGATTTCGGCGCCACCTTCGGCCAGGCCGATCGCCTGCTCACGGAATGCATCGGCGCAGGTGGCCGGTGTCATCGTGCCCATTGGTACAAGGAGTTCACCTGACGGGCCCATTGACCCGGCGACGAGCACTCGGCGTCCGGTCGCCTCGAAGTGTGCGTCGGTCGCAGCGCGCGCCACCTGGGCCGCGGCACGGTTGAGTTCGATGCATCGGTCGTCGAGTTTGTGGAGCTTCAGACGAAACCCCGTGCCGCCGAAGGAGTTGGTCAGCACGATGTCTGAGCCGGCCTCGATGTAGTCGGTATGGACGGTGGTGATGCGGTCAGGATGGTCGACGTTCCACATCTCGGGCGGATCGCCCGAGCCGAGGCCGCGAGCGAACAGTTCGGTGCCCATGGCACCGTCAATGAGCAGGGTGCCTCGTTCGGCAAGCAGATCGTGCAGCACGGTCACGTGACCATTCTGCCGGACTGAGCACCCGGTTCCAGGCAGGGTTACTGAGTGGGGCGTCAGGACGCTGGTGTCGGTGCGGATGCCGGTGTGGTTGAGCCGAGGTCGAAACGTTCCATCTGGCCGTCGGCATGATGGGCGAATCGGCCCTCTTCACTGCCGTGTGTCGGATCGTTGCTTGGCCATGGCCAGCCACCGAACTCGGTGCGCTGGTAGTCCGAGAATGCCTGGCGAATCTCTTCGTCAGTGTTCATGACGAAGGGGCCGTAGCGCGCCACCGGCTCGCCGATCGGGCGGCCCTGGAGCACCATGACCTCGATGCCGGAAACGTCACCGTCGCCAGACCCAGCAACCAGTTCGAGCGCATCGGATGCATTGACCACAGCACCGGTGCCGGCCTCGATTGTTTCGCCGTTGATCGTGATCGTCGAACCAGTGAACGCATAGAGAACGCGGTTGGTGTCAGTGCCCGTCGCAGCCGGCATCGTCCACGACGCACCCGGGTCGAAGCGGAGGTGCCAGATCGCGAGGTCGGCCTCAGCTCGAGCGGCCCATGAGTTGGGAGGTGGTGCCTGTGCGGTGATGCCAGCAGCGCCAGTACGACAAGCCAGCGACCCAGCGATGACGGTGACGTCGACGAGTTGTCCGTCGGGCCCGGCCTCGACGACGGTCGGAGTGTCGTGGCTCCAGAGCATCGTGAAGTACGGGTCGACCATCTTGTCGACTGCGGGCAGGTTGAGCCAGATCTGGAAGAGCTCGAGAGGGTTGGGCCGATCGCGGTTGAGCATCGGGAACATCTCGCAGTGGACGATGCCCTTGCCAGCGGTCATCCACTGGGTGTCGCCGCGCCCGAAACGCGCCGTGGCGCCCATTGAGTCGCTGTGATCGCAGACACCTGTCCGCACGTAGGTGATTGTCTCGAAGCCGCGATGCGGGTGCTGCGGGAAGCCCGGGACGTTTTTGCCGTGGTACATGTTCCAGCCGTCGATGCCGTCGAAGTCCTGACCGATGTTGCGCGAGTCCAGCGATGCATCAGGCTCGAGCGCGACCGTTCCGTTCGGGTAGTCGTCGAGATGGTGTGCGCAGAACAGGAACGGGTCAAGCGTCGGCCATTGCGTGCCAAGTTGGAACGTCTGGAGGATCGAGGCCATGCGCTCATCCTAACCACACATCCTTGCGTGCACAACTAAATGATCGTGCCGAAATGGAGACCACCACGCATCGCCTGCGCAGTGCGTCGGTCTCAGTCTCGGCACGATCTGGGTGTTGGCCGGTCAGTTCCGACGGGTGTAGATGAGGTCGGTGGGTGGGCGGCCAGCGTCGAGACCGCGCTGTTCGAACCGAGTGAGCGGGCGCCAGTGTGGGCGCGGCACGATGCCACCGTCGAGTCGGTCCTCGGCCTGACACACCTCGGCTATCTGCTCGGCGTAGTCCACGATGTCGGTTGCGACGTGGAGTTGGCCGCCGACGTTGAGCCGGTCGACCAATGCGCCAACCACGTCGGATCGCACGAGACGTCGGGCGTGGTGGCGCTTCTTCGGCCATGGATCAGGGAAATAGATCCGCACACCCGTCAGCGAGTCGAGCGGGACCCTCAGCAGAAAGCGCAGGACATCACCGTGGACCGCGCGGACGTGCGGCAGCGGATCGTTCTCGATGGCCTCGAGTACGGCCACTACACCTGGTGTGTTGACCTCGATCCCAACGATCGCAGTGGCCGAGTCCGCCCGAGCCATATCAATCGTGCCTTCGCCGCGACCGAAGCCGATGTCGAGGACCACGGGGCGCCCACCGAACACTTCATTCCAGTCGAGGAGTTCACCGCTTTGGTCCAGACCCCATCGCTCCAGCCACGTGTCGAACTCGGCCTGCCTCTGTTCCGACATGGCGCGCCGCCGTGGCTTGAAGGTGTTGTTCGGCCGGGGAACGACACGATCCGGTCCTGGCGCTGGTCCGAGCATGTTCGGCAAGCTATCGGCGCCCCGAAATGGAGACCGCCTCTCTGCTCGTCTGCAGTGTTTTGATCTCGGTTTCGGTGGCGCCATGCACGCACCTCGAAACTGGGATCGTTACGCATCGCCTGTGCGGCGTCATGGTCTCCATTTTGGATGGGGTGGCCGGGGTGGATGGGGTGGATGGGGTGGATGGGGTGGCCGGGGTGGATGGGGTGGCCGGGGTGGATGGGGTGGATGGGGTGGATGTGTCAGTTGGACAGTGTGCGTGTGACGACCTGTCGCTGACCCCACACTGGTGTTGTGGGCGAAACAGCGGGAGATCTGCAGCAGGCTGCGGCGCGGCGAGTTCTTCGGCGACAGGCGGCGTCGATCACTGCCGCCGTGGCCCCGTTCGGCATCGTGTTCGGTGCGTCGGCGGCAACCGCCGGGTTCACGCTCCTTGAAGCGATCGGATTCTCAGCGCTGATCTTTGGCGGGAGTTCCCAATTCGCCGCCGCTGAGATACTTGGCGATGGTGGTTCGATCGCGTCGGCCGCAGTCGCCGGGCTCTTACTCAATGTTCGTTCGCTCGCCTTTGGGGTGATTATGGCGCCGGCCCTCACGGGAGCGCTCTGGCAGCGCGCCGCGATGTCACAGCTGATGATCGACGAATCGACGGCGGTTGGAACTTCGACCACCGACCCGGCGCTGAGGCGCTACGGATACCTGTGCGCGGGAATCGGCGTCTTCGTTGTCTGGAACATCACCACGGTGCTTGGTCATCTCGTCTTTTCCGATGCCGGCGACCTCATCAACGATTTGGGCCTCGATGCCGCAGGGCCGGCCGCTTTCCTCGCACTCCTCTGGCCGCGGATGCGCCAACGTCCACAGTTTCGGACCGCACTCGCGGGCGCGGTGATTGCCCTGGTGCTCGTGCCGATCGCGCCGCCAGGCGTGCCGATCTTGGCGGCGATCGCCGGTGTCGTCGTTGCGGGCCGACAGACGCCAGCAGTGACTGAAGGGGGAGGCGATGAGTGACGCGGTGGCGGTATTGATCGTCATGACACTCGGGACCTACGCGCTCAAATCGGTGGGGCCACTCGTGCTCGGTGCCCGTTCGTTACCGGTCCGCGTTCAGGCCTTCGTTGATCTCCTTCCGGCCGCCTTACTCGCAGCGCTGACGTTGGTGTCGACCGTGGGCGCGGGTGCATCGATCTCGGTCGATGCACGTCTCGTCGGTGTCATCGCGGCAGGTGTCGCGCTCTGGCGGCGGGCGCCGTTTGTGCTTGTTGTGTTGGTCGCTGCGGCTGCAACAGCGCTTGCGCGCCTCGTGGCGTGACTTCTCGTCGCTGCATCCGACGGATTCGGCCAAGATGTACTGGGCGCATGTTCTCGGCCCGCCGCAGAGGGCGCCGCAGAGGGCGTCGCAGAGGGCGTCGTAGTGAGCGGGCGTTGCAGTCAGAAGGCGTCGGGCGCCGCGCTTGATCGCAAGCAGGCGAGTGCGTTGGAGAAGAGATCTTCTTTCAAGATGTTCAGCGTCTTGTGGGCCGTCGGCGACAACGTCTGGGCGAGTTCGATGGCAGCAGGAAGCAGAGCTCCCTCGTCGTGGAGCGCATCGGCGATACCGCCGGCCAGTGCCTCTGGACCGTTGAACCGATGGGCGGTCAGAATTGCCTTGCGGGCCGTCTGGCTCGGCAACCGGCCCGACAGCAGTGCCTGCATTCCCGGCGTGAATCGCATCTTCAACAGCAACTCATTGACGCACCAAAACCCGCGGTCCTCGCGCATCAACACATGATCGTGCGCGAGCGCGAACATGGCGCCACCAGCGAATGCATGGCCGTTGACCGCCGCGATCGTGGGAACCGGCAACGACATGACTCGGGCCCACATGCGCTGCATGTCGGCAACCATCGCCATTGGATCGGCGATTTCTGGATCGTGGAACGCTGCACCGAGCCACTCCAGGTCGATGCCGTTCGAGAAGAACTTGCCGCTGCCGGTCGTGACCAGTGCACACTGCGCATCAGGCTGGGCCGCAGCTGCTTCGACTTCGTCGAGCACCGTGTTCCACGCCGCCACCGAGGTGGGGTTGAAACGATTCTCGTCGTCGTTCATTGTCGCGACGAACACGTCGCCTGCTCTGTGGAGTTCGACCATTCGGTGCACCGTAGACGCCAGGCAGCGCGCGGTCGCAGTGAGTGATTTCTGTGCCTGGTCTCAGTTGGTGGGTGCCGGTTGGGCGCCCCGGACGAGGCGGCCGGGGAGGGCGCCTGTGGCTTCGCCGTTGCGGTAGGTCTCGACGCCGGCGACGAACGTGTGCGTCCACCCGTCGGCGCGCTGCAACAGCCGCTTGCCACCCGCTGGAAGGTCGGCAACGATTTCCGGCTTATGCAACCGCAGGTTGGCGTAGTCGACGATGTTGATGTCGGCTCGGTAGCCGGGCGCAAGCACACCACGGTCGAACAGGCCGACTGTCCGGGCGGTGTCGCGGCAGTGCTGCTGCACGAGGTACGGCAGCGGCAGGGTGCCCCGTTCACGATCGCGACCCCAGTAGGCGAGCAGGGTGGTCGGAAAGGATCCGTCGCAGATCGTGCCAACGTGGGCCCCACCGTCGCCCAGGCCCGGCACGGTGAACGGGTGGCTCAGCATCTCGTGCAGGCCGTCAAGCGCGCCGTCGACGTAGTTGAGAAAAGGCAGGTAAATCAGGCCCTTGCCGTCGCCGACACCATGGTTGTCGAGCATCGCGTCGAGCGCGAAGTCTTCGGAGGTGACGCCTGCCCGGTTGGCGCGAGCAGCGATGGAATCCTCGAGTGACGGCTCGTAGTCGGGTTCGTCGGCCATCTCAAACAGCAGGTCGAATCGTCCGATGAGATTCCCGCCGAGCTTGGCCTTCGAACGTTCGCCGGCCTCGGTCAGGAGACGCGCCCGAAAGTCGGGATCGCGCAGTTGAGCGACCTTGTCGGCCAGCGGGAGGTCGGCAATCTCGCCGTAGACGGGGTTGGTCAGGAACGGATTGAGGGTGCATTCCAAGCCGAGGATTAAGCCGACGGCGCGCGCTGCTACCTGGCCGGTGAGTTCGAGGCCGTCGGCGCGTGCTGCACTGATGTGGTCGAGCCAGACCCGGAAGTCGTCGGGAGCCATCGGGTTTCTGACGACCGAGATCGAGAGTGGGCGACCCGAGCGCTCCATCATTGCCCGCAACGTCGCGAACTCGGCATCGACATCGACGAAGTCCGACACCACTTGGAGCACGCCGGTGCCCGCAGCACCCACGCCTTCGGCGATGCCGATCAGTTCGTCGGGTGCAGCCGTGAGTGTCGGCGTGTACGCGCCCGTCGACGTCTTGTGGTTACGCGTCCGGCTTGTGGTGAATCCGAGCGCACCGGCTTCGATGCCCTCGCGGGCGAGTTCGGCCATTGCGGCGATGTCGTCGGCGGTGGCGTCTTCGTGGTTGGCGCCGCGCTCGCCCATGACGTGAAGTCGCAGTGCACCGTGGGGAACTTGCGCTGCAATGTCGATGTCATGCGGTCGTTCGTCGACCGCGTCGAGGAACTCACCGAAGGTGCTCCAGTTCCATTTCAGCCCTTCGTGGAGGGCGGCGCCAGGAATGTCCTCGACGCCCTCCATGAGCTCAATGAGTTTGTTGTGGTTGGCTGCGACGACCGGGGCAAAGCCCACACCGCAGTTGCCCATTACCGCCGTGGTGACGCCGTGCCATGACGACGGGTGCATCCGCGAATCCCAGGTGGCCTGACCGTCGTAGTGAGCGTGGATGTCGACGATGCCGGGAATCACGAGCGAGCCCGACGCGTCGAACACCGTGTCGGCCGTGCCCTCCAGGTTGGCACCCACCGCGACGATGACGCCATTACTGACGGCGATGTCAGCAATTCGTTCGTCCGCCCCTGTGCCGTCGATCACTGAACCGCCGCGAATCAGAATGTCAAAGTCAGCCATGTCCCAGTCTTGCTGAGTTGTGGCCAGAGAGAACGACTGAAGCTTCGTGCACCCAATTCGTTCGTGTTGGTGACCTACGGTGACCGAGTGATCGAAGTTCGGAACATCAGTAAGCGCTTCGGCGACGTCGCAGCGGTCAACGACCTCAGCTTCAACGCGTCGCCTGGCCGAGTCACGGGCTTTCTTGGCCCGAACGGATCGGGTAAGAGCACGACAATGCGCTGCATGCTCGGCCTCGACAGGGCCTCGTCCGGCACGGCAACGTTCGGGGGGCGGGCCTACCGCTCGATCGAGAATCCGCTCTTCGAAGTGGGGTCGCTGCTCGACGCCGGTTACGTGCACCCCGGTCGGACCGGCCGGAACCACCTTCGGTGGATGGCGATGTCGAACGGGATCGATACAGCCCGTGTCGACGAATCGCTCGCCCTCGTCGGGCTGACCGACGTAGCCAACCGGCGCGTCAAGGGGTACTCGCTCGGCATGCGGCAGCGTTTGGGTTTGGCTGGGGTGATGCTCGGTGACCCCGGCACGATCATCCTCGACGAACCAGCCAACGGCCTCGACCCCGAGGGCATTCGTTGGATTCGCGACATCCTCACGCACTTCGCCCGAAGCGGTAAAACGGTGCTCGTCAGCAGCCACCTGCTCGCTGAGATGGCGCTGATGGCCGATGACCTCGTGGTCATTGGCCGTGGTCAGTTGATCGAGCAATGCTCGGTCACCGAGTTCGTCGACCGCCACTCCAATAAGTGGACACGCGTCGCCTCACCGCAACTCGAATCGCTGATCAGTGCTCTCGGGTCATCGGCCGACTGTGTCACCCGCCTCGACAACGACCCGACCACCGGGACACCGCGAGCCGACATCCGTGGCATCGAGGCCGCAGCAGTCGGCCAGGCCGCGGCAAGCAACAACATCGTGCTGCATGAACTGTCAACGCAGCTCGATTCCCTCGAAGCAGCGTTTCTCCGCGCCACGGCCGGTGCCCAGGAGTACGCCACAACACAGCCCCCAGCACCGCCCTTGCAGCCACCTGTTGCGCCGGCGCCGTTCGAGCCGGCGCCCTTGCAGGTGCCCTTCACGGAGGGTCAGTCATGATCGATCTGCTGCGTTCTGAGTTTTTCAAGCTGCGCACCGTGCGCCTGAACATCTGGCTCCCGTTTGGCGCGGTGATTGGCCTCGTCGTCATCACTGGTCTGGTCGGCTTGCTTGCCTCTGACCCTCAGGCCTTCGACAACGCAGACATGATGAGCCTGATTGGTGGCTTCTCGATTCTCGTGGCGATGATGGTGGGAGTAGGAACATCACTCGGCATCACCTCCGAGTTCGCGCACAACACCATTCGGCCGACTCTGGCAGCGACACCCAACCGCCCGAAGGTCTTCACGGCCAAGGCGATCGTGTCGGTCCTGTTCGGCCTCATCGTCGGCGCGCTTGCCGTGTCGATCTCGTACGTGGTCGGCAGCGTGTTGATCAACGGTCGAGGTGCGAGTGTCGGCCTCTCTGGCGATGACGGATCGCTCGCTTCTTTCTTCGGCGTGATCGTGCTCGCCGGCCTCCTCGCGCTCTTCGGATTCGGCCTCGGACTTTTGCTGCGCAATGGCCCTGCCGCTGTCTCGATCATCATCCTCTGGCCGTTGCTGATCGAAGGGATCCTGACCGGCGTCCTGTCACTCGCCGGCGTCGATGACCCGCAGAAGGTGCTGCCGTACAGTTCGGCGTTCGCTCTCGTGATCCCGGACGTTAACAACGCGCCGGGTGGACGGATCTACGGCGGTGTGTTCTTCGGCATCGTGTCGCTCGCCCTCGTGATCATCGGCATCGTGGTCAACAACCGCCGCGACGTGTGATCAACGCACGGCTTCGCTGCCTGATCAGGCCGTCTCTTGGTGGAACCCACCGCTGCATCCAAGAACTTGCATCTTGAAACTGTCAGGATTTCGTGCATGAGCAGGAGGGCTCAGGACGATGGTCAGTCTGATGCAACGGCCGTACCCCTTTCCCAACACACTTGACGGCGCGTTGGCTGAAGCGGCGAGCTTCATCAGTCACGACAGGCCAATTCGAAACTGCGCCTTCGTCGGTGTGCAATCGCCAGATCCGGTGCGTGCGTGGGAGCCCAGAGATCTGGCCGTGCAGCTCGGGGTATTCGCGCTGCGCCAATTCAACGTCGTTCTGGCCAACAGCCTGACGCATGCCGACAGAGTTCGTACGATTCCTCAGGTCGTCGACCGGGCGGTGTCCTACGGCTCCGCCTCTGCAGCGTCAGTCGGAGCAGCGGCGCTCATTGTCGACCGTGTGCGCGTCGGCGACGAACATCAGCTGGCCACAACGCTGACAGAAGCATGTCGAGATCTTGGTGACTCTGCGGTCGTGGAAGGTGGCATCGCCCTGATCGCTGCACTCTCTGAGCAGATTGCCGATTCGTTGGTGCTGGACGACGGGCCGGTCCACGCCAAGCTTCCTCAACGCCCCGTGATGTTGGCTGGTGTCGACGTCTCTGCAGCGATGACGCACTGCGACCTCACGACGCGGCCGGCGCAGGGAGCGGCCAGTCGGTGCGGGTATCGCTGAGCTTGGGCAACGCGAGGGCTGCTGCAACTTGGCTGGCGCCTTTGCTTCGATCTGGCGAACTGCCTCGCTGAAGACGCCGAGCGGCGTAACGATGGATGAGAGCTGCTCGGTCGGTTTGCCGTCGAGACCGAGTCCTGAGCAGCCGACCGGTCGGTCATGCGACGCAGAACGACTCAACTGCTGCAACGACTCTGTCGACATCTTCGTCAGTGATCCCGATCGAGAGCGCGATGAAGCCTCGGCGCGCGGTGTAGATGCCGACGGCGAGAAGGTGGAAGAAGAGGAGCTCCTTGAGACGGTCGTCGGCGTCCGCTAGGTCGCTCGCACAGCACACCGGGCCAGCGATGCCGTGGATGTTCATCAGGGAACCGACACCGGTGACGCACATCTGCATTTGGTGGTCGGCGAAGACTGCGTTGAGGCGGTCCCGGAGGTCATCACCACGGTGATTCGTTGCGTGCAGGACGTCGGCATCGAGTACCTCGGTCAGCGCTGCAACACCGCCTGCCATCGACGCCACATTGTTGTTGAAGGTGCCGGCATGGCCAAGCGTCCCGCCGCGGCGGGGGTCGAACGCAGCCATCAGGTCGTCTCGACCCCCGAAGGCGCCGAAGCTGAGCCCGCCGGCGAGGTACTTGCCGAGCGTGGTCATGTCGGGTGTGATGCCGAGCTGTTCCTGGGCACCACCGACCGAGAGTCGGGAGGTCATGACCTCGTCGAAGATGAGCACGCTGCCGTGCCGCGTGGACGCGGAGCGGAGCGCGGCGAGGAAGTCTGGGTCGCCCGGAATGCAGCCACCCGAACCTTGCATCGGCTCGACGAGCACGGCAGCGACCTGATCGCTGTGCTCGGCCATTGCAGCCTCGAACGCTGCTCTGTCGTTGTAGGGAAGGATCAGCCAGTCGTGCGGGACGTTGACGGGGTTCGGGCCAGAGCCGAACGTGATGACGCCGCCGTGGTACCCGTTCTCGAACACCACGATCTTTGAACGACCGGTGTGATGGGTGGCGACGGCGAGCGCCATCAGGTTCGCCTCGGTGCCGGAGTTGGTGAACCGCACTTGGTCGATCGACGGGAAACGATCGACAATCAGCTCCGCGAGCCGGACCTCATCGCTGTGTACGGAGCCGAGCGACCAGCCGCGTTCGAGCGCGGCGCGTACGGCGGCAAGCACAGGTTCAGGGGAGTGACCGAGTAAGCCAGCGGTGTAATTGCCGAGCAGATCGAGGTACTCGTACCCGTCGATGTCGAAGAGCAAGCGGCCTTGGGCCCGTTCAACTCGGAATGGAAACGGATCGAACTGGAGCACCGACCGCGTGTTGCCGCCCGGCATGACGCGGCGGGCGCGATCGGCCCAGCCAGCACTCTGGGGCCGGGCCGCCGCGTATGCGGTTCGGGCTACTTGAACGGCTTGATCGAGATCCATCATGAAATCTTTCCAGACTGCCCCGTCCCGCGCCCGCGTTTCCACGCGCCCCGTCCCCGTTTTCATGAGCTTGTTGCAGTCACTGACTGCAACAAGCTCATGAAAACGGGAGAACAGGTGACGGATGATCAGCTGGCAGATGCGAACCGGTCGATGTCGGCGCGGTGACCGGCCACCACAACGAGGTCGTTCGCGCCGAGCACGGTCTCTCGCTCGGCGTAGGTGAACGCACCGGACTCCGGCTTGACGCACACGACGGTCACCTTGAAGTCCCGGCGTAGATTTGTTTCGCCGAGTGGTTTACCGACGAGCCACGGCGGCGTCACGGTTTCGATGAGGACGAAGTCGCCGTCGAGTGAGAGGTATTCGATGACCTCGCCCGTGAGGAGGTGCGCGACGCGGGTGCCCATCTCGGCTTCGGGGAAGACGACGTGGTGCGCTCCAACACGGCTGAGGATTCGTCCGTGTGGCTCGGTGAATGCCTTGGCCCAGATGTTTGGAATCTCCAGGTCAGACAGCGCTGCGGTCGTCAGCACGCTTGCTTCGACGTCGGCGCCGATACAGACAGCGACGGTGACCGCATCGGCGACCCCCAGCTGCTTGAGTGCCTTCGGGCTCGTGGTGTCGGCCTGGGCGACATGAGTGAGCACGCCGCTGAGTTCTTGGACTCGTTCGCCGTCAGCGTCGATTCCGAGCACTTCGTGGCCCATGTCGATGAGTGTCGTCGCGAGTGCGCTGCCGAAACGGCCGAGGCCGATGACAATGAATTCGCCGGTGTGTTGGACGTCGCGGTGGAGACCGCGAAACATCGTGTGGAGCATTTTGTCAGCCAATGATCGGCCTTTCTTCTGGGTATCGGTAGGCGTGGACGCGGTCGCTGTCGCGCAGCGCCAATGCGGTAACGAAGGTGACGGGCCCGACGCGGCCCGCGAGCATCACGACGACGAGGGAGATGTGCCCGAGGGTGCTGATGGCTCCGGTGACGCCGGTTGATAATCCGACGGTGCCGAACGCGGACGATGATTCGAAGAGTGCTGCGGTCAGACCGATGCCGTCACTGGCCATCAGGACAAGCGACACGCCGGTGACCATGGCCACCGAGAGCAGCGCGATCGTGACCGCCTGACGGATCATCGGTGTCGGCAGCCGGCGGCCGAACACGTTGACGTCTTGATCGCCGCGTGCCTCGGACCAGATCATCAGGCCCAGCACGGCGAACGTCGTGACTTTGATGCCGCCGCTGGTCGAGGCGGGGCCGGCGCCGATGAACATCAAGGTGCTGATGACAAGGAGTGTCGGCTCGTTCATTGCACCGACGTCGACGGTGTTGAATCCCGCGGTTCGGGGTGACACGCCCTGGAACCAGCCGGCGAGCAACTTGTCACTGATACCGAGTTGGCCAAGCGTTGCTGAGTTGCTCCACTCGAATGCGAGCACGACGACCGGGCCGATGATCAGCAGTGCGGCAGTGGCGAGCAGCGTGATCTTGAGGTGGAGGCTCCATGGCATCGCACTTGATCGCGGGTGCCCCGTCCCGTGGTGCAGCGTCATCGGCAGGCTTGCGTCCACGCGTTTCGTCGTCGTCCGGCGTCGGCTGATCTCGACGAGAATCGGAAATCCGAGGCCGCCGACGATGAAGCCGAGCGTGATCGCGATGACGACAACCGGGTCGCCGACGAAGCTGGCGAGGTTGTCTGAGTACAGCGAGATTCCGGCGTTATTGAATGCGGTGACGCCGTGGAAGATGCCGGAGTACAGCGCATCGCCGAAGTTGTCCTCGTATCCGCCCTGCCAGAGCCGGACGGTGAGGACTGCGGCGAGTGAGCCTTCGACGGCGATCGTGATGCGTGCGATGTAGCCGATGAGGGTCTTGAGATCGCCGATGTCGACGGCCCCGATTTCGGCTTGCGCAAGCATCCGTTGCCTCAACCCGACTCGTCGCGAAGCAACCAGTGCCAGCACCGACCCGATGGTCATGATGCCGAAGCCGCCGATTTGGACGAGGGCGAGCAAGACGAGTTCACCGAAGAGGGAGAAGGTCGCGATGTCGACGGTGGCGAGCCCGGTGACGGTGGTTGCCGAGGTCGACATGAAGAGTGCATCCTCGACTCCGAGTCCGCGCGAGCCATCAACGGCAAGGGGCAACAGGAGGAGCAGTGTCCCGACGGCGATCAACCCGGTGAACGCAAGAACTACGAGCTGCGCAGGATTGCGATTCACTCCGCCGGACCGGGCCACCAAGCGAGTGTACGGCGGTCATCCGCCCGCCGACTCTGGCTTTCATGAGCTTGTTGCAGTCACTGACTGCAACAAGCTCATGAAAACGGCAGTGGGGGCAGTGGAGGGGGCGGAGAGCTCAGGCGCGCGTCACGCTGGGGTCAGGGCGTCGTGCACGATGATCGTCGGGTCAGCGTCGAACTCGGGCTTCGGGGCCTGCAGCTTGGCAAGCGCATCAGCGCGTTCGGCGTCGGTGAACGACCGAGTCGTGAGGCAGAACTCGACCATGTTGCCGGACGGATCACCCAGGTAGATCGAGGAACAGAAGCCGTGATCGATTTCGATCACCCGGTGGCCGTGCTGTTGCCAGCGTGTGCGATGCCGGTCGAGGGCCTCACGGGACGGGGCGTCGAACGCAATGTGGTTGACCCAGCCTGGCAGGCCGGAGGCCGCATTGATGTTGACCTGGTAATCGCTGATCGACTCATCCTGAATCTCCCAGAACGCGATCAGATCCCGGTCGGCATCGTCACGGTCCTCGACATCAGTGTTCGTCGCGTAGAAAAAGTGCTTACTGAACCCGGCGTGGTCCGTTGCGCCCGTGCTGTTCGGCGTCGGGCCGACGTGGACCTTCACCAATTCGAAGCCCATCACTTCTGTGTAGAACTCGTGAGTGGCCGCAGCGTCGTGTGTGGCGAGTGCAACGTGATGAAACCCCATTTCGTCAGTATCGCGCACCAAAGACGCCCGCGTCCTGGCGGGCTGCCGTGGCGTTGCCCGCGATGTTCGGCATGCTGTCGGGCATGTTCCTCGGCGAAGATCTGCTGGCGTACCTCGTGCTCGCCTTTGGTGCCGCACTCTGTGTCGGTAACTTCATGGCGGTCGTCAGGCCGCCGGAACGACAGCTTGATGAGGGACACCTCGACCGAGCGCCGGTCGGCCGATCCCTGCTCTACTCGGGAATCGGCCTCTTGGCAGCGGTCTGGGCGTTGGCCTCGCTCGTCAGCGGCTGACGCGCCCGGCTTTCAGATTCCAGCGCTCAGCTCTCAGGTTCCGGTCTCAGGTCTTGGAGACGAGGCTGAGGTTCACAACGTTGCCCGAATCGTCGACGTAGCCGCTGATGTTGAGGGCCCAGGACGCGCTCTCGTACGTGCGCTGTGCGGCACTGCCGCCGTCGGTCTCGGAATCGAAGCGACCGGTCTCGGTGAAGCCTGCAGCACCGAGGGTTGCTCCGTAGGCATTGGTGAAGTCGATGGCGCTGCCGTTCGGTGAGCCGAGCAAGGTCATCAGCGTCTCGCCCTCGGCCTTGACGAACGAGCCCGTGTCGATGATGAGGCCGTCAGGGCGCGGGACACCGTTCGGCCACTCGGCGGGGATCTCGGTGACGACTCGGTAGAAGGACTCGCCGTCCTCGCTTTCCACCGTGACCTGGCCGTCCTCTCCGGCGCTGCCGCTGAAGACCGAACCATCAGCATCGGTGAGAACAAACTCGCCGTCTTCGTTCAGCGAGAAGCCGCCTTCACCGGACTGCACCGAGATGCCGCCGTCGCCGTTGATGTCGAGTTCGACGTTCTCGCCGGTCTCGGCTTCAATGATGCGCTCGGCACCCTCTTCAGTGATCTTTTCGGCAATCGCACCGCAGGCACTCATCGAGAGCATCAAGCCAGCGGCGGCCACGGCGCCGAGGGCGCGTCGGCGAGTGGTTGGCACACTGATCGGGCTGATGGGGCGGAGTATTGGGTGCATTTCGTGCGGGTCCTTTCTGGTGCCGTCTGAGCGCCGGGAGATGTGGTGGGCGGCGTTTGAGAGCATTGTCGCGTCAGCATCTTGCACTTTTCTTGCGATTACGTGCGAGATTTGGGGGGTGAGTTCCGGGAGCCCTTTACAAATTTCGTTCGTCGAGTCGGCGTCGCGACTCCACACGTTGCCCGACGCAACCGTCGAAGTTGCGTTCGTGGGTCGATCGAATGTCGGCAAGTCCTCACTGATCAACGCCCTTGCCAACCACAAGCAACTGGCTCGCGTGTCCAACACGCCGGGGCGCACGCAGCTGATCAACCTGTTCAGCCTCGACGAAGGCGACGGCCTCGGCACACTCGTTGACCTCCCCGGGTACGGGTACGCCAAGGCGGCCAAATCGGTCCGCCGCGACTGGCCCGCGATGATCGAGGGCTACCTCCTCGAGCGCGACTACCTGGTGATGGTCTTCATCCTGATCGACGGCGAGATTGGCCCGACGAAGCTCGACCAGCAGATGCTCGACTGGTTGCGTCAGAGCGAGGTGCCGCACACGGTCGTCGCGACGAAGCACGACAAGGTCAAGTCCTCTCAGCGGGCGACGCGCAAGAACAACCTTGCTGCTGGCTGCCAGCTGGAGAAGGGCGACATCGTCTGGGTCAGCGCGTCCAAGGGCATCGGTATCGACATGCTTCGCGGCCTGGTCCGCTCCCACCTCCTGCACTAATTTTTGCCCGACAGGTCCCGTGCTTGTCCGTTGTTTGGTCACGTGGTTGTCCCGGAAAGAATGGGACAGTGGACGGGCCATATTCCTCCACGGGCGGGGTTACCGATGGGTAGGTGCGTAGCTTCTGCCGTATGACTGCGTTCGTGTTTCCGTCAGTGTCGATCACCGGGACCGGTCTGTTCACGCCACCCGAGTCGATCAGTAATGCAGAGCTCGCCGCTTCGCTGACTGCGTCGGTTGAAAAGTGGAACGGTGCGCACGCTGGCGAGATCGAGGCGGGCACTGTCGAGGCGCGCTCGGCGCCTGACGAGGCATTCATTGTGAAAGCCTCCGGTATCGAGTCGCGGTATGTCATGGAGAAGTCCGGCGTGCTCGACCCCGACCGGATGCGGCCTCGGCTCGAGACGCGTTCCGAAGACGAGCTGGGCATTCAGGCCGAGATGGCACTGCCCGCCATTCGTGAAGCCCTTGCTCAGGCTGGTCGCCAAGAGAGCGATGTCGACGCCGTGATCGTTGGCTGCTCGAACCTGCAGCGTGCCTACCCGGCGGTGGCCGTCGAGATCCAAGACGCCCTCGGTGCTGGCGGTTGGGGCTACGACATGAACGTGGCGTGCTCGTCGGCAACGTTTTCGATCCAGGCAGCGGTTGATGCGTTGCGGAACGGATCGGCGAAGTGCGTGGTGGTCGTCAACCCCGAGATCACGTCGGGGCACAACAACTTCGAGCTGCGCGACTTCCACTTCATCTTCGGTGATGCCTGCACCGCACTGGTGCTCGAACGGACTGACGAAGCGGTTGCCGATGGGCTCGGCGACGTGGCGCACCGTTGGGAAGTTCTCGGCACGAAGCTGGCAACGCAGTTCTCCAACAACATCCGCAACGACTTCGGCTTTCTCAACTCCTCTGAGGTTGATGAACGAGATCCGCACGAAGTGGTCTTCCGCCAGAACGGGCAGATGGTGTTCCGTGAAGTGTGCCCAATGGTTGCTCAACACATCACCACGCACCTCGGCGAGCTTGATCTCGACGCGTCGGTGGTCCGTCGATTCTGGTTGCACCAGGCGAATCTCAAGATGAACCAGTTGATCGCGAAGGGGGTGCTCGGCAGAGTTCCTGACGACGACGAAGCGCCGGTGATTCTCAACGAGTACGCCAACACGAGTTCGGCTGGCTCGGTGATCGCCTTCCATAAGCATCGTGCTGATCTCGTTGCGGGCCAACTTGGCGTGATCTGCTCGTTCGGCGCTGGTTATTCGGTCGGCAGCGTCATTGTTCGTAAATCCTGAGGTGCGCCTCTGCGACTCCCGCCTGGAGGGACCTCTGGCGCGACTGCCTCAGCACCATCCCAGTCACGGCGCGCCGGCAGGGCCAAACTGATTTGATGCCCGACGCTAATGCCGCCGTGGTCGCCGAAGGCCTGGTCAAGACGTTTGGGCCGACTCGCGCTGTCGACGGCATTGACCTTGTGGTCCCACGCGGTGTGATCTATGGCCTGCTTGGCCCCAACGGTGCAGGCAAGACCACCACCGTCCGATTGCTCACCACGCTGCTCCGCCCCGACGGTGGACGGGCCACCGTCGACGGCATCGACGTGGCAACCCGGCCCGCCGAGGTGCGTGCGCGAATCGGACTGACCGGTCAGTACGCGGCGGTTGAAGAACGATTGACGGCGCGGGAGAACCTCAACTTGATCGGCCGGCTGTATCACCTCGGTCGGAGCGAGATCTCGGCCCGCGGGACTGACCTCCTGGAACGGTTCGACCTGGTCGACGCGGCTGACCGGGTGGTCAAGGGTTACTCGGGCGGGATGCGTCGCCGACTCGACATCGCAATGAGCCTGATTGCTCGCCCGTCGGTGCTGTTTCTCGACGAGCCGACTACGGGCCTCGATCCGAGAAGCCGCCTAGCGATGTGGGAGCTCATCGAAGAGCTGGAGCATGACGGTACGACCGTGCTGCTCACCACCCAATACCTTGACGAAGCTGATCGGCTTGCCCAGAAGATCATCGTGATCGACACGGGCAAGGTCATCGCCAACGGGACCTCCGATGAATTGAAGGACCAGATCGGTGGTGACCGTCTGTCGGTCACGATCGCCCGATCAGAAAATCTGCAGAGCGCCGTCGATGCCCTCCGGCAACTCACAACGGGCGACATCGAGGTCGAGGTCGACGATGACGGGACACATTTGCACGCTGCGATCCCGATCCGGCGACCGGACGGTGCCTCGTGCTCTCCGTGCCCTCGACGATGCCGGCGTCGATGTCCTCAATGTCGAGGTCCGGCGGCCAACACTGGACGACGTGTTCCTGACACTCACCGGCAAGCATGCAGCCGCGGCTGACGGCCCCGATTCGGAAGATGCCGCATGACCGACGACACCGATCCGCACAGCGAACGCCTTGACATTTCGCCGATCGACAGTTCGAATGAGATTTCGGCTGCCCACGTGCGGGCCGTCGCGGCATCGATCTCGCGGCGTGAGCCGACGTCGGGGCTGGTCTGGGCAATGCGCGACTCCTGGACCGAAGCGACTCGTCACCTCCGCATCGTGCCGCGCAACGTCGAACTCCTCATCTTCGCCACCCTGCAGCCGGTCATGTTCGTGCTGCTCTTCGTCTACGTGTTCGGCGGCGCCATCGAGGTACCGGGCTTCGACAACTACGACCAGTTCCTCATCCCCGGAATTTTCGCGCAGTCGGTGGTGTTCGGCTCGGCGTTCACCTCGATCGGCATCGCCGAAGATATGCAGAAGGGCTACATTGACCGGCTGCGGTCCCTGCCGATGGCCCGCTCGGCCGTGTTGATCGGTCGCACGTTTTCTGACCTGCTGCGCAACATTCTCACATTCGTCGTCATGCTCTTTGTTGCGTTCCTCACGTGCTTCCGGTTCGAAGGCTCGCTCCTCGAAGCGCTGTACGCCACGGCGCTGCTACTCGGGTTCAGCTACTCGTTGTCATGGATCCAGGCCGTGATCGGCCTCGGCGTGTCGTCGGTCGAGGCAGCCAACTCCGCCGGCTTCGTGTGGATGTTCCCGCTCCCCTTCGTCTCGTCGGCATTCGTCGATCCGGTGCAGATGCCGGGCTGGCTCCAGCCGATCGCACGCAACAATCCGTTTACGATTGCAACCAACGCTTGTCGGGCGCTGTACAACGGCTTACCGGTTGGCAACGACGCAATCTTGACGATCGCGTGGAGCATCGGAATCACCCTCGTCTTTGCGTTCGTGTCGATCCGGAAGTTCTCGAGCTCCACTGTCGCCTGAGCAGTTGAAGACATTGTGAAAACGCTTCGCGAACGAATCGAAATGAACACTGTGTGCATGCGGCGGGTGCGCCGCCACTTACTACGGTCAACGCCATGAGCTGGATGAGGACTTGGATTCGGAACAACCTGAAGATCGCCATCCCCGGCGCGATCGTCGGACTCGGGGTCCTTGCATTCCTCGCCGTTGTTGTCTTTGGTGTCCACACGAAATTTGTTGATGACAAGGTGTCCGAAGACGCCCCCGTCTTCGCATCGGGCGCCGTTGGATCGGAGCCGGTCACTGCGGCCGAAGAGGTCACTGCAGTCGACGATGTGCCAGTGGACGCCCCCGTGGAGGACGCCCCCGTGGAGGACGCCCCGGTGGACGATGCCCCAGTGGACGACGCGCCGGTCGAAGCAACGCCAGCCGATGAGCCTGCAGCCATTCCCGGCGAGATCGTCACGCTCGTGCGGGGCACCTTCGGTGAGCGCAGCCACCCCGGCGAAGGCACCGCAGTTGTTCTGAACGACGGCAGCGAAGAGCGCTTTCTTCGGTTCGAAGAAGATTTCGCTACCGACAACGGTCCTGACCTGTTCGTCTACCTGACGACGGCCGACGCCGATGCGCCCGCCGGCGACTTCGGTGTTGACGGCCAGTTCGTCAACCTCGGCCGTCTGTCGGGCAACGTTGGTGCGCAGAACTACGAGATCCCAGTCGGACTCGACCTCGCCGAGTTCGACACCGTGGTCATCTGGTGCGATCGTTTCTCGGTCGCTTTCACCACCGCTGATCTCGCCTGAGTGAGGCCAACTCTTCAGCGCTAGCTCCGCATGATTCGCGGCCCGCGTACTGTGGCGTGTGTTCGCGACGGTTTTCTCGATGACACCGTCCACACCACAGGAGACACCATGACCTCAAACACTGCAACAGTCAGCAATTGGAAGATCGACCAACTCGATGACCTCACGGGCAAGCGGTACTTCATCACTGGCGGCAACTCCGGGGTGGGCTTCGAAGCAGGGACGCATCTCCGGCGAGCAAACGCCGACGTCTTCATCGCTGCGCGCTCTCCGAAGAAGGGCAAGCAGGCCGCCGCAGACCTGCGCAAGGTCAACGGAGTTGGAACGGTCGAACTCATCGAGCTGGATCTCGCCAGCGTCGATTCGATTCACGCAGCGAACGCGGCGCTCCGCGAGCACACCGACGGGCTCGACGCGATCATCAACAACGCCGGAATCATGCAGACACCGCAACTGGAGACTGCGGATGGGTTCGAGTTGCAGTTCGGCACGAACCACCTTGGACATTTCCTTGTCAACCACCTGATGTTCGATCTGGTGGCGGCTCGCTCGGGACGCATCGTGCCCGTCAGCTCGATCGCGCACAGGTCTGCGCCCGGCATCAATGTCGACGATCCAATGTTTTCGAAGAAGTACTCGTCGACGGCGGTCTACGCGCACTCCAAGCTGGCCAATCTGATCTACGGCTTCGAATTGGCGCGCCGGCTCGAGGCCGCTGGGTCGGACGTGAAGTCGGTGTCTGTGCATCCCGGCTACTCAGCGACCAACCTGCAGAGCACGGGCCCGACCGGAATCTTCAAGGCGATCTACAAGGTCAGCAACAAGCTCATGGCGCAGCCAGCCTCCGCCGGCGCAATTCCCGAGGTGCTTGCAGCAGCAGGAAATGAAGCGCAGAACGGCGCCTACTACGGTCCGACCAAGTTCGGTGACAGTCGAGGGCCCGTCGGTGAGAGCAAGGTCTCCGACGCTGCGAAGAACGTCGACGACGGCACCAAGTTGTGGGAACTGAGCGAACGCCTACTGGGTATCGAATGGAAGATCAGCTGACCGGATTGCACCTTCTTCGACGCCGTAACCCGCCCGCCAGGCTGACGAGATCGTGCAAGCTGGTTTCGATGCAGCCCACTGACTCTCTGGCCTGACGTAAACGGCGAGGTGCTCGATATCGCTCACTGCTCGCAAGCTCTCCGACAGACGCGTGATTGAGAGCGTCTCACCGCACTCAAGTGCTGGCGAAGGCTTGGGAGGGGGTGTTTGATTTGCCGCGGAGGGCTTCGATGGGGTCGCGCACGTCGTCGATGTATCCCAGTGCGTACGCCCCAATCCGGTAGCCCATGAGACGCAGCAGATCATCGGGCAGTTCGGCCGCGATATCGGCGGGCACGGACAGGTACTGGTTCTCTTCTTGGCGCAACCAACCGACGTTGTAGGTCAGGTTCAGTCCAACCCGGACGTCGTCAGAATCGTTCGCGCCGCCGCCGTGGTACACCTTGCCGGTGTAGAGCAGGCATGAGCCCTTGGTCATTTCGGCGGGGACTGACTCCTCGTGTTTGCGTCCCAGGTCGATCGGGTCGGCCTGGCTGCCAGGAATGAGCCGTGTGGCTCCGTTCTCTTCGGTGAAGTCAGTCATTGCCCAGATGGTGTTGCACTGGACGTGGTAGTCGCTTGGGAACTCGAAGAAGTCGAAGGCCCACTCGTCGCGATGGATCGACTGGCTCGGCGAGCCCGGGCCGATCGCAATGGTCTGGGTCAGGTGGACCTGGAATGTCTGTGCCTTGTGGAGCAATTTCTCGGTGATACCGAGGATGGTCGGGTGCTGAATCAGTGGGTGGCTCGATGGTGATCGGGCAATCAGTGCACCCGATCGGCGGGTGTTCTTGCCCGTGAAGCTGTCGCCACCAACCGATGTTGCATCGATGTGTGGCTGCATCTCCGCCATGACGGCGTCAACCTGCTCGTGTGATGCGAGCCCGTCGATGATCAGCGCACCATCACGTTCGAGCACCGCATGTATCTCGTCGATTGAAGCCCCAGCCGCAAAGTGTTGAATCACGTTTGATTTCACCTTCTTCCACCATCCACCAAGAACTGCTGGGCTGTGCAGGCGCCGCCGTCGTCGGCCGCGAGGAACAGCACCATCTGCGCAAACTCGGCAGCGTAAATGCGCCGCTTGAGGGCCTGGTCGTGCAACGTGCCCTCTTCGCCTTCCGGGCTCCACCACTTGGTGAGCTGACGGTCGGTTGCAACCCAGCCGGGCAGGACGGTGTTGACGCGCACGTTGTCGGACCCGAACGTTCGGGCGAGCGTTCGCGTGATGCCTTCGACGGCTGACTTCGCGACCGCGTAGCCGGGAAAGAAGTCTTCTTGCATCATGTAGCTGCTGGAACCAATGTTGATGATCGAGCCGTTCTGCGCCTCGATCATCCCGGGAGCGACCGACTGGATAGCGAAGAAGTAGTGCCGCAGGTTCACATTGAGGCGTTCGTCCCAGTAGTCGGGCGTCATCTCTTGCCACGTGTGGCGGTCGTCGCTTGCGGCGTTGTTCACGAGCACGGTGATGCCACCGAGCTGTTCGGAGGCCGACGCGATTGCTGCCTGCGTCGCAGGAATGTCGAGCAAGTCGACCTCGAAGAAGAGTGGCGCATGGGTTGCGTCTGGGGAGAGCCGCTCGACCAATGCGTGGCCCTTGTCAGCCTGAATATCGATGAAGGCGACCTTGCTGCCCTGTGCGACGAACTGCTCGACGATGCCAGCGCCGATGCCGTCGGCGCCACCTGTGATGAGCACGGTGCGGCCAGCGAGTGACGGGTACGAGGCGTACGTGGTGTCGGGTGCGGCGGTTGGGTCGGTCATGTCAGCAGTCTTTCGTCGTGGTGCGATTGTGTCGCACCGGGTTCAGCAGAAATACAGGTAGTTGGGATTGGTGACGAGCACCTGATGGCGGAGCTCGTCGGTGGGCAGCCATCGTTCAAGCTGCGCCCTCAGTGTGCCCGGTGACGGCGCCGGTGACTGTCCGGGGTGGGGCCAATTGCTGGCCCACAGCAGACGGTCGGGGACCCGTTCGATCAGCGTGTCGATCAGTGGGAGGATGTCGGCGTGATTGGTGCTGGCGTGGTCGCCGTTGTGAATTGTCTCGGTCGACGATTCGTAGGGGGCTGACAATTTGACCCAAGCGTGCCCGGCTTCGACCAACTGCAGCACGGCGGTGAAGTTGACGTCGTCGGTCGAAACGGGTGGCATGTACCGGCCGATGTGATCGATCACGATTTCGGTCGGCAGAGCAGCCAACTGGTTTTGGCGGGCCGCGAGCTCGCGACCATTGCACTGCAGTTGGATGTGCCATCCGAACGGAGCGATCTTCGCAGCCACCGTCTCCAACATCTCCCATGGCACAGCGCCGCCCGGAAGCATGTGAAATCGAGCGCCGCGCACACCAAGTGCTGTCAGGCGGCGGAGCTCGTTGGCACTGACCGAGTCGTCAACGACCATCACGCCGCGCGCGACACCATCATCTGGGTCGCCGAAGGCGGCCATCGCGTCGAGCTGGCACGAATTGTCGAGTCCGTAGGTGGTCGGCTGGACCACGACGACGCGTTCGAGACCGAGCTCGGTCTGCAGCGCGCCGTAGTCGTCAGCGGTCGCGTCTGGCGGATGCACGATTGCGTCTGGCGCCGACGGATATCGGGCGTCGTAGAAGTGCACGTGCGTGTCGCACGCGGGGGTTGTGTTCACGGTTCGAAGTGGTCGCGCAGCCGCATGGCGCTTTCGGCGTTCACCGATCGGGCTGGGACCTCGCCGGCGAGCATGGAGCCGATCTGCTCGACGCTGCTCATTGCTTGAGCATCGGCGTTCTGGGGAGTGAGACCACCGAGATGCGGGGTGGCAACGCACCGCGGATGAGCTGCCAGAAGGGGAGCGGGGCGCTGGTCGGCAGCACGGCCGACGTCGAGGCCCAAGGCGCCGAGCTGGCCTGATTGGAGCGCAGCGAACACCGCGTCGTCGTCGAGTAGTTCGCCGCGTGAGACGTTGATCAACGTGGCACCGGCCTTCATCTGGGCGAGGAAGTCGGCGTCGACCAAGTTCTCGGTTTCCGGCGTGGCTTGAGCGAGCGGGAAGACAACGTCGGCCTCGGCGAGGAGTTGGTCGCGCTCGACGAGCTCGGCTGCATCGCCGACTTCGGTGACGAACGGATCATGGACGAGCACGCGCATGCCGATCCCGGCGAGCAAGCCAGCGAGATACGAGCCGATCGCGCCGTATCCCAAGATGCCCGCGGTTTGGCCTGCCAGTTGCCAGCCCGGCCGTTGGGGCGGCTGTTTCCCATTGCGGTAGTCGATGGTTGACGCAGCGATGGTTCGAGCGCAGTCGAGGAGCAGGCCGAGCGCCAACTCGGCTGTCGACGGAACGAAGCTCTTGTCGGCGCGAGCGACCAGCACACCCGCAGCTGATGCTGCATCGACGTCGATTGTGCTGATGTCGACGGCACACCGCAGGAACGCGAGAAGGTCAGGGAGTGCCGTGAACAACTCTGCCTCGCCGGCTGTCGAGCGGTGCGCCACGATGACGGCACAGCCTGCGGCGGCCTCGATCAATTCGGGTGTCGTCAGGTCGCGTTCGAGCGGGTTGAGCACAACATCGATGGGCGTGCCGTCGCGCTCAGTCAGCGATCGGAGCTCCGGGAGCGCGCGGCCGTAGTACGCGGCCAGGTCTTCGGGGTTGTGGGTGACGAAGACACGCATCGTGGCCGAGCATAGGTTCCCGGGCACGGTCCGGAACGCGGCGGAAGACGCAGCCTGGTCCGCAATGTGCTCGTTGGTTTGTGTGAGCGATAGCGGGGTCGTTGGCTGCTTTTGCTCACACAGAACTGGCGGCCCAGTTTTGTGTGAGGGATTGCGGCAACCTTCACTGGAATCGCTCACGCAGAATTGGTGCTGCCGAACCCGAACCAAGCCGAGCCGCCGAACGATGCAGCCAGCGCCAGAGCGATCAGCCGAGGCGGTCGAGGATGTTCGAGGTGATCTGCTCGATCTGGCGGTCGCGTCCTGCCAGTCCGTGGGCCCAGTCGGTCGAGCCTGATGTGATCACGGTGCCACCACCAGGTGACGTGTAGCTGCCGAGCATCGCTTGGCCTGCAGCGATGCGCTTGACGGCGGCCTCGCTTCGATCGTCAAAGACGCGTGACGCAAGAAACTCGATTTCCGACGGCTCGTGCGGCTTCGGCGGCCGTCCCGCCGTGGTACGCGTGAAGTGGGCTGCTGGGACCATTCCGAGGATCTCAAACGACTCGGGTGTTCCATCCGCGCCGGTCGGTACGGGAAGCCCGTCGACGGTGGTGTACTCGCAGCCGTCGCACTCATAGCCCACAGTGGTCGTTGCAGCGCCGAGCACGTCGCCATAGTCGAGTTCGGTGCCCTCGAACATCCAGTGATCGGGCCGGAACACGGTGTAGCCGCCGGCGCCGTTCGTGACCCGTTTGCCGATGCGGTGGTAGCCCCCGCGCGTGAACGACACGCCGGTCATGTGATTTTCCGGGCGGCCGATCAGGTGGTCGGACCAGATGCTGGTGAGCTCGGCGATGCGGTCGGTGTCGTAGACAGGATCGTTTTTAAACTGGCCTTTGTAGCCAACCATGACCGAAGCGGTGCCGTCGATTCGGTCTTCCATGCGGACCTGCCACAGCGCGGTGTTGCCGGAGAAGAAGGCGACGTTGCCGCCTCGGGCGATGAAGCCTTCGACGGTGTCGCGCATCGGGCTCGACCAGTACTCGTCGTGACCGACTGACAACAGCAGGCGGTAGTTGTCGATGATGCCGGGATGCTCATCGAGGTCGGCGTTGGTGATCACATCGATGCCGTAGCCGTTCCGTTCCGCCCACGCGAGAAACGGCTGCTCCCAGTCGGGCCAGCCTGCCGACCCAGCCCAACCAGACAGATGGTTCATCCGGATGTAGCCGACATGAGCGTTCATGTCTCGATCAGGAGGGTTGGTTGTGGTGACACGTCGGCCGGCCCCCGGCGGCTTGGACAGGTAGCCGCGCGCCATCGGTCGTTGCAACGATGCGTGCGTGCCGCCGTTGTAGAGATTGCGGCCGGCAAAATCGTTGTAGGCGTGCCAGGTGTTGGTCGCGAGCTGGAGGAGGATGGTGTTCTTGGAGTCGGCGCTGGGTCGGACGACGAGGAACGCGTGACTCTGGCGTGTCTTGCCGTCGACATCGATTGTCAACAGCACCTCGTAGTAGCCGGACACCCAATCGTCGCCTGGCGTGATGGTGGTGGCGACCGGCCAGCCGCACCCGTTCGAGTCGGCGTCGCGGGGCGTCGGATGATCTGCAGCCTCGATGGTGCCGGCCCACACAACCGTCCGTTGCGCGCCAACGCGTGCGATCTCGACGTTGACAGGCCGACCGCCAGCCGACGACAGATGTAGCCCGATCGACCCACCCGATGCAACAGATTGCGGCCAGCAGTACCCAGTGACGGTCTCGATTGTCATGCAGCGATAATGCCACGTCGTTGAGGCGCGTTATCCGACTGAGCTCCAGAGCGGGAGCGAGTCGGGTGCAGCCTTGTCACGCTCCGGTCTGCTTGGTTTCAGAGGGTGAGTGCAACGCCTGAGTGAGATGGGGTGTTGTTGTGGGGTCTGGTCGTTGGAGTCAGCGTTGGCCGTTGCCGTTGGAGATGCGTCGGGAGTTGAAGA
>Ga0105051_10000746_pt1 | contig 44672 bp, 32 predicted proteins | sample FRY02_FD_78383 | JGI IMG/M metagenome (GOLD analysis project Ga0105051, IMG submission 78383) | Freshwater microbial communities from Lake Fryxell liftoff mats and glacier meltwater in Antarctica - FRY-02 (megahit assembly) | ecosystem: Environmental > Aquatic > Freshwater > Ice > Glacier... | reverse complement strand
ATTCCGAAAAAGGACTTCAACGGTTATACTTCTATCACCGACAACGGATTGGAATATGACAATACCTTATATTTCAGTATTACTAAACCAAAAAAGAACAATATAATTAGCATTGGAACACCTGAAAAATCAAACTTTTTATCTCGAATTTACACCAAAGAAGAATTCAATTTCAATAATTTCACCATTGAAACTTTAGATTATAATACAATCGAAAAACAGAACGTCATCGTATTAAACGAACTGGACGAAATTCCGCAAGCCTTGCAAACCACCTTGAAATCTTTTGCAGAAAAAGGCGGAAATTTAGTGATAGTTCCATCGGCGAAAGTGGCAACCGCAAACTTGAATTCGTTTTTGAAAATTTTTGGAAACATCCAATTTCGATCTTTAGAAAATAAAGAAAAATTGGTCACTAAAATCAACTTCAATCATCCTTTGTTTAGTGGCGTTTTCGAAAATAAAGTCAATAATTTTCAATATCCAAAAACAAAAACTTCCTTTACAATTGTTGGCTCCAATCCTGCTGCTTTGTACTATGAAGACCAAACGGCTTTTTTGACTTCCATTAACAATCCAACATCATCGGTTTATATTTTCACAGCTCCAATTAATCTGGAAAATTCTAATTTTCAACAATCGCCATTGATTGTTCCTGTCTTTTACAAAATGGGGATAAACAATCAAAATAATGGCGTGAATGCTCTGACAATTGGCAACAATAATCCATTTTTGGTTAACGAAACTTTGTCAAAAGACGAAATTTTGAAAGTAAAAAATGATGACGAAAGCTTTATTCCAGTGCAACAAATCTTAAATGATAAAGTAAAATTGACTTTCGATGATTTTCCGGAACAAGCGGGAAATTTTGGAATTTACAACCAAAATAAATGCATACAAAACATCAGTTTTAACTATAGTAGAATCGAAAGTAATTTGGAACTAGCCAATAAAAATGCTCTTTCTGATTATAAAACAATCGATTCATTGAATACTGTTTTCGACAACTTACAAACCAGCCGAACTGACAATCAAATTTGGAAATGGTTTGTTATATTTGCATTGCTTTTTCTGGTAACCGAAATGGCAATTATACGATTCGTAAAGTAAAAAAGTGAACACGAATTACACAAATTTTCACGAATAACAATTTATTTTGATTGCACTAGTTCTTAACACAGCGAAAATTTGGTACAATTCGTGACCTGATTGACAGCGAACTGGCGAAGCAGGTTCGTGGTAAAAAAATATGTTCAACACAATTAGAGAACCTAAATAATTAGAAAGCATTATGAACACAATAATCATCCGAGAAGCGAAAATCATCGATTCCGAAAGTTCTTTTCACAACAAAACTGTGGATATTTTAATTGTTGATGGCATCATCCAAAAAATTGGAACTTCGATTTCCAATGCAGAAAATGCGGAAGAAGTAAAATGCGACAATTTGCATATTTCTCAAGGTTGGTTTGACTCTAGTGTTTCGCTTGGAGAACCCGGTTTTGAAGAGCGAGAAACCATTGCCAACGGTTTGAATGTGGCTGCAAAAAGTGGTTTTACAGCCATTGCTTTGCAACCCAACTCCTATCCGATTATCGACAATCAATCACAAATAAATTTTGTAAAAAACAAAGCCAATGGTTTTGCCACCGAACTTTTCCCAATTGGCGCTTTGACCAAAGGAAGCGAAGGAAATGATATGGCGGAATTATTCGATATGAAAAATGCAGGAGCAGTTGTTTTTGGAGATTATAATAAAAATTTAGACAATGCAAATTTGCTGAAAATCGCCTTACAATACGTTCAGGATTTTGATGGATTGATTATTGCTTTCGCCCAAGATTCAAATATAAAAGGAAATGGAGTTGCTAACGAAGGTATTGTTTCCACTCGATTAGGATTGAAAGGAATTCCAAATTTGGCCGAAGAATTACAAATTACCAGAAACTTGTTTTTATTGGAATATACTGGAGGCAAACTCCACATTCCGACGATTTCGACAGCAAAATCAGTACAATTAATCAAAGAAGCCAAAGCAAAAGGATTGAAGGTAACTTGTAGCGTTGCCGTTCACCATCTGGTTTTAACCGATTCAAAGTTGGAAGGTTTTGATACCCGATATAAAGTTGCACCACCGTTGCGAACAGAAACCGACAGAAAAGCATTGCTGGCTGGAATTCTCGACAACACCATCGATATGATTACCACCGACCATAATCCAATTGATATTGAACACAAAAAAATGGAATTTGACGGGGCAAAAAACGGAACAATAGGTTTAGAAAGTGCTTTTGGAGCTTTGCTAACTGTGTTTCCTTTGGAAAAAGTTATCGAAAAATTAACTTCTGGAAAAACCACTTTTGGAATTGAAAATCAAACCATTGCCGAAGGGAAAAAAGCCAATATCAGCTTGTTCAATCCGGAAGGAAAAACCATTTTTACAAAAGAGAATATCCTGTCAAAATCTAAAAATTCTGCTTTTCTGGGAACAGAAATAAAAGGAAAAGTTTACGGAATTTACAATCAAGGGAAATTAGTTTTAAACTAACAGACCTAACAGGTTTTTAAAACGGATTAGGTCTAATATACATAAAAATGAATAAAACAATCGAAAAAGGAAAAACAGCTGCGATAACCAGTTATATATTAATCATTGGTGTATTGATCGCAATGTCAATGAATTCGGGGGAAGAAAAGAATTCTTTTGCTTCTTTCCACATTCGTCAGGCATTGGGATTGTCGATTACTTTTATTTCATTAGGATTAATCATCAGCAATTTTGATAGCCCAATGATTTCAATATCGATGTGGGTTTTTCTCTCCGTTTTATGGACTTACGGAATTTTTAGCGCTATCAATGGCGAAACAAAACCAATTCCTTTGTTAGGGAATTATTTTCAGAAATGGTTTAAAAGCATCAATTAAAATTAACAATTGATAATTGACAATTGTTAATTATCAATTACCAATTATCAATTATCAATTAATAATGAATCTATCTTTAGAATATAAAATTAGAGAACCCAAAACAAAGTTGGATAAAAATCCGCTTTTAGTATTAATTCACGGTTATGGCAGCAACGAAGAAGATTTATTTTCGTTCGCAACCGAACTTCCTGATGAATATTACATCGTTTCAGTTCGCGCTCCATACTCGATGCAATACGGAAGTTATGCTTGGTATGCCATCAATTTTGATGCCGACCAAAACAAGTTTTCCGACAATGAGCAAGCCAAAACTTCAAGAGATTTGATTGCCAGTTTTATTGATGAATTAATAGAAAATTTTCCGATTGATGCTAAAAATGTGACCCTGATTGGTTTTAGCCAAGGAACTATTTTGAGTTATGCTGTAGCACTTTCGCATCCTGAAAAAGTGCAAAGAGTGGTGGCGATGAGTGGCTATATTAATCCAGAAATTCTGGAGGAAAATTATCTAAAAAATTCCTTTTCGAATCTAAAAATATTCACTTCACACGGAACGGTTGATCAAGTAATCCCTATAGAATGGGGACGAAAAGCAAAACCTTTCTTGGAAAATCTTGGAATAAACACAACTTTCAAAGAATATCCAATTGGTCACGGCGTTTCTCCACAGAATTTTTATGATTTTAAAAAGTGGCTTCTTGAAAAATAGTTTTCAGTTTTCGGCCGCAGTTTTCAGTGCTACTGAGACTGAAAACTGCGACTGAACACTTATTTCTGATACAATAAAGTTTGAAATGTTTCAAAAGAAACCGTTTCGTCGTCATTAACAAAATACTTAATCAATACTTCCCCCCAATATTCTCCATCGCTAAAATCGGCAATAATCCATCGGTGATTCAAGATTCGCACTTTGTTGATGATGAATTTATTGGCACCAATTTGATCTTGACCAATGTAGGGATTCCCTTTAGGATTGGCATTTAAATCCATTAATTTTTCGGTCACAAAAGGAATCAATTTTTCGACTTGAATCGTTTTTGTAGCGTTGTCTGGATTAAAATAATTTTGGGCATTTTCATTTTTTTCTAAAGAAAAATAGTTGGCATCACTCTGTTTTGTAGTGACAGCTTCCAATTCCTTCTTCAACTTTGCTTCAATTTTAGTGGTTTTGTCTTTTTCAAAAGCCAATTCTTTACTGAAATACATAAAGGTAAAAATATTCAAAAGTAAAATAATAATAAACAGATAAAGCAGTAATGATTTTTTCATTTTTAGGTAATATTAAATAGTAATTTCTAAATTATCGTAAGCTAAATAAACGTTTACAGGAAGCTTTTGTTGTACTTCTTCGTGAAAACCCATAACGTGGCTAATGTGTGTAAGATAAGCTTTTTCGGGCTGGATCAAAGTGATAAAATCTAAAGCTTCCTGCAAATTAAAATGTGTGGCGTGAGGATCTTCGCGTAAAGCGTTTACGACCAAAACTTTTAGGTTTTTCAATTTGTCAATTTCACTTACTTCTATTGTTTTAACATCGGTCAAATAGGCAAAATCATCAATTCTATAACCAAAAACTTGAAGATTTCCATGCATTACATTGATAGGAATTGCTGTTTTATTTCCTATTAGAAAAGGAAAATTATTGACTACTTCAATCGGCTGCACGGAAGGTGCACCAGGATATTTATTTTCAATTTCAAAAACGTACTCAAATCGTTTTTTTAAATTATCCAATACGCGCTGATGCGCATAAATTGGAATTTGGCCTTGCTTGAAATTAAACGGACGAATATCATCTAATCCAGCAGTATGATCCGAGTGCTCGTGTGTGTATAAAATTGCATCCAGTTTTTGACAATTAGAAGCTAACATTTGTTGTCTAAAATCAGGCCCGCAATCGATAACGTAAGAATGGTTATTCCAAGAAATCCAGACCGAAACTCGAAGCCTTTTGTCCTTAAAATCAGCGCTTTGACATACGGAATGACTGCTACCAATTACAGGAATTCCTTGTGAAGTTCCAGTTCCTAAAAAATATACTTTCATCTAGCACGATTATTGATAATTATTTTACAAAAATAGGATTAATTCTCTTTCATAAGAAACCTATTTAATTAACTTTGCAACAAATTAGCCCTATTTAAAATAATATGGATACAGCAATAAAACTGAAAGGTGACAAAGTCATCGAACAAATTCCTTCTGTCAAAGACAAAGCCCTTCGTATCAACTTGAACGAAAACATTTATGGGACTTTTGCTGAGATTGGTGCAGGTCAAGAAACTGTAAGACATTTTTTTAGAGCTGGAGGTTCTTCCGGAACTATTGCCAAGGCAACATCTGCTTACGATAAAGACTTTAGTGACGTCATTTATGGAGTTGAAGAAGACGGCCGTTACGTGACCGAAAGTAGACTCAAAAAAATGCTTACTCACGAGTCAAATCTTATCGAAAAACGATTAAGCCGCATTAAACATCCTAATAAAATGTTTTTTAGTTATGCTAACACAGTGGCTACCATTGACTTTGCCAAACAATTTAAAGGGCATGGTTGGGTAGGCATTCGATATCAAATTGAACCTGACGAAGAATACAACGATATTATTCTCCACATTCGTTTCAAAGAAACTGATGTGCGTTTGCAGCAAGAAACACTTGGTGTCCTTGGCGTAAATTTAATTTATGGAGCCTATTATAAGTTCAATGATCCTAAAAAATTACTGCGTTATTTATATGATCACTTGGATAAAGACCAATTAGAAATAGACACCATTAATTTTTCTGGTCCCCGTTTTGCAGAAGTAGACAATCGTTTGATGAGCTTGCAACTAGTTAAAAACGGAATGACTGATGCTGTAATATTTGATCCAGAAGGAAAAAATGTGCTGCCAGCAGCGATATTATACAAAAAAAATATTCTCACTTTAAGAGGAAGTTTCCGCCCTGTAACTAAGGTGAATATGGATATGTATAAGGAATCCTTGAAAATGTTTTTGGAAGAAAACAAAGTTGATGCCACAAATACCTTAGTTATCTTTGAAATCACCTTGTCAAACTTGCGTTCCGATGGCGAAATCAATGAAAGAGATTTTATGGATCGTGCGGAATTGCTTTGTTCCTTGGGACAAACGGTAATGATTTCCAATTTTCAGGAATATTATAGAGTGGTCGAATATTTTGCAAAATATACCAAAGCCAGAATGGGATTGGCAATGGGTGTAAATAATTTAGTTGATATTTTTGACGAAAAATACTATCGCCATTTAAGCGGTGGGATTCTGGAAGCTTTTGGAAAATTATTCTACAGAGATATGAAAGTGTACTTGTATCCAATGATAGACGAAAATGGAGAAATTATGAATTCCGAAACATTAAGAGTACATCCTCGAATGAAGGAATTGTATAAATTTTTCAAATTTAATGGTAAAGTGGTAGATATTACGAACTATAACCCTGAAAATCTAGAAGTATTTTCGCGTGAAGTTTTGAAAATGATTGGTGAAAACAAATCAGGCTGGGAATCGATGCTGCCGCCAGGAGTAGCCGAAATCATCAAGGAACAAGAACTTTTTGGTTACAATCCAAATGCACTTTTGCAGACAAGCAGCTAGTTACCTAATTCAGAAATTAAATAAAAAGCCAAGAAAAATATTAATTTTTCTTGGCTTTTTTTATTCTAACAAACAAACCTCTATTTTAAAATTTGTGCAGCGTGAGCTTTGGTTTTTACGTCAGAGATTACTTCATCAATGATTCCATTTCCGTCGATGACAAATGTGGTTCTGTTGATGCCGTCATATTCTTTTCCCATAAACTTTTTGGGTCCCCAAACGCCAAAAGCTTCAATAACTGATTTATCTTCATCAGCCAATAATGGAAACGGAAAATCGTATTTTTCTTTGAACTTTGCTTGGGCTTTCGCTGCATCAGCAGAAACTCCCAAAAGTGCATAATTGTTGGTTTTAAAGCGCTCAAAATTATCTCTTAAATCACAGGCTTCGGCGGTGCAACCCGGTGTGTTTGCTTTTGGATAAAAGAAAACTATTAATTTTTTTCCTTTATAATCAGTTAATTTATGTAATTTTCCGTCTTGGTCAAGTGCTGAAAAATTAGGTGCTTTATCTCCTTTTTTTAATGTTGTCATATTTTTAGATTTTAGATTGAAGATTTTAGAATAAAGAATACAGAACAAAGAGTATAGATTTGAGATTTAAGAATGCAGATTCCATTTTGTAAAGTTTAAGGAAATTTAAATTTTTGTCATTGTTAATGTCATTGCCATTGCCATTAAAATTCCTTTTCTTTACGATTCAAATCTAATCAAAAATGACCAAACAAGAACGTGTAACGTTTGTTATAAATACGTTAAAAGAATTGTATCCCGAGATTCCAATTCCTTTGAACCACAAAGACCCTTTCACGCTTTTGATAGCGGTTTTGCTCTCGGCACAGTGCACGGATGTTCGGGTAAACCAGATTACGCCTTTGCTTTTTGCCAAAGCCGACAATCCGTATGATATGATAAAAATGTCGGTCGAAGAGATAAAAGAAATCATTCGTCCTTGTGGCCTGTCGCCAATGAAATCAAAGGGAATTCACGGTTTGTCGCATATTTTGATTGACAAACACGGTGGCGAAGTGCCTCAAAGTTTTGAATTTTTGGAAGAATTACCAGCCGTGGGTCATAAAACCGCGAGCGTTGTGATGTCGCAAGCTTTTGGAATTCCAGCTTTTCCGGTGGACACGCACATTCATCGGTTGATGTACCGATGGAATTTATCCAACGGAAAAAATGTGGTTCAGACTGAAAAAGATGCTAAACGTATTTTTCCAGAAGAAATTTGGAACGATTTACACCTTCAAATGATTTGGTACGGACGTGAATATTCGCCAGCTCGAGGTTGGAATTTAGAGAAAGATAATATCACCAAAACCGTTGGCAAGAAATCTGTTTTGACAGAATACCATAAAAAAACGTCCCGATAGTTTACCGGGACGTTTCTCTTAATTAGCTATAATTTCGAAACTTTTGTTATTTACTTTTATTATGCTTAACGCTTTTGAGTAATTCAATAAAAAAGAAATGGTCTCTTTTTTTGGTTTCATTTTGATAATAACTAATGTTTTTGGAGAGTAAATTTTTGCCATATTGTAATAAAGTTTTTGTTTTTTTATTACAACGCAATAATTTTCACAATAGTATTAATTCGTTAAAATAATTTGGTGTTTGTCTATAACTTTCCTAATATTCATCAAAGCGTAACGCATTCTACCCAAAGCTGTATTAATACTAACCCCTGTTATTTCAGAAATTTCCTTAAAACTCATATCTTGGTACATTCGCATTACCAATACTTCTTTTTGATCGGCAGGAAGTTCCTCGATTAATTTTTTCAAATCAATTTCCACTTGGTCACGAATGATTTTATTTTCAATTGTAAGCGAATCGTCAGACATTATAGAGAAAATAGAAAATTCCTCCGTTTCCCTAAACATTGGCATTTTTTTGTTTTTTCGATAATGGTCTATAATTAAATTGTGGGCAATTCGCATCACCCAAGGCAGGAATTTACCTTCTTCATTATACGATTTAGATTTTAAAGTTCTGATGACTTTAATAAAAGTGTCTTGAAATATATCATTCGAAATGTCTCTGTCAGAGATTTTAGAATATATAAAACCGAAAATTTTCGATTGATGTCTATTGATCAAAATTGTCAAAGCGTTTTCATCGCCTTCAACATAATTATTTACCAATAAAGCGTCTGGAAGTTGAATATCAGCCATAGTTATACCTTTTAGTTTTTAATAAAATTGTAGCAATTTTCTCTAAAAAGTAGTTCTATTGTATAGGCTGATTGTTTTTTAAGGTTAAAACTTTGTCAAATTTAACAATTTATTATCCTAAAATACAAGAAAAAAGAATAAAAATTAACACAAACAGGAAATGACATCAATGAACCACATACTTTTTTATCGATTAAACCGTTATATCAAACCTAAAATCAGAAAAATATTGTTGTTTTTTAAAATAGAAAAACAACATCTGAATTAAAAATTTGGAATTACTTCAATGCCTATTCCCATTTTAAAATTGATTACTTTTGTGAAAATTGAGTTTTTTATGCAAGTTGACCTTTCAAAATTAGATCCAAAGAAGAATATAATTATCAAAGGAGCGCAAGTTCACAATCTAAAAAATGTAGATGTTGCGATTCCAAGGAATAAATTTGTCGTTATCACAGGACTTTCGGGTTCTGGGAAATCAAGTTTGGCTTTTGACACTTTATATGCCGAAGGACAACGTCGCTATGTAGAAAGTTTATCCTCTTATGCCCGACAATTTCTTGGTCGATTAGACAAACCAAAAGTGGAATATATCAAGGGAATTGCACCTGCAATAGCCATTGAACAAAAAGTAAATACAACCAATGCTCGTTCGACAGTAGGAACTTCAACCGAAATTTACGATTATATGAAATTACTATTTGCCAGAATTGGGAGAACTTACTCTCCAATTTCTGGTAAAGAAGTCAAGAAAAACTCCGTTTCGGATGTTGTGGCTGATGTGAAACGCTTTGAAATTGACAGTAAATGGTTGCTCCTCGCTCCTATTCATCTAGAAAACGGTAGAGCTCTTGAAGACAAATTAAAAGCTTTGCTGAATCAAGGATTTTCCAGAATATTAGTAAACAATGAAACCATACGTTTAGACGACTCCTCGACTGCGCTTGAAGTGATGGATAAACACAGTCTCGACAACAAAGATATTCTCCTAATTATTGATCGAATCGTTGTAAAAGAGGAAGAAGAATTTTACAATCGTCTTGCCGATGCCATACAAACCGCTTTTTATGAAGGAAAAGGAATTTGTCATTTGCAAGAGTTAAATACGCACAAACGCTTCTCCTACAGTAATAATTTCGAATTGGACGGCATTACATTTCTAGAACCCAACGTTCATTTGTTCAGTTTTAATAATCCTTATGGAGCTTGTCCGGTTTGTGAAGGGTATGGAAATATCATCGGAATTGACGAAGAATTAGTGATTCCGAACACTTCTTTATCCATATTTGAAAATGCCATTTATCCTTGGCGTGGCGAAAGTATGGGTTGGTTTCGAGATGAATTGGTAAACAATGCTTACAAATTTGATTTTCCCATTCACAAACCGTTTTTTGAACTTTCTGACTCGCAAAAAGATTTACTTTGGAAGGGCAATAGCTATTTTCAGGGTTTAAATGCATTCTTCAAAGAATTGGAAGAAAAAAATTATAAAATCCAAAATCGGGTAATGCTTTCGCGTTATCGTGGCAAAACCAAATGTTATTCTTGCAAAGGAAAACGCTTGCGAATAGAAGCTTCTTATGTGAAAATTAATTCCAAAACCGTTTCGGATTTAGTCGATTTGCCAATCAAACATTTGGTTTCTTTCTTCGAAAAAATAGATTTGGATAGTTATGAAAAGCAAATTGCCAAAAGATTATTGTTGGAAATCAACAATCGCCTGTCGTTTTTAACCGAAGTTGGTTTGGATTATTTAACACTTAATAGAAACTCAGCAACACTTTCTGGTGGCGAATCGCAGCGTATCAATTTGGCGACTTCATTAGGAAGTAGTTTAGTGGGTTCGATGTATATTCTCGATGAACCGAGTATTGGTTTACATCCAAAAGACACCGAACGTTTGATTAAAGTTTTGCTTTCTCTCAGAGATTTGGGTAATACCGTTATTGTGGTGGAACACGATGAAGATATTATGAAAGCCGCTGATATGATTATCGACATTGGACCTGAAGCAGGAACTTTTGGTGGCGAATTGGTCGCTCAAGGAACTTTTGAAGAAATTCTAAAATCAACTTCATTGACAGCAAAATATTTGAATGGAGAATTAGAAATTAAAACACCTCGAATCCGCAGAAAATGGAGCAATTATATAGAAATTTTAGGCGCTCGCGAAAATAATCTGCAAAATATTGATGTCAAATTTCCGCTGGAAGTCCTGACTGTGATTACAGGTGTTTCTGGAAGTGGAAAAAGCACATTGGTCAAAAAAATATTGTTTCCAGCAATGCAAAAAAAGTTAGATGGCATTGGCGAAAAAGCGGGTCAATTTACTGAAATGCGCGGTTATTATCATAAAATTCAGCATATCGAATATGTAGATCAAAATCCTATTGGACGAAGTTCCCGGTCTAATCCTGTAACTTATATCAAGGCCTATGATGATATTCGGGAGTTGTTTGCTAAAGAAAAATTATCCAAAATTAGAGGTTACCAAGCCAAACATTTCTCTTTTAATGTTGATGGCGGAAGATGTGAAACCTGTAAAGGCGAAGGCACAATAAATGTCGAAATGGTTTTTATGGCCGACGTTCAATTGCATTGTGAAACCTGTAACGGCAAACGTTTCAAGAAAGAAGTACTTGAAGTAGCTTTCGAAGGCAAAAACATTCACGATATTCTAACGATGACTATTGATGATGCTGTTGCATTTTTTGCGGATAATAATCAAAAGAAAATCACCCAAAAACTACAACCTTTACAAGACGTTGGATTGGGTTATGTGCAATTAGGACAGTCTTCTTCCACACTTTCTGGTGGCGAAGCACAGCGTATTAAACTAGCTTCGTTCTTGGTGAAAGGTGCTACCAAAGAAAAAGCCCTTTTTGTATTTGATGAACCTACAACGGGCTTGCATTTTCACGACATCAAGAAACTTTTAGCTTCGTTTGATGCTTTGATTGACAAAGGTCATTCCATAATTGTAATTGAACACAATCTCGATTTGATAAAATGCGCCGACTGGATAATAGATTTGGGTCCTGAAGGTGGTGAAAATGGCGGACAGCTATTAGCCGAAGGAACTCCCGAAGATATTGTGAAAATCAAAAAATCAGTTACGGCAAAGTACTTAAAGGAGAAATTATAACCATTCACATTCACTTTTTTTGGGGTTTGTCTAAGATAAGAAAAATACATGCGCAACATTAAATTTTACAACAAATAGGTTTAATTGTGTAAAATATTAAATTGTATTTTTCAGAAATTTGTAAGTTGTAAAGACCGCGGATACTATCAACGTCGATTGAATCTGTAAGTGTTTTTTTTGCTTATGAATACAAAGCTACTTCATCTTTTAAAAAAAACAGTCCGAATACTAATTTGGTGTATCGCCTCAATAATTGCGTTTTTTCTACTTCTTACTCTATTAATTCAAGTTCCTTCCATTCAAAATTTTGCAAAAGATAAAGCCATTACTTATTTGCAAAATAAAATCAAAACCAAAGTTTCATTAGACCGAATTGCTATTAATTTTCCAAAAGAAATTATCTTGGAAGGATTTTATTTTGAGGATCAAAAAAAAGATACTTTATTAATTGGCAAAAGATTAGAAGCCGATATTGATTTGTTCAAACTCATTGGTAGCGAACTCGAAATCAATTCTATTTCGCTCCAAAATGCCTCCGCTACTATTTCTAGAAATAAGGATGGCGTTTATAATTTCGATTATATTATAAAGGCATTTGAATCTAAAAAACCTGCAGATTCCAATAGCAAACCCTTTAAAATAGCGGTGGTAAATGTCAATCTCGAAAACGTCAATTTTAATTTCAAGGATGATTTTTCTAAAAATGATATTCGGATAAAACTGACTCATTTTGATACTAAATTCAAGAAATTTGATTTAGATAAAATGGATTTCGACATTCCGAACATCAATTTAAATGGTTTAAAATTAGTTTTGAATCAGGACATTGTCGAAAAAATTGCCGAGACATCTATAAATACTTTGGATACGATTTCGAAAAGAAAAGATTTCAAGTTGAAATTAGGCAAAATCAGTTTATCTAAAATTGATATTTCTTATGATAACAAGGATTATAAGTTAGGGTCAGGCATTATTTTAGGCAATTTAGAATTGTCAGTCAACAAAATCGATTTGAATAAACAATTGTTGGATTTTGACACTTTCGAATTAAAAAATCTAAAAGGAAATTTACGATTAGGAGCAAATGACAAACAACTTATTACCCAAAATTTAGATTCGACTTCAATCAAACAAACGGGTTGGAAAGTAAAATTGAACGCTATTAATTTGCAAAATATAGCTTTCAAATATGACGATTTGCAATCCAAACCAATACCAAAAGGAATAGATTATAGTCATCTTGATTTGCATAAATTGAATTTTAAGGCCGAAAAAATGTATTATGGAAATGATACCATTTCTGGAATTATAAAATCACTTACTGCTATTGAAAAAAGTGGTTTGCAAATTCAGTCTTTAAAAACAGATTTTTTCTATGGTCCAAAAAATGCTTATTTGAATAATTTGTATTTAAAAACGCCGCAAACGCTACTTCAAAAAAATATTAAAATCGGTTATCGGTCACTTGCTGCATTACGAAAAGATATTGCTACAATTACTTTGGATGCTAATTTGACTCAATCGAAAATTGGATTTAAGGATATTTTGATCTTTGCTCCGTATTTGCAAAAAGAAAATTCGTTTAAAAGCAATCCAAATGCAGTTTTGTATATAAATGCTCGTTTGAACGGAAAAATTTCAGCACTTAACATTCCATTGTTGGAGATGCGAGGCATTAGAAACACTCAAATTTCTCTTTCTGGAAAGATTTTGGGTTTGCCAAATGCTCAAAAAGCCTATTACGATTTGGATATAAAGAAATTTTCAAGCACGTCCAAAGATGTGATTTCGTTTGTGGCAAAAGGAACAATTCCCAACAACATTCAATTGCCTTCTCAATTTAAAGTAGGTGGAAAATTTAAAGGTTCGATTCAAAACTTCAAGACTAATTTGGCTTTAAATAGTAGTTTTGGAAATGCCAAAGTGGCTGGTTTATATGATCAACGCATTAAAAATCAAGAGAAATACGAGGCTACAATTTCCCTTTTAGATTTTGATTTAGGTCAATTAATCAAAAATGATTCTTTGGGAAAAGTTACGCTTAAAGCGAAAATAAAAGGGAAAGGATTAGACCCAAAAACGGCTCAAGCAGAACTAGATGGAATTGTCCAAAAAGCAGTTTTCAATAAATATACGTATCGTGATTTAACCTTGAAAGGAAATATCAAAAACGGACTATTCGATGTAAAATCAGGAATGAAAGATCCCAATTTGAATTTTGATTTAGTTGCCAACGGAAATGCAAAAGACAAATATCCATCGGTAAAATTAAAATTAAACCTCGATATTGCTGATCTTCAAAAGCTGAATCTTCACGCCGGTCTAATGAAATTGCGCGGAAACATTGATGCAGATATTGCTAATAGCAATCCCGATTTTTTAAACGGCGAAGTCTTTCTTTCCAACATTCAAATTTTGCAAGAAGCCGAACCAATTGTTCTGGATTCTATCAAAATTTTGGCTTATGCCAATGCTGAAAAGAACAATATCAAGATAAATTCACAATTCCTGAAAGCTGAAATTGACGGTCAATACAGGCTGACAACATTAGTATCAGCAATAAAAAAATCAGTATCAAAACACATTGATTTAGGAAATCCTGTAAGCAGAGTAGCATCAGATAAACAGCAATTAACTTTTAAGTTATCTGTTGATAATGACCCTATTCTTTTTAAAATTTTCCCAAAATTAACCGGTTTGGAACCTATTAACATCACTGGAAAATACAATAATGTCGCCGATTCATTAGAAGTAAAAGGAACGATTCCGAGAATTGTTTATGCTAATAATACGATTGCCGATGGAAAAATAAATATAGAAGCAAAAGGAAATGCTTTGGAATACCAGTTTTCTGTCGCCACGATTGAAAGTGGCGCAATTAAAATTCCGTTTACTAGTTTTTCTGGAAAAGTTGAAAATAATATTATTTCGTATGCATTGGAAGTAAAAGATGCAAGTAAAAAACAACAGTATTTTATTGCCGGTGAAATGCTTCGTGACAAGTCTAAAAACACACTTAAAATTGACCCTGCAAATTTTGTACTCAATTATGATAAATGGAATATCAATACTGAAAACGCGATAGAATTTGGAGAAAAACGACTTTACATCAATAAATTTTATCTGGATCATTCTGGAAATGAACTAAAAATTCAGTCGCAAGGCAATCAAAATAATGCGCCGTTGAAGGTTGATTTCGTCAATTTCAAAATAGAGACGATTTTGAATATGGTCAAAAAAGATAAATTGTTGATGCAGGGTTTGATAAACGGTTCGGCTTTGGTTGAAAATGTGATGACAAATCCAACTTTTACTTCTGATTTAAAAATAGATGATTTTGGTTTTAAAGGTGAAGCTGTTGGCGATATTGTCCTAAAAGTAAATAACAAAACTGCTGATCTATTGGCTGCAAATGTTATGCTTACGGGTGAAGGAAACGATATCACTCTTCTTGGGACATATAAAATTAGTGACGGTACTTTTGATCTTAATTTAGATATGAACAAGTTAAATATCAAAAGTATTCAAGGGTTTAGTATGGATCATATTACCGACGGAACAGGCTATTTGTCAGGGAATTTCACGGTTACGGGAAATACTGATGCTCCAAAATTAAACGGAGAATTAAACTTTAATGATGCTGGTTTCAGAATCATTAAACTCAACTCTTATTTTAAAGTCACTGATGAAAAAGTCAGATTTCAGAATGAAGTAATTGCATTTGATAAATTTACTTTATACGATGAAAATGACAATGAATTATCGGTAAACGGAACAATCAAATCTGCGGATTTCAGGAATTTTGACTTTGGATTGACCGTAGTTGCCAATAATTTTAGAGCGATTCATTCTAAAGCTGCCGACAATGATTTGTTTTATGGGGATTTATTTTTGGATACGAAATTGAACATAAATGGAACGGTGGACAATCCGATTGTTGGTGGAAACATCAAAATAATAGAAGGTACCAAATTTTCGGTGGTTTTGCCTCAATCCGATCCTTCCATTGCTGATAGGGAAGGAATTGTCGAGTTTGTTGACGAGGAGAATTTGTATCTGAAACAAACTGACGCAATGCAGAAAAAACTCAATCAGTCAGTCTTAATCGGGATGGATGTTAGTGTTGCCATTTCGATCGAGAAAGAAGCCGAACTTACTTTGGTTATCGACAAAGGAAATGGAGATTACCTGAATCTTAAAGGCGAGGCCGAACTTACTGGAGGTGTTGATCCATCAGGAAAAACGACTTTGACGGGTAAATATGAATTTTCAGGAGGTGCTTATGAGATGAATTTCAATATGATTCGCAGAAAATTCGATATTCAAAAAGGAAGTTATATTGTCTGGAATGGAGAGCCAACTATGGCTACTTTAAATATTACTGCGATTTATAAGGTGGAAACAGCACCAATAAATTTACTTGGAAATCAGTTGGGAGCAGTAAGCCCAACCGTTAGGAACACCTACAAACAGAAAATTCCGTTTCAAACCATCTTGAAGATGAATGGCGAATTAATGAAGCCCGAAATAACATTTGACATTACTCTTCCCGATGGAAATTATGGTGTTTCATCTGATATTGTAACGGCTTCTCAGGCAAAACTGGAACAGTTGCGACAAGAACCCGCAGAATTAAACAAACAAGTTTTTGCCCTTTTGTTGTTGAATCGTTTTATTGGCGAGAACCCTTTTGCAAGTGAAAGCGGTGGAACTAGTGCAGAATCGTTGGCCCGACAAAGTGTAAGCAAAATACTTTCGCAACAATTAAATGATCTTGCCGGAGATTTAATATCCGGAATCCAGTTGGAATTTGATTTGGAATCGACAGAAAATTATACTTCTGGAACGATGCAAAACAGAACCGACTTGAATGTTGGTATTTCTAAAAAACTCTTTGATGATAGAATTAAAATTACGGTAGGAAGTCGTTTTGGCGTCGAAGGCCAGGAACGTGCCAATGAAGATGTTAACAATATTGCGGGTGATGTTGCGCTGGATTATCAACTCACCAGAGACGGACGCTATATGGTTCGCGCTTATCGAAAAAATGAATATCAAGTTGCTATTGCAGGACAGGTTGTAGAAACTGGACTTGCCTTCATTGTTACTATGAGTTACAATAAATTCCGGGAGCTTTTTCGACGTAGTGCCGAAGAAAAAGCAATCATTGAAAAAGAAAAGATTCTTAAAGAAAAAATAAAACGCAAAGCAGAAAAGGCAAAACAAGAAAAACTAGAGAAAGAGATAATTGAGGAAAATGAGCAAAAAAATTAGAAATATGGAAACCAGATATATAAAATATTTGATAGTGCTATCCTTGTTTTTTGCTTTTGGGTGCAGCAACACCAAATATTTACCCGAAGGCGATTTTTTGTATACCGGAAGTTCCGTAAAAGTGAAAGATTCAGTCTTAAAAAAGAAAGAGCGAAAAGCACTTGAAAATGAGGCAAAAGAGTTACTTGTTCCAAAACCTAACAAAAAAATACTGGGATTGAGACCTAAATTATTGATTTATAATTGGGCTGGACAACCAAAAAAAGCCAAAGGAATCAGATATTGGTTGAGAACCAAAGTCGGTGAAGCGCCTGTACTTTTTAGCAAAGTTGATTTGGATTATAATGCGTCTATCTTGAGAAATTTCACGGAAAACAAAGGTTATTTTAAAACAAGAGTCAGTGCAGATTCAACTGCCAAAAATAAGAGGGCAACTGCAGAATATACGATATGGCCGAAAAGGCAATACAAAATAAAAACCGTCAAATTCCAGGAAGATTCTACTGATTTAGGAAAATCGATTGCCAAAACAAGTAGCCAAACTTTACTCAAAGAAAGAAATCCCTATGATTTGGATATTATAAAAGCCGAGAGAGAACGCATCGATGCCAGACTTAAGGAAAAAGGATATTATTATTTTAATCCGGATTATATTTTGGCTCAAGTGGATAGTACAAAAGGAGATTATGAGGTCAATATCAAATTAAAAATAAAAGACGAAACGCCAGACAAAGCAACAATTCCCTACAAAATAAACAAGATTGTGGTGTATCCCAATTTTTCGATTTTAAAAGACAGCGTTGCCTATAGGAAAGAAGATGTTGTCCAGTATAAAGATTTTACCATTATTGATTCGGCGCATACTTTTAAACCAAGAGTGTTTGACAGGGCATTGTACTTTAAAAAAGGAGATTATTACAACCGAAAGAACCACAATCTTTCCTTAAACCGTTTTGTAAATTTGGGGACATTCAACTTTGTAAAAAATGAATTCAAAGTTTCGGACAGTATAAAAAACACTTTGGATGCTTATTATTATCTAACACTTTTACCTAAAAAGTTTATTCGCTTCGAGGTTTTGGGCAAAACCAATTCAGCCAGTTATACTGGATCTGAAATAAAAGTAAACTGGAATAACCGAAACGTATTTAGAGGAGCGGAATTGCTAACTGTTTCCGTGTTTGGCGGAGCGGATTTTCAACTTTCAGGAGAAAACAAAGGAAATAATATATACAAACTAGGAACAGAAACCAGTTTGACTTGGCCAAGATTTATTACGCCGTTCAAGATTGAAGGTTCTAATGCATTCGTTCCAAAAACCAAAGCAACCGCGAGATATGAATACCAAAATAGGACACAGCTTTATGCTTTAAATTCGTTTAAAACGTCTTTTGGTTATATTTGGAAAGAAAATATCCGAAAAGAGCATCAATTGAATATTGTTGACATTACTTATGTTAGTCCAAATAATGTAACGGCAGAATATCGGGAAAATATTTTGGCTGATCCCGCTTTGGGGAAAGTTATCGAAAAACAATTAATTTTTGGACCAACGTATTCCTACACATTCACGAATACAATGCTGAAACGTAAAAAAAACACTTTCTATTTTAATGGCGAAGTGGATTTGGCTGGAAATGTTTCGGGTTTGCTAACGGGAGCGAATATCAAGCAAGGTGATACGATAAAAGTATTTGATGTTCCGATTAGCCAATATATAAAAGTAGAAGCTGACTTTAGGCATTATTTAAAACTGGGAAAAGAAAGCGAATTGGCAAGCAGAATTATTGTCGGAGCAGGATTTGCCTATGGAAATTCAACAACATTGCCTACGACAAAGCAATATGTTGTGGGAGGAACTAATAGCATTCGCGCCTTTAGAGCAAGATCACTCGGTCCGGGAAGTTACCAAGCTCCTGTTATTTCCAACTCGTTTTTACCAGAACAATCCGCTGACTTAAAATTAGAATTTAATACCGAATATAGGGCAAAAATTTATGGTCTAATGAAAGGAGCCTTATTTATTGATGCAGGTAATATTTGGCTCTTAAATGCTGATCCAAATAAACCCGGAGCCGAAATTTCGAAAGATTTTATTAAAGACATAGCCGTTGGAGCGGGTTTGGGATTGCGTTTTGATTTTTCTTTTTTAATCTTAAGAACCGATTTGGCATTTCCGCTCAGAAAGCCCTATTTGCCTCAAGGACAAAGATGGGTGATCGATAATGTTGATTTTGGTAATGTTGCGTGGAGAAAGGAAAATCTATTATTAAATATTGCGATTGGGTATCCTTTTTAGATAAAATTAATATCGGATAAGATTAAATTACAATATATCCGATATTAAACGTATCTTTGTGGGGTTATGTGGAAAATAGATTTAAAATATAGAGCAGAATTTCAATCTACATTTGAAAGATTGTACAAAAAAAAACAAGATTTGCAAGCCAGCAGACCTTTGCCTACTATTGCTTTGAATAAAATCAGAGAAAATTTATCCATAGAATGGACGTACAATTCCAATAGCATTGAAGGCAATACTTTAAGTTTGAGTGAAACTCAAATGGTACTTCTGGAAGGAATTACCATCAAAGGAAAATCTTTGCGAGAGCATTTTGAAGTGCACAATCACGACAAAGCCATTGACTATTTATTTTCAATTATTAAAAATGATTATATTTTGCGAAGTATTGATATTTTATCTTTGCACGGTTTGGTTTTGCGCTCTATTGAAGATGATTTTGCAGGACGTTTACGCAATGGTGGTGTCCGAATTTCGGGGGCAAATTTTGTCCCTCCAAATGCCAATAAAGTTTCAGCTTTACTAGATGAATTGATAGATTTTGTTAATACCAATCCATTAGAATTGAATGATATTGAATTGGCTGCGGTTTTCCATCATAAACTCGTTTGGATTCACCCTTTTTTTGATGGTAATGGAAGAACCGTTCGTTTAAGTATGAATTTGTTATTGATGCGATGTGGTTTTCCGCCCGCTATTATTCTCAAAAATGATAGAAAAAAATACTACGAAGCACTAAATCAAGCCAATAATGGCAATTATCAAAAATTGATGCTTTTGATGTGTCAAGCCTTGGAACGCAGCTTAAATATATATTTGAATGCGATGCCAGATAGTACTAACGACTTTCAAAAAATAGCTGATATTGTCAATGAACCAAGTTCTCCTTACGGTCAAGAATATATAAGTTTATTGGCTCGAACAGGCAAAATTGATGCCTACAAAGAAGGTAGAAATTGGTTTACCTCCAAAGAAGCTATTGAGAAATATATCTCAACTCGAAAAAGAAAACGCTAACTCAATTAGCGTTTTTTTATGCCTTATTTTAACATAAACTTCCAAAGTGTTATACTGAAAGAATAAATCAAAATGGTAACTTTGCGTTTTGCTAAAATTCTATGCTAAATTCAGATAATAATATTGAAGTATTGGGTGCGCGAGTGCACAATCTCAAAAATATAGACGTAACTATTCCTCGTGAAAAACTAGTTGTAATTACTGGACTTTCGGGTTCTGGAAAATCGTCATTGGCTTTTGACACGATTTATGCCGAAGGACAACGCCGCTATGTAGAAACTTTTTCGGCTTATGCCAGACAATTTCTTGGGGGTTTAGAGCGTCCTGATGTCGATAAAATTGATGGTCTTTCGCCAGTTATTGCTATTGAACAAAAAACTACCAGCAAAAGTCCCCGTTCGACTGTGGGAACAATTACAGAAATTTATGACTTCCTGCGTTTACTTTATGCTCGTGCTGCTGACGCTTACAGTTATAATACTGGCGAAAAAATGGTTTCCTATGACGATGAGCAAATTAAAGATTTAATTACTCAGGATTTTGCAGGAAAACGAATCAATATTTTAGCGCCTGTTATCCAAGCTAGAAAAGGACATTATGCCGAATTATTCCAGCAAATTGCCAAACAAGGTTTTCTTAAAGTTCGCATAAATGGCGATATAAAAGACATTACGCCTGGGATGAAACTGGATCGTTATAAAACTCACGACATCGAAATCGTGATTGACCGTATCGAGATTGCTCTCCCTTCGGGGGCTGGGGGGCTTGAAAATGAAAAACGTCTAACCGAAAGTATCAAAACTGCAATGTATCACGGTGAAAATGTACTTATGGTTTTAGACCAAGACACGAATTTAATTAGATTTTTTAGTCGGAATTTAATGTGCCCAACGACTGGGATTTCCTATCAAAACCCGGAACCTAATTTGTTTTCATTTAATTCTCCAAAGGGAGCTTGTGACCATTGCAAAGGCCTTGGAAAGGTGAATGAAATCAATATCAAAAAGATTATTCCAAATCCGAAATTATCGATAAATAAAGGAGGTTTTGCACCTTTAGGCGAATACAAAAGCTCGTGGATGTTCAAACAATTAGAAATCATTGGCGAAAAATTTGGTTTCAAATTAACCGATGCCATCACAAACATTTCTGAAGAAGCTATGGAAATGATTTTGAATGGTGGTAAAGAAAAATTCACGGTGGAATCAAAAGTTTTGGGTGTAACCAAAGAATACAAAATAGAGTTTGAAGGGATTTCACATTTCATCAAAAACCAGCACGATGAAAGTAACTCCTCATCAATAAAACGTTGGGCAAAGGAATTTATGGATGAAGTAAAATGCCCAGTTTGTGAAGGTTCCCGATTGAAAAAAGAAGCTTTATTTTTCAAAATCAATGACAAAAATATTGTCGAATTGTGTGATATGGATATTTCGGATGTGACCCAATGGTTTATGGATTTACACACACATTTATCCGAAAAACAAAAAAAAATAGCGACCGAAGTTATTAAGGAAATCAAAGATAGATTGGCTTTTTTGATGAATGTAGGTTTGGATTATTTGGCTTTAAGCCGAAGCTCAAAATCACTTTCTGGCGGCGAGGCACAACGCATTCGATTGGCTACGCAAATTGGTTCGCAATTAGTTGGCGTTTTATATATTTTGGATGAACCTAGCATTGGTTTACATCAAAGAGATAATGACAAATTGATTCATTCCTTAGAACAATTGCGTGATATTGGCAACTCGGTTATTGTAGTAGAACACGATAAAGATATGATTGAACGCGCCGATTATGTGATTGATATTGGTCCAAAAGCGGGAAAATATGGTGGCGAAATCATCAGTATTGGAACGCCTGCCGAAACTTTGAAATCAAATACCATCACGGCTCAATACTTGAATGGCACGATGAAATTGGAAATTCCGAAAAAACGGCGAGAAGGCAACGGAAAATTCCTGAAATTGACAGGTGCGACGGGAAATAATCTAAAAAATGTTACAATAGAATTGCCTTTGGGCAAAATGATTTGCGTGACTGGCGTTTCAGGAAGTGGAAAATCGACTTTGATAAACGAAACCCTCTACCCTATTTTGAACGCTTTTTATTTTAATGGTGTCAAAAAACCAAAACCATATAAAAAAATTGAAGGTTTGGAAAATATCGACAAAGTAATTGACATAGACCAAAGTCCGATTGGTAGAACTCCACGGTCCAATCCAGCGACTTATACAGAAGTTTTTACCGAAATTAGAAATTTGTTCACAATGACTTCCGAAAGTATGATTCGAGGGTATAAAGCAGGCCGATTTAGTTTTAATGTAAAAGGCGGACGTTGTGAAACCTGCGAAGGTTCTGGTGTGCGAACGATTGAGATGAATTTTTTGCCTGATGTTTATGTGGAATGTGAAACTTGTCAGGGAAAGCGTTTTAACAGAGAAACTTTGGAGATTCGATACAAAGGAAAATCAATTTCGGATGTGTTGAATATGACGGTAGACGAAGCCGTTCCCTTCTTTGAAATGATTCCGAAGATTTACCGAAAAGTAAAAACCATTCAGGATGTTGGTTTGGGTTATATCACTCTTGGTCAACAAAGCACCACGCTTTCTGGTGGTGAAGCGCAACGCATCAAACTGGCTGGAGAATTGTCTAAAAAAGATACTGGAAATACGTTTTATATTCTCGATGAGCCCACAACTGGATTGCATTTCGAGGACATTCGCGTTCTGATGGAAGTCATCAATAAATTGGTCGATAAAGGCAACACAATCTTAATTATCGAACACAATATGGACGTTATCAAACTCGCTGATTACATTATAGACATTGGTCCTGAAGGAGGAAAAGCTGGCGGCGAAGTTGTTGCAAAAGGAACTCCCGAAGAAATCATTAAAAACAAAAAAAGTTATACGGCGCAGTTTTTGAAAAAAGAATTGGCGTAATTATTTGAAAAAACATAGATTGAGCCGACGGCTCTATATTATGATTTTGCATTATTTTAGATGCATTAAAATCCATTTCTACAAAATAAATCGAGCCTCTGGCTCTTTGAAATCATAGTAAAATTGTCCAAGTTCCATAGGAACGAAACATTTTGGGGCAACGGATTTTAATCCGTTTGAAACGTGAAAAACAGAACATTTTGAATGTGTTGATAGTCGGCAATAATTTAAAAAGAATTAATTAATGAATGTTTTTTGCATTTAAAAATAAAGTTGAATTTTAAAAAAAATGCCCTAGCCACGATAGTAGTGGAAATCCTTTTGTGCCGGGGTTCGGCACAAAAGATTATAACGGATAGCGTGAGATTGCTCCAACCGCTCCTAAAAGTCTTCACAAAAAAAGGCGCCAATTGAATAAAAAATATTTAATTTTTTGGCATAAAAAAAGCATCATTATAGACCCATAATGGTGCTTTTTTTTGGTGAAACGGTGATCACCTAAGCCTATTCGCTATTTCGTAATAAGGATAAACAGTTTAAAATACCCCTATTATCCTTTAGAATTAATTTTATTTTTAATGACAAAACTTTTATTAATCTTTACAAAATCTAGAGGCTGAATTGTATCGTCATGAGTACTTTCAGTTATCTTGTCATTCTCAGCAATAATTTCATCTATTGTTTTTCTGGATTTTACTAATAAAACTGATTCAGGATTCAAAAAACCAGAGTCATCAACCATCGAAAATTTCGCTTGTTCGTAAACTGATGATGATTTCAAAATAGCAATAGCTTCAAAGGCATTAGATAACTCAGCATACTTCAATGCAGTAAATCCTTGACTATCTTTAATGTCACGGTCTGCTCCTTTTTGCAATAAATATTTTATAATATCTACTTTGTTATAGCGTGCTGCATACATTAGCGGAGTCATTCCATTTAATTTTTTATTAACATTCGTACCACCTTCAATAAACTTTTTCACAATTTCAATATCCCCTTTGCTAATCGCTACTGTTAAAGAAGTTGAAGATTTATAAGAGATATTTAGTGTTTTTTGATTACCAATAAAATTGGGACTGGAAGCTGAAGATACACTAGAAAAAGCCATTAAGGTAATTCCTAAATAAATAATTGATTTTTTCATTGTAATTGATTTTAAATTATTATTATTTTTAATTTTTATTTAATGATTGAAAGTATATTAATTATGTTTAGTATCAGAATATATGATGATAAGTTAGCGTTTATGAAAAATGCAAAATATAAGGAAACCATAAAAAAATGCTCATATTTTAAACATATCACAAAATACACAGTATATACAGTCAATTTTATGTCAAATATACAAATATTTAAGATATGAATCCAAAAAAAATATAAAATAAATCTACTTAAAATCGATTTTTATTCTTTATTCATTCCAATAGTTATTTCTTGAAATTAATCAATTAAGAAAAACATGGTTATTTGAATAATACTGCTGTTTTTAGTTAATAATTAGCATTATATAAATAAAAAAAATTCTTAATGTCCAAATCAAGAACTTTTCGATGATGGTAAGAAGCTTTTTGAGGACTACCGTCAATCAAGCGGTGGCTTAATGTTAAAATTTGAATAGTTGAAGGACTGGCATTGTTTCTAAATTACACATCCCGATGTCATAGATATTCTCCCATCGATTGCGCATTCTATACACAAAAACGAGAATAACTCAAAAATATTTTCGAGACATCAGGTTCAAATATCTTCAGTTTTATTGTCTTGTTTTATTGTAATCGAACAAATAAATACGACATTCTCTAAAGAAATAATAAAAAATAAAAAAAAGCATTGCTTCACATTTTTTGAAAAAAGAATTACTTTAGCGCAGAAGTCTGAAATGCCCGTTTCTTAAGATTATTATCTCCTTTTTTAGACTTTAAAACAGGAAACAATACTAAAAGTTCAAAAAATATAAAAATGAGATTAGAAGATTTTGACAATGATGAGGATAAAGTAATCCAAGATAAATTTAAAAGAAAAACATGGAACGAGATTCGGTCCAATGACAGTTGGGCGATTTTTAAAATTATGGCCGAGTTTGTTAACGGTTATGAAAGTATGGGACGAATTGGCCCTTGTGTAACCCTTTTTGGTTCAGCAAGAACAAAACCGGAGGATAAATATTATTTATTGGCCGAGAAAATTGCTTACAAAATAAGCAAAGCAGGATATGGCGTTATCACTGGCGGCGGTCCCGGAATTATGGAAGCTGGAAATAAAGGAGCGCATCTTGGCGGTGGAACGTCCGTGGGATTGAATATTGAGTTGCCATTTGAGCAACATTTTAATCCGTATATTGACCACGATAAAAACTTAAATTTTGATTATTTCTTTGTGAGAAAAGTGATGTTCGTGAAATACTCTCAAGGTTTTGTGGTAATGCCGGGCGGTTTTGGTACTTTGGACGAAATGTTTGAAGCTTTGACATTAATACAGACAAAAAAAATTGGAAAATTTCCTATAATATTGGTTGGAACCGCTTTCTGGTCGGGATTGATAGAATGGATAAGAACGGTTTTAGTGGAACAAGAACACACGGTGAATGAGGAAGATTTGAATTTGTTCAAAATTGTAGATACCGAAGATGAAGTGGTCGAAGTTTTGAATAAATTCTATAAAAAATACGATTTGACACCTAACTTTTAGGGGGGATTATTACCGCTTATTTAATTTTTTAAAAGAGATCTTTGAAATCATTCCATAAAAATAGTATTATACTTCTTGTTTTATTTGCTTCGTTGAAACATTACGGGCAACATAAATCCCATTTGGTTGTCGAAGCAAATACGACACAAAACACGTTGACTATTCTGCAAGAAATCGTGTTTTTTAATCAATCGGAAGATACGTTGACATCGATTGTTTTGAATGATTGGATGAATGCTTATTCGTCTAAAAATTCGCCTTTGGCCAAGCGATTTTCGGATGAGTTTTATAGAGGTTTTCATTTAGCCAAAGAGGAAGAACGAGGAGGAACCAACAATTTGAGCATTTCCAATCCTGCAAAAACATCACTTTCTTGGGAAAGAACCGAAAAAAATCCAGATTATATTATCGTAAAATTAGGTTATAAATTGGCTCCAGGCCAAAAAACCACTTTGCATCTAACTTATGTGGTAAAGGTTCCCAGTAGCAAATTTACCAATTATGGTCATTCTGAAAATGGCGGAATGAACTTGAAAAACTGGTTTCTTACTCCTGCTCGTTACGAGAATCATTCTTTTGTGAAATACAATAATTTCAACTTAGATGACATTGCAAATGCCTTTTCAGATTTTGATATAGAGTTTATAATTCCAAAAAACTACGAACTGACAAGCGATTTAAAAAGTAGCCAATCGAAACAAACAGAAAAATCTTCGTTTTATGAGTTGAAAGGAACCAACAGAACAGATTTCAGTCTTTACATAGAGCCAAAGTCCACTTTTCGTAGCTTCAAAAATAGTTTCGTTGAAGTCCTGACCAATTTAAAAGGCAACAAGACAGACGAAATTAAAAAAGCAATTGCAATTGATAGAATAGTGAATTTCACAAACCAATTAATTGGTTCCTATCCTTTTGAAAAAATAACAGTTTCGCAAGTTGATTACGACAGGAATCCTTTTTATGGATTGAACCAGTTACCCTCTTTTATTGTTCCGTTCCCTGATGAATTTCTTTTTGAAATTAAATTTTTGAAAACCTATTTGAATGATTATCTGAAAACCACTTTGAAGTTAGACCCCAGAAAAGACAACTGGATTTATGACGGAATTCAAGTGTATTGTATGATGCGCTACATCCAAGAAAATTATCCTGATCACAAAATGATGGGACGCGTTTCCAATTATAAATTATTTAAAGGTTTTCATTTGTTAAACTTGGATTTCAACGAGCAATACAGTTATTTTTATTTGCTAATGGCAAGGAAAAACTTGGATCAATCCCTTGGAGCTCCAAAAAACACCTTGATTAAATTCAACGAGCAAATAGCCAGCAAATACCGCGCAGGATTGAGTTTAATCTATTTAGATGATTATCTTGGAAATCATTTTATGTCCAGCAGCATTCAACAATTTAATGCTCAAAACAAGGAAAAGCAAACCAATGGAAATGATTTTGAAACTGTATTAAAATCCAATACGGATAAAGATATCGACTGGTTCTTTAAAACCATCATCAATTCTCGTGAAATCATAGATTATAAGTTTTCTAATGTATCCAAAACCAAGGACAGTGTAACTTTTACCTTAAAAAACAGAACTAAAGTTGCGGTTCCAATGCCAATTTATGGAATAAAAAATGATACTATTGTTTTTAAAAAGTGGTTAGAAACCACAAATAAAGACAGCATATATACCTTGGAAAGAAAGGATGCCAAGAAAATTATCATCAACTATGAAAATGAAGTTCCCGAATTCAATTTAAGAAATAACTGGAAGAAATTAGAGGGTGTATTCCCAAATAATCGCCCCATAAAATTTGCCCTTATCAAAGATTTAGAAGATCCTTACAGCAACCAAGTCATCTATGCTCCAATACTAACATACAACGTTTATGACGGACTTTCGCCAGGAATGCGGTTGCATAATCGAGCCATATTGAACAGGCCTTTCGTTTATGATATAAATCCAACCTATTCCTTAAAATCAAAGACAGTAACCGGATCAGGAGCCTTTGTCATCAATAAAGATTATCGAGACAACAATTTGTTCAACGTAAAATACTCCGTTGGTGGTTCCTATTTTCATTATGCACCTGACGCAACCTATCTAAAAGTAAATCCAATGGTTTTAATGCAATTTCGCAATGATGATTATAGAGACAACCGAAAACAGCTCATTTATATGCGGCAAGTACTAGTCAATCGAGAAAAAAGTGCCATTGTAATTGACAACTCTCTCGAAGATTATTCTGTTTTTAATATGAAATATATAAACTCCAGAACTGAAGTTACTAACCATCTGAGCTTTGCAGCTGATGTACAATTTTCGGGCGAATTTGGAAAGGTTTCCACTGAAATACAATACAGGAAACTCTTTGAAAATAATCGTCAGTTGAGTCTTAGATTGTATGCCGGTAGTTTTTTATACAATACCAGTAATTCCGATTTTTTTAGTTTTGCATTGGACAGACCCACCGATTATCTTTTTGATTATGCTTATTTAGGGAGATCAACAAGCACAGGAATCGTGAGTCAGCAATACATTATGGCTGAAGGTGGCTTTAAATCAAAGTTGGACACGCCTTATGCAAACCATTGGATTACCACCTTAAATGGTAGTTACGCCATCTGGAATTGGATAGAAGTTTATGGTGATGTGGGTTTTGTGAAAAATAAGCAACAAAAAGCGAATTTCGTTTATGACAGTGGAATTCGATTGAATCTGCTAACCGACTATTTCGAATTGTATTTTCCTTTATATTCTAATAACGGATCGGAAATAACACAACCACATTACGGAGAAAAAATAAGATTTGTAGTCACGCTTGACCCTAATAAATTAATCCCTCTTTTTACAAGAAAATGGTTTTAATTTAAAAATACACTAATGATATTTGCGTTATTATTGTTTATATGATTATTTATGTACTAATAATTCAATAAAAGTATCAATTATCAAATTTAAATTATTAAAAATTAAATTGTATTTTGTTCAATGAATTATGAAAATAGCCAGTTTTTGAGTAAATTCGCACCGTAAAGTTATACTTTCAATTATGATAAAAGAAAAAGCCAATACTACATTGACATTTGAAGACTTCAAAACCGAAGTGCTAAAAGATTACAAAATCGCAATAATAAGCAGAGAATGCAGTTTATTGGGACGCAAGGAAGTGTTGACAGGAAAAGCAAAATTCGGAATTTTTGGTGACGGAAAAGAAGTTCCGCAATTAGCCATGGCCAAATCCTTCAAAAACGGTGACTTTCGTTCCGGATATTATCGCGATCAAACCTTTATGATGGCAATTGGCGAACTAACCATTCAACAATTCTTTGCTGGATTATATGGCCACACTGATGTTTCTCAAGAACCTATGTCGGCAGGAAGGCAAATGGGCGGTCATTTTATGACGCATAGCTTAAATGAAGATGGCAGTTGGAAAAACTTGACAACCAAAAAAAATTCGAGTGCTGATATTTCGCCAACGGCAGCTCAAATGCCTCGAATGTTGGGATTAGCGCAAGCATCAAAAATATACAGAAACATCCCTGAAATTGCCCATAAATCTAATTTTTCAGTCGATGGAAATGAAATTTCTTGGGGAACCATTGGAAATGCCAGTACTTCCGAAGGCTTGTTTTTTGAAACCATAAATGCAGCCGGAGTGCTTCAAGTTCCAATTGTTTTAAGTGTTTGGGATGATGAATATGGAATTTCGGTTCATGCAAAACATCAAACCACAAAAGAGAGCATTTCTGAAATTCTTAAAGGATATCAGCGAGTTAATGACAGCAATGGTTTCGAAATATTGAAAGTGAAAGGCTGGGATTATGTGAGTTTAATCGAAACTTATGAAAAAGCCGAGAACTTAGCACGTGAAAAACATATTCCCGTACTCATTCACGTAAGCCAATTGACTCAACCACAAGGACATTCCAGTTCAGGTTCACATGAAAGATATAAAGATGCTACAAGACTCGACTGGGAAAAAGATTTTGATTGCGTTCGCCAAATGAAACTATGGATGATAGCTATCAATATAGCCTCTCCCGAAGAAATTGAAGAAATTGATTTAGATGCAAAAAAAGTTGTTCTAGAAGGTAAAATTGCCGCGTGGAATGCTTTTATCGCACCTATTGTTGAAGAGAAAAAAGAACTGTTTTCCTTGCTTGAAAAAATTGCTCCAACCAGTAAAAACAAAGATGCAATTCTGAAAATCGCCAATGATTTAAACAAGATTAAAACTCCTTTAAAAAAGGAAATATTAGTAGCATCACGTTCTGTATTACGATTGGTAATCAGCGAAAATGGTCAGCCGGAATTATCCAGTTGGATCACTTCCTATATCAAAAAAACCCAACAAAAATTCAGCAGCAACTTGTTTTCAGAATCTAGCTTGAATGTTTTTAGCGTGAAGGAAAAGTTGCCGGAATATACAAATGACGCAAAAGAAGACACTGACGGCAGAATGATTTTGCGTGATAATTTTGATGCTATTTTTACAAAATATCCAGAAGCATTGATTTTTGGAGAAGATGCGGGAAGCATTGGTGATGTAAATCAAGGATTGGTAGGATTGCAGGAAAAGTTTGGCGAACTGCGTGTTGCCGACGTTGGAATCAGGGAAGCATCCATCATTGGTCAAGGCATTGGAATGGCTTTGCGAGGCCTTCGCCCCATTGCCGAAATCCAGTATTTGGATTATTTATTGTATGCCATCCAGATTATGAGCGATGATTTGGCAACCTTGCAATATCGAACATCAGGAAAACAGAAAGCACCGCTAATTATAAGAACTCGTGGTCATAGATTGGAAGGAATTTGGCATTCAGGTTCCCCTATGGGAATGATTATCAATGCAGTAAGAGGAATACATGTTTTAGTACCTAGAAACATGACAAAAGCTGCTGGTTTCTACAACACTTTGTTTGAATGTGACGAGCCAGCACTTGTTATAGAATGTCTTAATGGTTACAGATTGAAAGAAAAAATGCCCTTAAATTATGGAGAATTCAAAACGCCAATTGGTGAAATTGAAGTTATGAAAAAGGGTATCGATATTACTTTGGTTTCTTATGGTTCTACATTGAGGTTGGTCGAACAAGCCGCAAAGGAATTGTCGAAAGTTGGAATTGATTGTGAGATAATTGACGTTCAATCCTTGCTTCCATTTGATGTGAATCATAATATCGTAAAAAGTATTGCCAAGACGAATCGACTATTAGTAATAGACGAAGATGTTCCTGGTGGAGCTTCGGCATATATTTTACAACAAATTATCGAAGTACAAGATGGTTATAATTATTTAGACAGCAAACCTCAAACTTTGACTTCAAAAGCCCATAGACCTGCTTATGGAACTGATGGTGATTATTTTTCGAAACCATCCATAGAAGATATTTTTGAGAAAATTTATGCGATGATGAATGAAGTAAATCCGACGAAATATCCAGCTTTGTATTAGAAAATTTTTAATCTTGTCGAAGCCAAATTAATCTTCGACAAGATTATAAAACTACACTATTTGAAACATATTCCACAAATCTGATGGCCAACGAATTGAATTTTTTTACTTCATCACTTTCAACTTTCTAAGCAAGCTGTCAATAACCTGATTAATTTCTACAGAAATCACAAACTTGTAATTGAGATAGACATAAAAAATCGTAAGCAAAATCGATTTTAAGATAATCGAAAATATGGGATGTAAAGGAAAGTCCCAGAAGTAAAAAACCAAAAATAAAACAAAAGTAAGATATATTGAATAAAGAGTTTGTTTTGTAAAGGGATACAAATGCAAACGCTTGACAACAAAAAGCAACTTGGCCACGCTGTATAAAGTAATTGATAATAAAGTGGCAAATGCTGACCCAACTATACCAAAAATTGGAATAAAAATCATGTTTAATCCCACGGTCAAAATTACCAAAAGTACTCCCAAAAACAAAACGGCTCGATAATATTTAGTGTTAAAAATGATGGCGTTATTGTTCCCCAAAATCAAATCAAAATACTTTGATAATCCAATCATAAAAACTACTATTATACCACTTAGATACAGTTCTTTTTCTGCGGGGTTTTTCAGTCCTTGAATGATTATTTCATACAACATATTAATATTCACAAAAATACCCAGCATTACAAAACCGCCCACCACTTGCAAATTAATAGATGTTTTTTTATATAAAATATCCATTTCATCGTGTTTATTTTCGTGCATCAGTTTGGCCGTAATGGGATAAACAATTTGGTGCATCGCGCGACTTGGAACCGAAATAACCAGAGCAATATAAGTCGCTACTGAATAAAAGGCAATATTATCAATAATCATGTATTGGTTGAGCATAATTTTATCGCCATCCAATAGCAAATTAGCAACACTTCCAGACAAAATAATATAAAAAGTATATACTAAAACATCCTTGGTATTATTAGGAATAGTAAACTGAAAATTTGGTTTTTGGACACTAAAAGCATAAAACATCGTTACCAAAAGTGCCAATAAATAAACAATAGCAGTAGCATAAACAAAGCCTTCAACGGTAATCCAATTAAAATAAACACCAATTAATAAAACTAAGGAAGCCGATCGCAATCCAACTTCCTTGATAAAATTCCCAAAAACAGAATGCATGTGAACTCGCAACCAAGCATAGAAAATTTCGAAATAAGCCATACACAATCCAATAAATGGAATAAGCCAAATATAATTTTTAACAATTTTATTCTTTTTCGAAAGGAAGAAAACAATCTCGTCGAAAAAGTAAAAACCAACCAGAAACATTGGGATAATCAAGAGCAGTGGAAACAGTACTGTAAATGATAAAAACCGCGACCTTTCCTCGTTTGTTTCACATTGAGAATAGAATTTTACCAAAGTATTTTGCATACCAATGGCAAATAAAGGCATAATAACATTGGCACTCGAAACAATATAATTAGTTAAACCATAATAAGTTGCGCCAAGAAAAACGGGATACAAATAAATGGTATTAAAGCCTCCAATCGCAAAACCGATGTAGGTTATTATGGTGTTTTTTAAGGACTGATTTAATACGATTCCCATTCTTTAATTTAGGATTTTAGATTTTAGATTAAGAATTAGTTATCAATTCAACTAATTTCTCCGTCAAACTTTTTCTGGAATATTGCTGTAAACCTACGGCATTTGATTGTAGTTTGCCTTCCAAAAACTGATTATAATAGCCCAAAAGTACACTTTTAAGCTTCATTTTCTCGGAATAATCAAAGAAAACTCCCGTGTTTGTATTGGTTATGATTTCGGCAAAGTCGGAACCGTTTGGACCAATGGCAATAATGGGTCTGCCGGAAACCATATATTCGAATAATTTTCCTGGAATAATACTTTTGGTGTCTTCAGAATTGATTTCGATAAGCAACAAAACCTGTGATATTCTTTGATGGGCAACCGCTTCGGAATGCGAAACATAACCCAGATTACTCAAATAGGAATTCAATCCAAAACCAGAAATTGTTTCCAACACTTCCTGACTTACTGCTCCAATCAATTTTATCTCTAAATGGGTTTTGAAATCTGGAATTTCATCGAGCATTTCCACCAAGGTTTCCCATAGCATTTTGGGATTTCTTTCGGAAAGGAAGGAACCAATGTGTGCCAAAGAAAATTTAGTGTCCAAGGCTTGTTTCTCGACTTTTTCCGTGTCATAACCATTCGTGATTACAGCAATTGGCTTGGTTGTAATTGCTTGAAATTCGGTTTTTGTAGTGTTGCTGGTTACGATAATTGTGTCGGCAGAATTCAGCACTTGATGTTCTAAATTTTTATGTTTCTTAGCAGCATAATTAGACAATCGCAAGGATTTATGATAGCCAATTGTTGTCCACGGATCGCGGAAATCGGCAAACCATTTTACATTTAATTTTTGTTTCAATTCCAATCCAATTAAGTGCAAACTGTGTGGCGGACCAGAAGTTACAATGGTGTCAATATTATTTTCGATAATGTATTTTTCTAAAAAAGTAACTGAAGGTTTCACCCAAAAAACACGGGCATCAGGAATAAAAAGATTGCCCCGAATCCAAAGAAATACTTTATCCAAAAAAGATTGTTTTTTCTGATTGGGAATAATTCCAGAACTGATCTTCTTGGTTTTATTTTTAGATAAAAACGAAGCCAATTGATAGGGTTCAAAGATTTTATGTTTCAGAATAATTGCTTGATTTGAAACTTCTTTTCGCAAGTTTTCATCAACAATAGGATACGTTGGATTCTCTGGAATGTAAACTATTGGCTGAACACCAAATTCAGGTAAATATTTCACGAATTTCAACCAACGTTGAACTCCTGGTCCACCAGCTGGAGGCCAGTAATAGGTAATGATGAGAAGTTTTTTGGGTTTCAAAATTTGAATTTATAAGGTAAATATGCTGGTGGTCTAGTAACAGGTCTAGGAGCTATTTTCAATATAGAATTAATTTCAATTAATGTAAATAACTTTTCTAATCGATCAATGAAAATCTTGTTCTTATTCGAATCTATTTCTCTCAAAACGTTATTTTTTGTAATTGTTTTCAAAATCAAATCTTTTCTTCCTTTCAACATAAATTCCACCTATCAATAAAAATAACATTCCCAACGAACTAATAAGCGTAATCGTGCTTCCAGTTTGTATTACCTCTGGTTCAAACTTGAATTCAATCGTATGTTTTCCTGCTGGAACTCGCATAGCTCTCAATACGTAATTTACAGGAAAATGGTTGGTTAATTTTCCATCTATATATGCATTCCAACCATTTTCATAATATATTTCAGAGAAAATAGCTAGTCCTTTTCCTTTATTTTCAGAAGTATATTTGAGGTAATTTGGTTTGTATACATCCAATCTAATGATTCCACTATTGTCAAATTTTTCTTTTAAACGAGCATTCGTAAACTTGGAACCATAATCGTGAACATTGAAAACTGCCACATTTTTAGTGTCTAATTTATCCAATTCTTTCATCACATTGTCAGCCTTATTTACCAATATGGCATTCCTCACAAACCATGCATTCCCATTGACGTTCGGATTTTGAACAGGAAACGCAGCAGCTGTCGAATCGGTTTGAATGATATATTTCACGTTCAACATATTGAGAATTTCGATATTGTTTTTGGCAATTTGATAATCAAATAATTGTTGCATTCTTCGAGGTTTCACGGCGCTGTAACCTCCAATAGATTTGTGGAAATAAGAAGCCCTCGCACTTGATAAATTGCCAGAAACTTCAAAAACGCGGTAATGTGTTGTGTCTTGCAAAATCCGTACATCGGCAGGAGTTTCCTGAAAAGGAACTTCCACTTCGCTTTTACTCACAAAATCGGTGTTGGAAACATATTTTTTATCCACAAAAAATAAATCGAAAACCATCAATAATCCCACTAGAATTATGGCCGTATTTTGGGCAAATTTTTCTTTGATGAACAGCCATAAAACTCCAGCCGCTAGCAAAATAAAAAATCCCGAACGCAATAAATCGGCAGAATAAAGGGTCATTCTGTCTTCTTTAAGAGCATCTACAAATTGAGGGCCGTAACTTTCCCTGAAATAACTGTCGTTTGCTCCAGCAAAACTGAAACTGCCTTTTAATAAAAATAACCCTATAATAATTCCAAAAACAACAGCGGCAGATTGCCACAAGGCTTTGAATCGCGCTTCTTTTTCCATATTAAAAAAGGATTGCAATCCCATAATGGCCAAAACTGGGAAACATAATTCCAAAATAACCTGTATCGATGAAACCGCTCTAAACTTGTTATACATTGGCACATTTTCAATGAAAAAGTCGGTCAATGCTGGGAAATTTTTTCCCCAAGATAGTACCAATGCTATGATGGCTCCTGAAAGAAACACGTATTTAATTTTTCGTTTATCTGTAAATAAAGCCATAATTCCCAAAAAGAAAACTACAATCCCAATATAAGCCGGAGCAGCCACAATAGGTTGATCGCCCCAATAGGTTGGCATTCCTGAAACAAAATCATTGGCTTGGGCTTCGGGAACTCCTTGACCCATCATGAATTCAAACATTTTGCTGTCTTTTCCAAGGGCTTCACTATTGGAACCTCCAAAAAGTCTTGGCGCAATTAGATTGAAACTTTCGGCAATACCATAACTGTATTCCGTAATGTAATCGTGAGATAAAGCACTGTTTCCAACGATTTTTGAACCATCGGCATTTAAAGTTAATTCACTTTTTCCTCTCGTACTAAAATTAGCATATTCGGCTGTAGCCAATAAATTAGTGGCATTCGCTCCAAGGGCAAAAATTCCGGCTATAGCCAAAACGCCAATGGATGTCAATAACGATTTATATTCCTTTTCTTTTACCGCTTGATAAATAAAATAACCCGAAAGCACCAACAAGAAAATCAACAAATAATAAGTCATTTGAAAGTGATTCGCATTGATTTCTAAGGCGACGGCGAACATCGTAAGCAAACCTCCCCAAATGTATTTCTTTTGGAAAACCAATATAAAACCCGCAATAACTATTGGCATATAAGCTATGGCATGCGCTTTGGCATTATGTCCAACCCCGAGAATAATTATTAAATAAGTAGAAAAACCAAAGGCTAAAGCTCCGAAAAAGGCTTTGAGAGGATCAACTTTTAGCACCAAAAGTAATCCGTAAAAACAAAGAAAATACAAGAATAAATAATCTGCCGGACGAGGCAAGAAACGCAAAGCATCATCAATCATTCCGATATAATCGTGAGGATATTTGGCACCTAATTGATAAGTTGGCATTCCTCCAAAGGCTGAATTTGTCCAATAAGGCTCAATTTTTTCAGCTTTTCTAAAATCGTTTTGCTCCTTTGCCATTCCGGTATATTGGACAATATCCGATTGGAAAATTTGTTTTCCTTGCAAAACAGGATAAAAATATATAAGTGAAATTAATACGAATCCAAGTATAACTAGAGCGTGCGGATATAACTTTTGAAGTAGCTTCATTAAATTGGTTGTTGGGTTTTGGTTCTTTCGTTTTGGGTAAATTTAATCTATTTCTTCGTAATCAACGTAATCCCCAACTTTTTTGGTTTCACGAGGTTTCTTGGCATTGGTGGCATTAATGTTTACCTCATCGTTATTCGACATTTTTTGCCAAGAATTACCTTGGGAATTTTGTTGCTGTTTCTGGAAATTTTCACCCGCTTTTTCTACTGCTTTTTTAACCAAAAAAGGCAAAAACAATCTCGCCAAAAATTTAAAAATATAGTAGAAAGCAATTATATAAAATATTGCTTTTATAAAACCAGAAAAAGATGCTTCTTGCATAATCAAAATATTTTTTGACAAAATTAACAAATCCTTCGTTCAAAATTAAAATATCATTCTTAAATAAATAATAAAATATAGTACATTTGAAAAGCGTTATTACTTTTATTAAAATATAAACCATCCATTTTTTTACTCCTTCTCCTTTGAGAGGGCTAGGGAAAAGCCAAAAAAAACAGTATGTACAAAATCAAAAACCTAGTTTTCGCAGCTTTCTTCTTGATTCCTTTGATTCATTATGGACAACATACCGATGAAATCAATTCGAACAGACCGGGTGAAACTATGTCTGCTTTTGCTGTTGGAAAATCAGTTATTCAGGTAGAAACAGGTATTTATGGCATTAAAGAAAATCACAGCTTATTGAGCTATGATGCCAACGGATTTGGAATAGACATGACACTGAGATGGGGATTGTTTATGGAAAAACTGGAATTAATTGCCGACTTTCAATACCAATACGAAGTGTTAAATCCCGCCCTAATTTATCCAGAGAAATCTGCGATGAAGCAAACCGTGTTAGGAGCAAAATATTTGATTTATGATCCTTTCAAAAATCACGAAAAACAAATCAATGTATACAGTTGGAAAGCGAATCATTCTTTTAATTGGCACCAATTAATTCCAGCGGTTTCCATATTTGCTGGAGCAAATCTAACTCTCTCTGACAATCCTTATTATTTTTCTCCAGATGCCGCGATTTCACCCAAAATTATGTTGATTGCCCAAAATCATTTGGGTGACGGAAGTTGGGTTTTTGTGACCAACATCATAGCCGATTATATTGGAACCGATTTTCCAAGTTATGGTTATGTAATCACTTTAACAAAAGGAATCAACAGAAAATGGTCTGGATTTATAGAAAATCAAGGTTATATGAGTGATTTTTATAGCGATGCTATCGTTCGTGGTGGCGCAGCTTTTTTAGTTCATAATGACTTGCAAATTGACGCTTCTATAAGTACAAGCCTGAAAGAAACCCCTTCGATACTTTATGGAGGAATTGGATTTTCTTGGCGTTATGATGCCAATTATAAAGAAGTTCGAATGAAAGTTGACACAGGAGATTCAGACAAAAAAGCAAAAAGAAAAGCCAAAAAAACCAAACAAGGATAAACTTACAACACCTAATAAACACTAATGATTACCATAAAAGAAGCCATCACAAAAAAGGAAATGACCCAATTCGTCAAATTTCCTTTCTCCTTATACAAAGACAACAAATATTGGGTTCCGCCCATCATTGCCGATGAATTAGAGTCATTTGACAGAACCAAAAATCCAGCTTTCGAAAGTGCCGAAGCCTATTTTTATTTGGCCTACAAAAACAATGAAATTGTGGGACGAATTGCAATAATAATCAACTGGGGCGAAGTCAATAACCAACACAAAAAGAAAGTTCGTTTCGGTTGGTTCGACGTGATTGACGATATTGAAGTGACCAAAGCTTTATTGGAAAAAGCGTATGAATTAGGACGAAAAAACAATTTGGAACACGTCGAGGGACCAATGGGTTTCTCTAATTTGGACAAAGTGGGCGTTCTCACCGAAGGTTTTGAGGAAATGGGAACAATGATAACCTGGTACAATCATCCTTATTTTGCAACTCATTTAGAGCAATTGGGATTTGTAAAGGAGAAAGAATACATTGAAAGTATCTTTCCATTTTCGAATGTGAAACCCGAATTCTTTGCAAAAGCGCAAACCTTAATCAAAAAAAGATATGAACTAACGAGTTTGACCTTCACCAAAACTAAAGACATTATGCCTTATGTGGACAAAATGTTTGATTTGTTTAATAATTCTTATGCTAATTTGTCCTCGTTTGTAGCCATTACCGATGTTCAAAAAGAATATTTCAAAAAGAAATACATCAGTTTCATCAATCCGGAATACATCAAATTCGTAATGGACAAAAACAGCGATATTGTCGCTTTCAGTATCGTAATGCCTAGTTTCTCCGAAGCCTTACAAAAAGCAAAAGGCAAACTTTTTCCTTTTGGATTTTATCATTTGCTCAAAGCCAGAAAAGAAAGCAAAGACGTTGTTTTTTATCTGATAGGCGTTCATCCTGAATACCAAAACAAAGGTGCTACAGCTATTATTTTTTATGAATATTACAAAACTTTCAGCGAAAAAGGAATTGTCAACTGCATCCGAACTCCTGAATTAGCAGACAATCACGCCATCCATAATTTATGGAAAAATTTTGACCCAAGAATTCATTGTCGAAGAAAAACGTTCATCAAAAACCTCTGAAAAAGTAGTCAGTAGTCAGTTTTTGAGTGGAATGTTGGTGAATAATTCCCTAATCAGACTTCAGTTTAGCCCATAAAAAAATCTATTCGCTATGAATAGATTTTTTTTATACAATCTTAACTGAATACTAAAAACTGAGCACTGAATACTAGCCACTAAGCGTCCAAATCAACTTTAGTTCTAGCGGCAATTTCTTTATAAGTTCCGTTTTCTAATTTTTCACGAATGGCTTCAAAAGCAGTAAGCGTTTCATCAATATCCGATAATGTGTGTGGCGCAGTTGGAATAACACGCAACAAAATCATTCCTTTTGGAATCACAGGATAAATCACAATAGAAAGAAAAATTCCGTAATTTTCTCTTAAATCATTTACCATAATCATCGCTTCTGGAACACTACCTTCAAGATAAACTGGTGTTACACAAGTATTGGTGTCGCCAATATTAAACCCTCTGCTTCTCAAACCGCTTTGCAATGCATTAACGTTTTCCCATAATTTGTCTTTCAATCCTGGGTTATCACGCAACAACTGCAATCTTTTCAATGCACCAATCGTTTGAATCATTGGCAAGGCTTTGGCAAACATTTGCGAACGTAAATTGTATTTTAAATAATCAATAATTGCTGTGTCAGCAGCTATAAATGCACCAATACTTGCCATAGATTTTGCAAAAGTCGAAAAGTAAACATCAATATCATCTTGAACGCCTTGCTCCTCACCTGCTCCTGCTCCAGTTTTTCCAAGAGTTCCAAAACCGTGTGCATCATCTACAAGCAAACGGAAATTGTATTTCTTTTTCATTGCTACAATTTCTTTCAACTTTCCTTGTTGACCACGCATTCCAAAAACACCTTCAGTAATAAATAAGATTCCACCGCCAGTTTCAGTAGCCATTTTAGTAGCACGTTGCAGGTTTTTCTCCATACTTTCCAAGTCATTGTGCTTGTATGTAAAACGCTTTCCACTATGCAAGCGAACACCGTCAATTATGCAAGCGTGTGCATCCACATCATAAACAATAATATCATTTCTGTTGACTAAAGCATCAATGGTTGACATTATACCCTGGTAACCAAAATTCAATAAATAAGCCGATTCTTTCATTACAAAAGCAGCTAATTCTTGCTCTAATTGCTCGTGATATTTCGTGTGACCACTCATCATTCGCGCTCCCATTGGATATGCTGCACCAAAAGCAATAGCTGCTTCAGTATCTGCTTTACGGACTTCTGGATGATTGGCCAAACCCAAATAATCGTTCAAACTCCAGTTCAAAATATCCTTTCCTTGAAACTGCATTCTTGGACCCAATTCACCTTCCAACTTTGGAAAAACAAAATAACCTTCAGCCTGTGAAGCCCATTTTCCTAATGGCCCCTTATTGTTTTGAATTCTTTCGAATAAATCTTTTACCATAATATATTAAACTAATAATTTTAAGTTTTACAAAAATAATTATTTAAAATTTATTATAGTCTCGAAAGCTAATTTATTTTCAGGAGCTGTTTCCTGCTGTACATTGTATCTTTTACTTTTTTAAGAAAAAAGTAAAAGGATGCCATTTCCATCAGGGCTAGGCATCAACTTGTAGAAGAATCTTCGTATATTTGAATGGATATTTCAATTTTATCAATACTTACAAGAAATCAATCAAAATCAATTATTATGCCTTTAGAAAACAAAAATTTCAGTCTCAAACATCGACTTTTACATTGGGGTATCGCTTTTACTGTTCTATTTATGATGCTAACGGTTTTTTTAAGACTAACTTGGCTGGAGAAAAACAATGTGGCCGCCATAATTCAAGACAATCTAAAGGCACTGAATATTTCTTTAAATCAAGATGACGCCATTAAAATTGCCAAACAAATTCGTAAACCAATGTGGGATTGGCATATTTATTCCGGATATTTCCTAATTGGATTGTATGTTTTAAGAATGATAAACCTCTATTTTTCGGGCATTATTTTCCCAAATCCTTTCCATAGAGCAGGTAAATTAAAACAAAAAATACAGGGTTGGACTTATATTATTTTTTATTTCTTGATGTCCGTTTCCCTAATAACAGGGTTCTTTATCGTAAACGGCCCTACAGAATACAAAGATTTTCTAGAAACCATTCATGTTCAATCCATTTATTATGTCGTCCTTTTTATTATTCTGCACATGTCAGGATTACTTATTTCCGAATTTTCGAATGAGAAAGGAATCGTCTCAAAAATGATTCACGGGAAATAACACATTATATAGATTCAAAAATTTAGAGAGAAAATATAACGATTCTTATCTTCAAAACTCAACTTTAAAAAATATGTCACAAGATACCAAAGAACTAAAACTTGCCGTCCTCATTGATGCCGACAACGTTCCCTACAGCAACGTAAAAGGAATGATGGAAGAAATTGCAAAATACGGAACACCAACCACCAAACGCATTTATGCCGATTGGACTAAACCCAATGCCGGCGGATGGAAAAGCGTTTTATTGGAACACGCCATTACTCCTATTCAACAATACAGTTACACCGTGGGGAAAAATTCTTCGGATTCGGCGATGATTATCGACGCAATGGATTTGTTGTATTCCGATAAAGTGGATGGTTTTTGTATTGTTTCTAGCGACAGCGATTTCACACGATTGGCCATTCGGTTGCGGGAATCCGGAATGAAAGTCATAGGCATTGGGGAAAAGAAAACACCCAATTCGTTCATTGTAGCTTGTGATAGATTTATTTACATAGAAGTTTTGGACGGAGCCATCAAAAAGAAATCACCAAAAAGCATGTTAGCCGAAGAAAACAAAAAGGTGATAGAAAAAGTTACTGCAAAAACTACCGAGAAAACAGAACAAAAACCGCTTAACAAAATTGACAATCAAACCATAGAACTCATCGAAGACACACTCGAAGCTATTGGCGATGAAGATGGTTGGCTTTTCTTGGTGATGTTGGAAACCTCATCGTGAAGAAAAAACCAGAATTCGATCCTCGAAATTATGGTTTTGCAAAATTAACACCTATGCTTAAATCATTAACAGATATTTTGGAAATTGACGAAAGAGAATCCGACAAAAAAGGAATAAAACATGTTTTTGTGAGATTGAGATATAGTTAAATCGTAAAATAAATTACTTAAAAACAAAAAAGGAGGTCTTTTTATAGACCTCCTTTTCGTTGATTTTGATTTATCATTATCAACTTTGTATCTTACGTTCCCGCTGACTATTGAATAACTTTCTCAATTCAGATTGCTTAATCAAGTAATTAATCAAAACCATTTTCAAATGTACAAAAATATTTTTATAACTATCTGTAATTAAAATATTTAACAAAGTATTAACGGAGCAATCCTAAAAGTTGTGGGGAAATATTAAAATTTTGATTTTTTCATTTTAAATTTATATACAAATGCACTATTCCTTTACAGAACTTCTCAAGTTATTATTACCCGAAATCATTGTTGACTACTTTGACCTAACTTCTTATTAAAAAGGAGAAGAAGTACTACATCTTTACCTCGAGATTACCTCGATTCCTAAAAAATATTGGCAATGTAAATTAAGTTCAAAAGGATTTTTTAATGAAATAACGGTAGAAGATTTCCCAGTTTGTGGATACCAAGTTTATTTTCACATCATTCGCATAAGATGGCTCAATAAAGACACTGGGCGAGTAGTTTTTAGAGATTGGAATTTAGTAGCTGATGGAACTAGTATAACAAGAGTTTGCCTCTTTTTTAAAAGAGATCAATAGATTCCAAGCCTAATGATTGAATGCTATTGCTTCTTTCTATGGAGTTGATGGTAAAAATTTTCAATAGCAGTACAAGGCTTTTTTAAGCGATTTTAAAATTTTGAATAAAAAACCACACGCAAACCAATAGCTTATTTTTGCCAAAAACATTGGAAAACATTTGTTGATAGACAAAACCTCACTATCCAATAATGAGCTCTATACTAGTTTGATCAACAAAGCCGCCAAATGTAAAAACGGAGCTATAGTAGCAATGGTTGCTAAAACTAAAGCTGACACCATAATTGCAATCACTGAAAAAATCACTCTTAAACAACGAAATCTAGTTACGGAAATCATTCTGAATGTGGTAGGAAATAGCAGACTTTTGGCCAAGAAATGTTTCCCAAATGCAACTCATATTACTGACTGCTTTCACTTTCAAAAATTAACGACCGACGCTTTACATAAAATCAGAATTAAATACCACTGGCAAGCAATAGATCAGCAAAACGAGGCTATTGAAAAAGCCAAGAAAAGCAAAAAAAGATTCGAACCTGAGGTCTTGAAAAATGGAGATACTCTCAAACAATTACTAGCCAGAAGTCATTATTTTTTTATACAAAAGCAAATCGAAATGGACAGAAAACCAAATAGAACGTGCCATTATATTATTTGAATTAGATACTGATATTCAAAAAGCATACAGTCTAACGGAAAACTTGCGTACTATCTCTTAAAAAATAACCAATAAAATAATTAGTTTTGCAAAATTAGCCAAATGGCACGAAAAAGTAAGTCAATCCGGGTTCAAATCATTCAGTACAATATCCCGACCATTGATCAATCATTACCAAACAATCTAAAATTACTTTGACAACAGAAGTACGAATGCATCAGCGAAATCACTCAATGCGAAAATGAAAGCTTTTAGATCTCAATTTAGAGGAGTAAGAAACATTGATTTTTTCCTTTTTAGACTAACATATTTATGCTTAATTTTGGCTTCCCAGCAGATTTTTGAATTGATCCTACATTTTGACTTGATTCCAAAAAGGTTTTACGGATAAAAAGCAAAAAACCCCATTCCGATAGGAATAGGGTTTTTAAAAAGAAAGGCGACGACATACTCTCCCACATAACTGCAGTACCATCTGCGCAGACGGGCTTAACTACTCTGTTCGGGATGGGAAGAGGTGAGCCCCGCCGCAATAACCACCTTAAGGGGTTAGTTTTCAGTTCACAGCTTTCAGTGTAGAGTTTTACAACTCATAACTCATAACTCT